>OLZA01000090.1_pt1 | contig 69977 bp, 60 predicted proteins | sample 1673431 | NCBI WGS metagenome assembly OLZA01 (sample SAMEA103958111, study PRJEB25191) | human gut metagenome | biome: human-associated habitat [ENVO:00009003]; feature: intestine environment [ENVO:2100002]; material: feces | place: Germany | collected 2013/2015 | reverse complement strand
CTGGACACACTGCCGTGAAGCCCTGCCATATTTGCCGCGGACTGCTCCTTTTTGGGTGCGCCCGGCACACCCACGGCAGGTTTCGGCATCTGACGTGTGGGCTTCGGGACTTCTCTCCTCACCGCATCTCCCGTGCTTTCGGCGCCGTAAGACGCAGGCTTTACGAAGCCTCCTTTCGCCGCCGCTTCCTCGGCGGCTTTCGTGTCCGAACCGAACATCTGCCCGAACTGTTTCGTCCTGTCCGCTTTCAGCGCGTCGAAAGAAGAATAACCGAGCGCGGACGCTCCCTTTGCGTCGGGGTCGATTATGTTCGAAGCGGCGGACGGAGAGCTTTCCTCCGTCTTTTTCTCCTCTCCGAAGTAGCGCTCGCGCACTATATCCCTTGCCATGGCGTCCGTATCGTCGACGCCGAGTCTGCGCCTGAGCTCGTTGCGGCGCACGGCGGAATAAGGCGCTCCGGGGCTTGCCAGCGCTTCACCCGGATTCGTCATCGTCCTGTAATTGGAAAAACTGTCCTCTTCGGGAGAGGGACTGAACAGAATGTCCCTTGCAAGGCTGCGGGAGGAAAAACGGTCGGGGCGCGTCTGAACGCGTTCGCCCGAGCGCAGCTCGTCCTCGTAATGCGCTCCCGCATTGGGATAGAGAGGGTCATAGCCCTCCGCGCCTTTGTTTTTGCGTTTGGAACGGGAAAGCGGGTCGCCCTCGACGTCCACGACATAGAGCGAACCGCCGCCCTCCTGCGAGGAAAAATCCGTAATCGCGGGCGCTTTCTGTCTGTCCATACGGCTGCCGCGGCGGGGCTTTTCCCTGCGCGTCGCGTCCGCGGCGACATAGGTCACGTCCTTCTTGATGGTCGGCATCAAGGCAATGAACGCCATCACGAAAAACGCGGCGCAGACCACCACAAGCGCACCGACCGTCGTAATCACGCGCATAAGCGGATAGGAAATGATGCCGTAAAGCATCCCGCCCGCGGTGTTTGCGCCGTGATAGCTGGCGAGAAGATATTCGCCGTAACCGTTGCCCGCCATGTGTCCCGACGAAGAGTAGATGTTGAGCGCCCATATCCCGAGCACGAACATCAGGGAAAGTTTCAGGATTTTGGAGGGGGTCGCCTTTATGCGGAAATTGAAAATGACGGCGACGGCAATCGCCATACCGACGAGAGAATAGGCGTAGTCCGCCAGCCCGAAAAACCCGACGAACACGGAGGACACCATCTCCCCCACTCCGCCGAACGCTCCGCAGGTGCATATGAACACGAAAAGCGACACAAGCAGAATAAGGACGCCGAAGGCTATCCTGTTCCCGGTATTGGCTCTCATCTGCCTGGTATCGTTCATTTCCACCGTCCCGTATTTTGTTATTTTTGACAATTATACCACACAATATATACAAAAACAAGCGAAAAATATGCGCGCGCCCACCTGCGCGGAAAGAAAATAAACGAAACAAAGTTTCGTTTATCGTTCATCTCGCAAACAGCCGTCAAACGCCGCTTTTTACTCGCCCTTCAAATCGGAAAGCGCATATCCCGGCTTTGCCGAAGCTCCGTACTGCCGCTTGAAATTTTCTTCGTTCTTTTTTATGTAACGGGCAAAAAGTTCCTCGCTGCCCATACCCGCGCGGTTGCACATCCCGACAAAGAAATGCAGTATGTCCACGAGTTCCTGCCGCACGTTGTCGGAATTTACGGGTTTGGGATTCTTCCACCACTTGAAATTGACTTCCGCAATGAGCTCCGCAAGCTCGCTGAGCATAGCGAGAGTCTGTTTCTGTATCCACTGCTCCGGCGTGACGTCTTCCAGCCCGCGGTTTTTGATGACGTCTTGGTCGAACTTCTCCTGCATGGCGAATATAACGTCCAGCTTGTCCATACCGCCGAAATCCGCACCCTTGAAAAACTCGTTGTCTACGCTCTTTATTCCTTTGTCCATACTACATCTCCTTCATCATCCGACACACGTCGCGCACGTCGGACGCGACGCAGCTCGCCGCCACACGGTCGAAATCGAAAATCCTTTCCGCTTCTTCCGCCACGTCGCCGCAGGTGAGCGCCTCCACCGCCGCTATCTGTTCGTCTATGTCGTAAAGGTCGCCCGTCACGACGGCGTGCCTGCCCATACCGCGCATCACCGCGGACGTGCTCTCCTGCCCCAGCACCATACCCGTGACAATCTGTTCCTTGCCCTTTTTGAGTTCGTCGGGAGTTATCCCGTCGGCAAGCAGCTTCTTTATCTCGCCCTTTATCGCGCCGACTGCCTGCTCCACGCTGGCGGGGTTGGTGGACGTGTAAATGATGAACGCCCCGTTGTTCTCGTACGCCGTGGGATAGCCGACTATGCTGTAACACAGTCCGAGTTTCTCACGCACGCTCTGGAAAAGACGCGAGGACATCTCCATCCCGAACACCGCGCCGAGCAGCCTTGCGGCAAAGCTCGCTTCCGTGTTGTACGCCGCGCCGGGGAAAGCAAAGGCAATGTGCGCCTGTTCTATCTCCTTCTTTCCGCCCGCAAAGCCCCCTTTCATAGGCGCTTTCGCAAGAGGAGCGCGCGGACTTTCAGCACCGAAGCCGAATCTGTCTTCGAAATGCCTGCGCACCATCCTTTCAGCCTCTTCCGCGCTCACGTTGCCCGCAACGGAAACGACCGTGCCGCCGGGGACGTAAAACGCGTTTTTGTAGGCGTGCAGATGCTCGGAAGTCAGCCCTTTCAACGTCTTTTTTGTGCCGAGTATCGGCTTTTCGAGAGGATGTTCCGCAAAAAACGCCGCAGAAAGTTTCTCCATACAAAGGTCGTCGGGCGTGTCCTCGCTCTCGCTCAGCTCTTCCAGCACGACTTTCCGTTCCTTTTTCAGTTCGGACGGGTCGAATGCGGCATTAAAGTACATATCCGCAAGCACGTCCATACACTCTTCCGCGTGCACGTCGCGCGAAAGGGTGTAATAGCAGGTGTGGCTCTTGGTGGTGTACGCGTTTATCTGCGCGCCGAGGGAATCGATTTCGTTGACGATGTCAAAGGCGCTGCGGCTCCCCGTACCTTTGAACATCATGTGCTCTATAAGATGCGATATGCCCGACATTTCGGGCGTTTCGTAAGCCGAGCCCGCTCCCACGAACACCCCCACAGACGCCGAACGCACGGCGCTGTTCGGGGACACGACGAGTTTGAGCCCGCTGTCGAATACTATCATTTCGTTCATGGCGTTATTATACCACATATCCCCGTCCGCGCAAACATAATTTGTAGTATGAAAGAACGCAGATTCCGACTGGTGACCTCCAATCTGATAATATGCGCCGTGCTGGGGCTGGTGCTCGCATCCGCGCTGTTTGCGCTCACCCCCGAAACGCCCGCCGCAGTCGAGGCGAACAACGCGGTCTACGAGGGCAACCCCGAGAGCGGACGCGTGGCTCTGATGTTCAACGTCTACGAGGGCACGGAATATGTGGAAGAAATCGCCCGCCTCATTTCCGAACGCGGATGGAACACTACCTTTTTCGTAGGCGGAAAATGGGCGGAGAAAAACGGCGATACGGTGGTGCGTCTTGCCGCCGAAGGCTTTGAGCTCGGCAACCACGGCTATCTCCACCGCGACCACGCGAAACTCGACGCCGCCGGCAACCGCGAGGAGATTGTCATCACGGAAAAATTGCTGCGTGCCATACTTTCCGACCTTTCCGACGAACAGGCGGACGCCGCGGTCCCCCCTCTCTTCGCACCGCCGTCGGGAAGCCTGGGCAACACTATGTTCGAAGTTTGCGAAGAGCTCGGCTACACCGTCATAATGTGGACTCGCGACACGATAGACTGGCGCGACCACGACGCGGCGCTGATTGCCGAACGCGCGCTGAAAGGAATCAAGGCCGGCGACCTCATCCTGTTGCACCCGACCGAAAAAACCGTGGAAGCGCTCCCCTCAATACTCGACGGCATAGCCGCCGCGGGGCTTATCGCCGACACCGTCACGGCAACCCTGTCCGCAACCGCAAACGAACCGTGACGAGATAAAACCGCAACGCCGCGGAGTCTTTCCGAATCTCGCGCCGAAATTCCGATGAGCGCACAAAAAAAATGTTTATAAGCAAAAAACGCCTGTTAAACTGGCGTTTTTGTAATTTTATCAATCGGCAAAGTTCCTTCGTTTTTTTGTTTGGAACACGCTTGTCCACCTTCTCGAAAACCCTGAGACATTAAATTGGGACGGTGTAATTCGCAGCTTATGCCCCCGTAAAGCGGATGTTATCCGCTTTACGGGGACACCGAATAAATACCCCACCGAAAAATCGGAGATTTCTCGGCGGGGTCCCCGAATTACCAAAGTTAGTTGCTGAACGGCGATATTTTGATGAAGAACAAGAAAGGCACAAAAAATAAGGGGCGAATGCCCTCTCCCGCGGAGTGAAAATGAACGAAAGAGCGACTGTTCATTACAGAACGCGGAGCGAATGAGTGTCCCTGCATTTTCACGACGCGCAGAGGAACAGCGGATGTCCAAGAAAAGGCACTGCCGAGATTTCGGCAGTGCCAATTGTTTTGCATCCGCTGTGACGACGGATGCGTGGCGTACTTCTCGTACGTGAGCAGTCGCGGCAGAGTGCCTGACGCAGTTATTCGCAAAATAGCGCCGTTCAGTAGTTGTTGCGGGGAATATACTTCGTATGCAACAGTTCGTGCGCAAGATGGCTGTTCGGTTTGCCGAGGAACTCGTCGTAAAGTTGCTTGATGACGGGGTTCTCGTGCGATTTGCGGAGTTTCATCTTCTTGTCCGTGTCGTAGATTGCCTTGGCACGGAGCGCACGGATGTCCTGATTGTTGCGCACGAAGGCGCTCTTGATGGGCTGTCCGCCGCCGTTTACGCAACCGCCGGGGCAAGACATTATCTCGATGAAGTGATACTTCGCCTTGCCGGCACGTACGTCTTCCATAATCTTACGCGCGTTTGCAAGTCCGCTCGCCACCGCTACGCGCACTTCCGTGCCGCCGATATTGTAAGTGGCTTCCTTTATGCCTTCCGTGCCCCTGACTTCCTTGAAATCGAGAGAAGGCGCTTCCTTGCCTGCGACCAATTCGTACACAGTACGCAGAGCCGCTTCCATAACGCCGCCCGTCGCGCCGAAAATGAGCCCCGCTCCGGAAGAAATTCCGAGGGGTTCGTCAAACTTCTCGTCGGGGAGTTCGTTGAACATTATGCCGCAGCGCTTGATGAGTTTTGCAAGCTCGCGCGTGGTAATGGCGATGTCGATGTCGGGCACGCCCGCCGCGCTCTGGTAAGGTCTGCCCTTCTCGAACTTCTTTGCCGTGCAGGGCATCACGGACACAACGGTGATGTCTTCCGCCGCCCATCCCATCTTTTCGGCATAATAGGTCTTGACGATTGCTCCGAACATCTGCTGCGGCGACTTGCAGGTGGAGAGGTTGCCGAGCAGGTCGGGGAAATTGTGCTCGCAGAACTTTATCCACGCGGGAGAACAGCTGGTTATCATAGGCAGTCTGCCGCCGTTTTTCAGTCTGTCGAGGAATTCCGTGCCCTCTTCCATTATGGTGAGGTCCGCTCCGAAATCGACGTCGAAGACGTTCGCGAAGCCTATGCGGCGGAGTGCGGCGACCATTTTGCCTTCCACGTTGGTGCCGACGGGATAACCGAATTCTTCACCCAGTCCGACGCGTACGGAGGGAGCCACTCCGACCACAACGTGTTTGGAGGGGTCGGCAAGCGCGGCGAGAACGTCGTCTATTTCTTCACGCTCGGTGAGCGCTCCGACGGGACACACGGCTATGCACTGTCCGCAGCCCACGCAGGGGACCTCGGAAAGCGGCTTTTCGAAAGCGCAGCCAATGTGGGTGTCGAAACCTCTCGCATTCGCGCCTATGACGGCGACGGACTGATACTTTTCGCACGCCGCAACGCACCTGCGGCAAAGCACGCATTTGTTGTTGTCGCGCACGATATAGGGCGTGGACGCGTCCACGACATACTTGTTTTTGACGCCCTTATACTTGTGCCCGTCACAGCCGAGTTCCAGCGAAAGGCGCTGCAATTCGCAGTTGTTGTTACGCGCACAGCTCAGGCAGTCCTGGTCGTGGTCGGAAAGGATGAGTTCGACGGTGGTCTTTCTGCTTTCCATAACCTTGGGAGTGTTGGTGAACACTTCCATACCTTCGCTCACGGGATAGACGCAGGACGCGACCAGACTCCTCGCCCCTTTCACTTCGCACACGCATACGCGGCAGGCGCCGATGGCGTTGATGTCTTTGAGATAGCAAAGGGTGGGGATTTTCACGCCCGCTTCCTTTGCTGCCTGCAATATGGTGGAGCCCTCTTCGACGCTGACGGGAATATTGTTTATTTTCAGGTTGACTTTTGCCATAGCTCTCTCCTTTACTCCTTGACGATTGCGCCGAAACGGCAGGTTTCCATACACACGCCGCACTTGATGCACTTGGACGGGTCTATGGTGAACTTGGACTTAATCTCGCCCGAAATCGCGCCGACGGGGCACTTGCGCGCGCACGCCGAGCATCCCTTGCAGTCGTCGGTAATGGTGTAGCGGGCAAGCCCCTTGCAGACGTGGCAGGGGCACTTCTTGTCCACGACGTGAGCGACGTACTCGTCTCTGAAATAGCGCAGAGTGGAAAGCACGGGATTGGGCGCGGTCTGTCCGAGTCCGCACAGGGAGTTGGCCTTTATGTAATAGCACAGCTGCTCCATATCGTCGAGGTCCTGCAAAGTCGCCTGACCGGAAGTGATTTTGTCGAGATATTCCAGCAGTCTGCGGTTGCCTATGCGGCAGGGAGTGCACTTGCCGCAGCTTTCGTCGACGGTGAATTCGAGGAAGAACTTGGCAATGTCAACCATACAGTTGTCCTCGTCCATAACTATCATACCGCCCGACCCCATCATCGAACCTATGGAAATGAGGTTGTCGTAATCGATGGGGATATCGAAATGCTCGGCGGGGATGCAGCCACCGGAAGGTCCGCCCGTCTGCGCCGCTTTGAAATGCTTGCCGTTGGGGATGCCGCCGCCGATGTCCTCGATGACCTCGCGGAGCGTGGTGCCCATAGGTATCTCCACAAGCCCGGTGTTGGTGATTTTGCCGCCGAGGGCGAACACTTTCGTGCCCTTGGATTTCTCCGTGCCCATTGACGCGAACCACTCCGGTCCTTTGAGGATTATCTGGCAGATGTTGGCATAGGTTTCGACGTTGTTGAGGATGGTCGGCTTGCCGAAAAGACCCTTGACCGCGGGGAAAGGCGGACGGGGACGCGGCTCGCCGCGGTTGCCCTCTATGGACGTCATCAGAGCGGTTTCCTCGCCGCAGACGAACGCGCCCGCGCCGAGTCTGATTTCGCAGTCGAAATCGAAGCCCGTGTCGAGGATGTTCTTGCCGAGCAGACCGTATTCCTTCGCCTGCGCGAGAGCAATGCGAAGGCGCTGCACCGCGATGGGATACTCCGCCCTGACGTAGATGTAACCCTGATGCGCCCCTATCGCGTAACCCGCGATTGCCATCGCTTCGAGCACGGCGTGCGGGTCGCCTTCGAGAATCGAACGGTCCATAAACGCGCCGGGGTCACCCTCGTCGGCGTTGCAGCACACGTATTTGACGGGACCGGGGCTGTTGGCGGCAAACTGCCATTTGAGCCCTGTCGGGAAACCGCCGCCGCCGCGTCCGCGCAGTCCGGAAGCCTTGATGATGTCGATGACTTCCTGCGGTTTGAGCTCCGTAAGGCACTTGATGAGCGCCTGATAGCCGTCGAACGCGATGTACTCGTCTATTTCTTCGGGATTGATGACGCCGCAGTTGCGCAGGGCGACGCGGGTCTGTTTTTTGTAGAAATTGGTTTCGGAAAGAGCTTTGACGGAATGTGCGTCGGACTTTTCCTTGTAAAGCAGACGCTGGACGAGCCTGCCCTTGACGAGGTGTTCGTCCACAATCTCCGCCACGTCTTCCACCTTCATACCGCTGTAAAACGCGCCTTCGGGATAGACAATGACGATGGGACCGACGGCGCAAAGACCGAAACAGCCCGTGCCCACGACGGAAACGTCGTTTTCGAGCCCGCGCTCTTTGACCAGAGTTTCGAACTCCTTCTTTATCGCGGCGCTGTTGTTGGAATGGCAACCCGTACCGCCGCAGACCAAAACGTGACTTCTGACCATACTCTCTCCTTAATTTTCGCCAATCAGATATTCGGTGCAGACGTTGCCGTTGACGATATGGTTGGCGACTATCTTTTTCGCTTTGTCGGGGTCGACGTGCACATATGTCACGGAGTCCTGTCCGGGGATGTGCACTTCCACGATAGGTTCGAGAGCGCACATACCGAGGCAGCCCGTACGCGTGACTTTGACGTTTTTGAGCTGTCTGGACGCGACCTCGTCCACAAATGTATTGAAGACGGGACGCGCGCCCGCCGAAATGCCGCAGGTCGCCATACCGACGACGATGCGGGTCTCCTGCTCCGCGTCGAGATTGTCGCGCAGGTTTATCTGCGGTCTCATTTTGTCACGGATAGCCTTGATGTCGGCTATGCTCTTCATAATTCCTCTCCTCCGATATCGTTAAGGTTTTCTTTTATCATATCTCTGACGAACACGAGCACCTCCGGTTCGTCGACGGGGACGCCGTCGAGTTCCGCTTTCAGCTCGCGCGTGTCAAATACGAATTCTTTCCCGTCGACCCGCACGTCGAACACGAAGTCCGGCGCGCCGTCGCCGCTAATCAGCGTCACGACCGTGTCGGCAAGGTCGCCGAGAGGCGCACGGTCTATGTGGTCACGCACGAAAGACGCGCGCACCACCGTGCCTTTGCCCCTCTCCGACTCTATCCCGAAAGTGCCGCCCGCCATCTCCGCCGCCATCTTGAAGAGCGGTATGCCCAGCCCGACTTTGCGCGTGGTGCGCGTCGTGGTGAACGGGTCGGTCACCCTTTTCAGGAATTCCGCGTCCATCCCGCAGCCGTCGTCCGCTATTTCTATCGTGAGCGTCCCGCCCTCCGCGCATACCGACACGCGCACGAGCGACGCTCCCGCCTTGACGGAATTTTCCGCTATGTCGAGTATGTTCAGCGCAAGCTCTCTCATTCCGTCCCGCCTCCGAGGCGCAGCCTGTCTATGAGCGCCGCCACGGTGCGTTCGGGAAGCTCAATCTCGCCTTTCTCCGAGATGTCGTCCAGAACGTGCGCGTCGCTGTCGACGATGACAAGCCTTGTGCGCGACCACTTTGCAATCTCTTCCGCCGTCGCTCTCGTCGAAAGCTCCACGACGGGATATTCTTCGGGCACGGCGCCGAGTATTTTCAGCATACTGTTCGCGTCGCGGTCTATGTGGGCGGGCACCGCCGCCCCTCCGAGCGCAAACGCGAGTTCCCTCACGTCGCCGCAGGAAATCGCCGCGCTGTCCAGCAGCATACGTTCCTCACACCCCACGACGTTGTCGTCCTCGTCGAAGTAGAGCTGTTCGCCGAAGAGGTCTGCCCTGTTCTTCCTCTCCGAAAGAGGCAGACGGGAGAAAAACTCTTCGAGCTCGCCGTAAGTGCGGAACATACAAAGCAGATGTATGTCCTCGTTGGTCTGCACCTCCACAGCGGGCACGACGTTCACTCCGAACTCCTCTCCCGCGCGAACGGCAAGAGGGACGTGCCCTATCGCGTTGTGGTCGGCTATCGCCACGAAATCCAGCCCCGACAAAGCCGCCTGTCCGACAATCGTGACCGGCGTCATCTCTTTCTCCGCACAGGGCGAAAGAGCGGAATGGATGTGCAAATCGCAGCGGTACTTCATTGTCTTTCCCGCAGGAAACGGCACTTTAACATCCGTTTTTGCGGACTAAACCTCCGATTGCGTCAAATCGGCGCGGACGCCCGCGCACGATTTCATTTCAGATATTCCGACACCGCGACGGCGGCTTCGTACATTCCGAGCTGCGTTACGAGCAGGTTTACGCCCTTTTCTTTCGCCCGCTCCGCAAGTGCGGCGTCGGGTTCCGCCCCCTCGCACAGCACCACGGCGGCGCAGTCCGTGAGCGCGGCGACGGCGCAAACGTTGACGTTGCTCATCACCGTGAACCACACGCAGTCCGCGGGAGCTTTGCCCATCACGTTGCTGAGAAAATCCCCGCAATAGGCGCACTCAACTTCCCTGTCGCCGTCGGCGAGCACGGCTATTTTCGCGTCGAGTATGTCCGCAAGTTTTCCGACAGTCATTTCTTTTTCACGTTCTCCGTCTGCATCCTGACGCACACGCTGTCGCGCGGTATCACTCCGCCGACCAGGTCCTCCGCAAACGCGGTGCAGCTGGGTGCGCCGCAAAGCCCGCAGTCAACCATAGGCAGGGTTTTGAGTATCTCTTCCTTCTCCATCAGTTTGCTGAGTGCGGCGAGGCGGTTGTCGTCCAGTCTGAACACGTCTTTCACCGTCGGGTTCTGTTCCCACATAAACCACTCGCGGCTCTTCCCTATGCTCTCGATGGTGTTGCGTTCCTTTTTGAGCTTGCGGGTGAGATAGTGCAGGCGCGACCTTGCGACAAACGCGTTTTCGACGTTCATCACTCCTCCGACGCAGCCGCTCACGCAGGCGTTGAGCTCTATGAATTCGATGTCGCCCAGACCGCCGTCTTCCAGCGCTTCGAGTATCTTGACGCACTGTTCGACGCCGTCGGCGGCGATGGTCTTTATGCCCTTTGTGGAATTCGCCTCACCGCGGCTGATGCCCCAGTGCAGACCCGTGGAACTCATTGTGGAAAGAGTGCGCACTTCCGTGAGCTTCTCCATTGCGGGCAGCACGCGCATATACGCGTCGGACACGGACAGCACGCGGTCGACATAGGGCCTTTCCACACCCAGCCCCATTTTGAGCGCGAACACCTTTGCGGGACAGGGAGAAATGAAATAGACCCCGATGTCCTCTTCCGGCACGCCCTTCGCCAAGGCTCTTTCCCGTGCGAGTTTCGCCGCGACGTCCACGGGCGCGAGAGTGGAAAGCAGATGCCCCGAAAGGTCGTGATATTTCATCAGAATGAGTTCGAGTATGGCGGGGCACGCGGTCGAGATTATCGGCGAAGGCAGACTGCCCTCCTTCATTATCATCCGCGTGACGTCGGTGACGTATTCCGCCGCTTCGCCCACTTCGCCCACGTCGTCGAAGCCTGCCGCAAGCAAACCGTTGAGCACGATGTCGATGCTTTCGAGGTTGTTGAACTGCCCGTAAAAGGACGGCGCGACGAGCGCGATTTTGTACTTGAAATCGTTCAGGGTGTCCCAGCTGTCGTGCGAGGGCTTTTTCGCCTGATAACGGCAGAGCCGGATACACTCCCCGCAGCCTATGCACCTCTCGTATGCGACGCTCGCCTTGCCTCCGCGGACGCGTATCGCTTCCGTGGGACAGCGCTTCATACAGGTCACGCAGCCGCGGCATTTGTCGGGGTCGAGCATAACGGTATGCAGCGCCTTTTCGTCAAGCACGCACTTGATTTCGGTCTTCTTTGCTGCCATAGCACCGCTCCCCCTTTTTTGATTTTCAGGTGAAGAATATCGTCATTTTCACGGTCGTACCCACGCCGACCTCGCTTTCGATGACGAATTCATCCGTATATTTTTTCATATTGGGCAATCCCATCCCCGCGCCGAAACCGAGTGCGCGGATATCCTCGGGAGCCGTGGACCATCCCGGCGTCATTGCCAGTTCCACATCCGGTATCCCTTTGCCCTTGTCTGCGAGCACGATTTCAATCCTGTCGAGATAGATGTCCGCGGTGGCGACGCCGCCGCCCGCATGGATGACCATATTGATTTCGCCCTCGTACATAGCTATTGCGACGCGCCGTATGTCGGCGGAAGCAATGCCCAGCTTTTTCAAGGTGCTCTTCACCTCCTCGGACGCGGAGCCCGCGGAAGCGAAATTGTTGCCGCTCACGGCAAATTCGAGGTGAATGCGGTTCTCGCTCATCAGGCGGAGAGCCCGGCGGCGTAAAGTCTGCCCGCAGCCTCGTAAGTGCTCATCTCGGTGGAGATGAACACGATGTTGTAGTTCTCGGCAAGTTTGACCATATCCGCGTCGGGGCGTTTGCCGCACACGAACACTATGCACGAGATGTCGACCATAACGGCGGTGCGCACCACCTGGGGATTGACCAGCCCGGTGATGAGAGCGCCCTGGTCGCGCACGTACGCCAGCACGTCGCTCATCATATCGAAAGCACACGCCGACGCGATGTCGGTGTCTGCCGCCTGTGCCGAGCATAGGATGCTGCCGTCGACAACGGATGCGATTTCACTGATTTTCATAGTTCACTCCGTGCGCGAGGGATGCTCGCGTAGATGTAGTCAGTCGCGGTATTTTGCAAGAATACCGGGAATGTCCGCGGGGGTGAGCTTGCCGTAAACGTCGTCGCCGACCGTCATAACGGGCGCGAGCCCGCAGCAGCCTATGCAACGCGTGGAGCAAAGCGAAAATTTTCCGTCGGAAGTGGTCGCGCCGTCGGAAAGGCCGAGTTCGGCCGCTATCTTGTTGAACACGTCGCCCGAACCTTTGACGTAACAGGCGGTGCCCATACATACGGCGACCGCGTGTTCGCCCTTGGGATTGAGAGAAAACTGGCTGTAAAAAGTCGCCACGCCGAACACTTCTTCCAGCGAAGTGCCGAGCTCTTCGGCGACTATCTTCTGAACTTCTATGGGAAGATAGCCGTAAATTTCCTGCGCGGCTTGCAGGGCGGGCATCATACTGCCCGGCATTTCCTTGATGCTGCGCAGCTCAGCACGCAGCTTCGCCTCTTGCGCGGCGGTCCCTTTGAACGCCACGGTCGTAAGTTTGATTTTTGCCATATTTCCTCCGAATCGCCCCCGTGCGCTTTCACGCGCTCCGAGAATGCGAAAACAACGTATGCGGCGCACCCGCGCCACGCGTTGGATTATAACATAATCCCAAAGGGATTGCAATGACCTTTTAAGATAAATAACAACATAAACCGTCAGGAAAAAACCGGATTTGTTTTCCCGTACGGCCGCATACGGCGGTTTGTTACGCGGCGAAGGAACGCGCTCAGTCGGGATAGCAGCGCGGCATTCTTCTCTTGTGCGCCGTTCTCTCTTCCATCCCCGCAATGCGGCGGCGCATACTTTCGGACAGTTCCCCGCCCCTGACGTATGCTGCGATGTCGGAATACGTCACGCCGAGTTCCGCCTCGTCCGTCTGCCCCTGATAGAGCCCGGCAGAAGGCGCTTTCTCTATGATGTGCGCGGGCGCGCCGAGATAGCGCAGAATCTCGTATATCTCCGGCACGGTGAGGTCGGCTATGGGATTGAAATCGTACGCTCCGTCCCCCCATTTTGTGAAATAACCGACGGTGGCTTCGCAAAGATTGCCCGTGCCCGCGACGAGGTAACCTCTGGACTGCGCAAGCGCGTAAAGCGCGGTCATCCTGAGACGCGGATTTATGTTGATGAGTGCGCTCCTCACCGCTCCGTCGGGCGCGCCGACGGGTTCGAGACCCGCACCCAACGCGGCGACCATACTCTCTTTCACCGCCGTGAGGTCGACTTCCGTCTGTTCTATGCCGAACGCCTTCCCCGCCGCCAGCGCGTCCTCGCGGTCGCTGCCGTAATTGGAAGAGGACTGGCACGGCATAATGACGCCGAGCACGTTTTCGGTCGCCATACGGCAGAGCGCGCCCGTCAACGTGCAGTCCTTGCCGCCGCTGTTGCCGTAAACGATGCCGCGGGCGCCCGTTTCTTCGAGTATGCCCTTTATCCACGCCACTCTTTTTGCCACGGTTTCCTTTATGTCCATAAAGCCCCTCCTGCGAGCCCTTAAATCAATATAACGGAATTATATTCCGTCCGTGTACGTTTATCAAGCGTATCGTACGAAAATGGGGCTTGAATTTATAATCCGCGTGCGCTATAATGACCTTAATCCGAAAATTACTCAAAAAAGGAGAATTATTATGAGAAAAGCATTTATATGCCCCACCAAGTACGTGCAGGGCGAAGACGAACTGCTCAATCTGGGCTACTTTGTCAAGACCTTCGGCAAGAAAGCGCTGCTTATCGCGCATAAGGACGACGTCGCGCGCGTCCAGGCGAAGCTCGACGCCACCGCCGCTCAGTACAAGGTGGAATTCGTTCCCGCGAATTTCTCCGGCGAATGCTCCCGCGAGGAAGTCGCCAGACTGCAAAAACTCGCGAAGGAAAACAAGTGCGCCTGCACCATCGGTCTCGGCGGCGGCAAAGCCATCGACACCGCAAAGTGCGTCGCGCAGGGCGAAGCGCTCATCATCTGCCCCACCATCGCGGCGACCGACGCTCCCACGTCCCACTCCGCGGTGCTCTACACTCCCGACGGCGCATTCGACGACTACGCTTACTTCAAACAGAGCCCCAGCGTCATACTGATTGACACCACCGTCATCGCGAACGCTCCCGTCCGCTTCCTCGTGTCCGGTATGGGCGACGCTCTCTCCACTTACTTCGAAGCGAGAGCAAACGTGCAGTCCTTCTGCGACGTCAACGCGGGTCTTCCCTGCGGCGCAAACCGCGCGAAAGGCACTCTGCTCGCCAGAGGTACGAAAGCGGCGTTCGCGCTCGCGACGCTGTGCTACGAGACTCTGCTCGCGGACGGCTACAAGGCTAAACTCGCCTGCGAAAGCAACGTCGTCACCCCCGCACTCGAAAACATCATCGAGACCAACATCCTGCTCTCCGGTCTCGGCTTCGAATCCGGCGGTCTTGCGGCGGCGCACGCCATCCACGACGGTCTGACCGTGCTCGAAGAAACGCACAAGTACTATCACGGCGAAAAGGTCGCGTTCGGCACCCTCTGCCAGCTCGTGCTCGAAAACGCTTCCGACGAGGAAATCAACACCGTCATCGGCTTCTGCCTCGAAGTCGGTCTGCCCGTCTGCCTGGAAGACATCGGCGTGCACGACATCGGCGACAGAATCAAGGAAGTCGCGGCGAAAGCCTGCATCCCCGACGAATCCATTCACTTTATGCCCTTCCCCGTCAACGAGGATATGGTCGCGGCGGCGATACTTGCCGCGGACAAGCTCGGACGCGAAGCAAAGGGTTGCTGCTGCTGTGACTGACGCGGCGGCGACAGCGGAATAAACTTTACGGGCGGAAACGGGAGTGTCCTTCGCGTTTCCGCTCTTTGAATTCCACGGAAAGGAGATTGCAATGAAAAAGATAATCAACACTCCCGAAACAGTCGTCTACGATATGTGCCACGGCCTTGCCAAGGCCCATCCCGAACTCGAATTCGTGGAGAAGTACAAGATAGTCAAAAAGAAAGAAATCAACCCCGACAAAGTTTCTCTCATCTCGGGCGGCGGCTCCGGTCACGAACCCGCGCACGCGGGTTTCGTCGGCAAAGGTATGCTGGACTGCGCGGTCTGCGGCGACGTGTTTGCCTCCCCTTCGCAGATTCAGATCTACAACGCCATCAAGGAATGCGCCACGGACAAGGGCGTGCTCCTCATCATCAAGAACTATTCCGGCGACTGTATGAACTTCAACAACGCGGCGGAGCTTGCCAAAGACGAGGACGGCATCAAAGTGGACGCCGTGTACGTCAACGACGACATCGCAGTGAAGGACTCCCTCTACACCGTCGGCAGACGCGGCGTCGCGGGCACGGTGTTCGTGCACAAAATCGCGGGTGCCGCGGCTGAACAGGGCAAATCCCTCGAAGAAGTCAAGGCGGTCGCGAACAAGGTCATCGACAACGTGCGTTCGTTCGGCTTTGCGCTCACCAGCTGCACTCCCCCCGCGAAAGGCACGCCAATCTTCGGCATCGGCGATGACGAAATCGAGTTCGGCGTGGGCATTCACGGCGAGCCCGGCAGAAAGACCGAAAAGCTCCAAACGGCAGATGAACTTGCAAAACGTATCGTTAAAGACCTGCTTGAAGACGTCGGCGCGAAATCCGGCGACGAAATGGCTGTGCTCATCAACGGCTTCGGGGCGACCCCGCTTATGGAACTTTACGTCCTCAACAATTCCGTTTCGAACGAACTGGAAAAGGCGGGCATTTCCATCCACAAGACGCTGGTCGGCAACTTTATGACCTCCATCGATATGGCGGGTGCGTCCGTCACCGTGCTCAAACTCGACGCCGAACTCAAAGCCCTGCTCGACTGCCCCGTGTCCACGCCCGCACTCAGCTGGGGCGGCTCTATGGACGCGCAGGCGGAAGCGGCGGTGGAAGCTATGCACGCCATAGCCAAAGCGCTCGGTTACGCTCCTGCGGAGCACGCCGCGGCATCTTCCGCCAAAGCGGAAAAGAAGGCCGCCAAGGCAGCGAAAAAGGCCGCGGTCTATGAGGTCAAAGGCAAACCCGTCGTCGGCAAGACCATCAACACCGCCGCATTCGTGCAGATAGTGGACAAGATGGCGGACGTCATCATCGAAAACGAAGTCCCCTTTTGCGACGCGGACAAAATGGGTGACGGCGACTTCGGAATGAGCATTGCCAAAGGCTTCCGCCAGCTCAAAAAGGAATGGGCGACGCGCGACAAATCCGACATCGGCGCATTCTTAAAGAGTTGCAGCGAAATAATAATGGAATACTGCGGCGGCGCAAGCGGTCCCATCTGGGGCAGCGCGTTCCGTTACGCGGGCAAAGCGGCAGAAGGCAAGGACGAAATCACTCTTGCCGACCTTGCCGACATCTTCCAGGCTGCAAACAAGGGCGTTTACGAAACGGGCAAGAAATCCTTCGGCAAGGGCGCCGTCGTGGGTGACAAGACCCTCGTCGACGCGCTCAAACCCTGCGCGGACGCACTCGAACAGGCGGCAAAAGACGGCAAATCTCTCCTCGAAGGCATAGACCTCGGCGCGAAAGCGGCGGTCGCCGGCGCGGAAAACACGAAGACCGTCGTCGCCAAGCTCGGCAGAGCGGGCACGGTCGGCGAAAAGTCCATAGGCTATCCCGACGCGGGCGCGTACGGTCTCGGCGTCATCTTCACGGAGCTTTCCGAGTACATCGCCAAGATGTAAACGCGTCAAAACAACAGAACACAAAAAAGCGGAGCGGACGCTCCGCTTTTTTTCTTCCCCTTTGCCCTGCCCCGTCCGAATACGCGGATTGACCGAGTAGCGGGTGAACGACGGACGAGTGGTGAGGGAGCGACAGTTTTGCAGCGAAGCGAAAAACGAGGAGCGAACGAACGTCTTGCATTTTCGCGACGCGTAAAGGAGCCGCAAGGTGTATATGCGAACAGCTCCCCGAAAACTCGGAGAGCTGTTGCGAGATTCGCCTTGCGGCGACGTTGGTGCCCCGCGTGAAAACAAAGTTGAACTTTCGAGTTCTGCGAGACTGACTGTTTCTTCTTTGCCGTTGGCATTGTAAATGATTTTTAAGTGGTCGTCGTACAGGTAAATGGCGTTGATAAACGTGTCTATTATCTTGCGCTTGCCTTCCTGCGTGGTTATATCTATCTTGCGGAAGTTGGAGAGAGCCATTCTGAAATGGTCTTGCGTAAAGATTGGCGCTTTAAGCTGTTCTTTGGCAATCGCGTCGCTTATCTCGCGTTTTTCCTTTTCAAGTCCGTCCAGCCGCTTCAATAAGGTTTCCGTCGCGTAGCCCTTCTGTACGGCGTTTACGATATTCTCTATCTCTTTTTCCTTTTGTTTCAATTGCTCCTGCAACTTGGGGAGAACAGTACTCTCCGTGTACTGTAACTCATACAGTTTTGCCGAGAGCCTCTCTATCACGCCATCGTCTTTGAGGAATTCCATTGTCTTATAGACTATGAAATCTTCCAGCTTGGTCTTGCTGACGGGTTTCTTTTCGCATTGGTGTTTCTTCTGCCGCACACAGGCATAATAGCGATAGACAATGCCTTTTGTGCCGCTCGTTCCCGTCTGCGCAACCATCATTGCTCCGCACCGCCCGCAAAACAGTTTGGTGGTGAGCAGGTAATCTTCGTCCGCCGAATGTCTTGCCGGCGCCTTTGAGTTCTTGGCAAGTTCCAACTGCACGGCATTGAACAGCTCTTCCGAAACAAGCGGCGGCACGCTGTTCTCTATCACCACGCCCATGTGGTGGTACTCTCCGATATAAACTCTGTTAGAGAGCATATAGCGGATTGCATTATACCTCAAAGCCTTGCCATTTGAGCGAGTTGCTTTACGCTCGTTCATTATGTTATAGATTTCCTTTACCGTCTTTCCGTCATTACTCAACTTGAATATCTCCTGAACGACGGGCGCGGCTTGCGGGTCTATATCGAGCTTGCGCTCTTTGTTTATCACATAGCCGAATGGAACATTGCCTCCATTCCACAAGCCTTTCAAGGCGTTCTCCTTCATTCCGCGCGTTACCTTCTCGGCAAGCTCGGCGGAGTAGTATTCCGCCATACCTTCGAGGACGGACTCCAAGAGTATGCCTTCCGAGCCCTCGGCAATCGTCTCCTTTGCGGAAATGACCTTAACTCCGTTCTTGCGTAACAGCGCTTTATAGTGCGCGCTGTCGTAGCGGTTGCGGGAGAACCTGTCCAGCTTCCACACGATAATACAGTCGAAGGCATGCTTATAACTGTCCTTTATCATTCGCTGAAATTCGGGGCGGTGGTCGGTCTTTGCCGAGAACGCACGGTCTATGTAGTTGCCGATTACCTGAATATCGTTGTATGTCGCGTACTCCATACATTCGCGAAGTTGTCCCTCAATAGACGCTTCCGTCTGATTATCAGAAGAATAGCGGGCGTAGATAACGGCTCTCATTATTTCTGTTCCTCCCGTAAGAGTTTAAGCACGGCTTCTTTGAGTTTGGCGTTGGCGGGGGATTTGGGGTCAAAACACATCTCTACAAACTGCTGCATCTTCTCGTCATCGAAGGCTTTGGGGTTATAGTCATATAGTTTGCCCTGCGGCTTGTCCGTGCGCCCGAAAATGTAGTCGAGCGATACGTCAAAATAGTCGGCATACCACAGCAAAATTGCGTTCGGTACATCGCTCTGACCATTTTCGTAGCGAAAAATGGCAGACTGAGCCACTGTTCCTATCTCGCTTGCTATAAAAGCCTGTGTTTTGCCTACGCTCTCGCGCAGAGTTCTCAATCTTTCTCCTATAATTTTAATGCTCATACTGTCACCTCGTATATTATTATACACGATTTTTAAATTAAGTCAATATGATTATCGTATTTAAACAAGTACAAATTATAGCAAAAATGATTAAATAGAGTTAATTTCGGTCACTATATTTTATCTGCGAGAAACACTTGACTTAATGAACTGAATCTGATAAGATATACAGGCAATTAAATAAAAACTTGCACGACCCTTTCGCCGGATCGGGCGTGCTCGGAGTCAATAAATCAGCCTTAGGCTTTATGGTTGATTTGTTGGCTCCTTTTTTTGTCAAAAGGAGGTCAACCATGTACGAAACTACACCGCTCAAAGACTTGCAGGCAGAACTTGGCGAAACCGCCGAAACAGGGCTTTCGGAGAATGAAGCGAAAACCCGACTTGAAAAATACGGAAGGAATACTCTCGCAAAAACCAAGCGCAAGTCCGTATTCATGCACATTTTGTGCTCGTTCAAGGACGTAACGATTATCATTCTGTGTGTTGCAATGGCACTGTCGCTCTACATAGCGCTCACAACGCACCCCGACAATCTGACGGAACCTATCGTCATTGCGTTTATCATCGTGCTGAATATCTTTCTTTCGGTGCGCGAACAGGTCAAGGCGGAAAAGTCCGTCGAATCGCTGAAAAAGTACAACATACAAAAATGTACGGTCATCAGAGCAGGAAAGACGGATAAGATAGATGCGGAACTTCTTGTCCCCGGTGACATCATAACCCTTTCTACGGGCGACCGCGTTCCCGCCGACGCCCGCATTTTGGAAGAGACGGGACTTTGCTGTGACGAATCGCTCCTCACCGGCGAGAGCGAACCGGCCACAAAGGACATTTCATTCATGCCCGAAGAGGATACTGCCGCCGCAGACAGCAAGCATATGGTGTTTTCAGGCTCGCTTGTCGTCGCTGGTAAATGCAGAGCCGTTGTAAGCCGCACGGGAAACGAAACGGAGATCGGCCGCATCTCCAAGCTACTTGCAAACGAAAAGGCAAAACTTTCGCCGCTCCAAGAGCGTATGCAAAAACTGGGCAAAGTATTGTCCGTCATCGCCTTTGGAGGCGCATTGCTCGCTTTGCTCATCGGCTGGCTGTACGGCAATCCCGTGCCCGAAATGCTGATGGTGGCTGTTTCCGTTGCGGTTGCGGCTATTCCCGAAGTTATGCCCGTTGTCGTGACCATTTCCCTCTCCTTCGGCGTGGGCAGCATGGCAAAGAAAAATACCATTGTCCGCACGCCTACCGCCGTGGAGACGATCGGCAATATCTCCGTCATTTGTTCGGATAAGACGGGCACGCTCACACAGAACAAAATGCGTGTACAGAAAATTTGGGCTGTGGGCAATACGCCGCTCTCCTCCGAATGTGAGTTCGGAGAGGCTGAAAACAAACTGCTCACATTGTTTCTTCTGTCGAGCAGCGCGGATATGACGAGCGAAAATGCGGTCGGCAACCCCACGGAGCTTGCCATTGCGCGGCTTGCCAAAGAAAAGTTTTCTGCCGTTCCCGACGAATTGAAAAACTATCGCAAAATTTATGAGATACCGTTCGATTCTACGCGCAAGCTGATGACGGTCGTCTATCAGACGGAAAGCGGCTGGCTGTCCGTAACGAAGGGCGCGATCGACCGTATCCGTATCATACCGGACGACAGATTGCAGGGAAGCATCCTTTCCGTACACGACAACTTTGCTTCACAGGCTCTGCGCGTGATCGGCGTCGCCTATAAAAAGTTTGACGCAACGCCTGCCCTTACGCCCGAAGCATTGGAAAACGAACTCACGTTCGGTGGACTCGTCGGTATCATCGACCCGCCGCGGGAGGAGAGCGCTCACGCCGTGCGCGTTGCGAAAGAGGCGGGCATCAAAACGGTGATGATCACGGGCGACCACCTTGCCACGGCAAAGGCGATTGCTGAACAGATCGGTATCCTCGACAGCAATACAAAAATCATGAACGGCAGCGAATTGCGCTCTATATCGGACGACGAACTTGCAGAGATCATCGAAGATTACCGCGTGTTCGCACGCACCTCTCCCGAAGATAAAATACGCATTGTAAAGGCGTTCCAAAAGGCGGGCGAAGTTGTCGCTATGACGGGCGACGGCGTAAACGACGCACCTGCGCTCAAAGCTGCGGACGTGGGTATTGCGATGGGTTCGGGTACAGACGTTGCCAAAGAAGCCGCGGATATGATCTTGCTCGACGACAATTTCTCGACAATCGTTACCGCCGTGGAAGAAGGGCGCAGAGTCTACTCCAATATCCGCAAGTCGCTCTATTCCATGCTCGGATGCAATTTTTCCGCACTCACCATCGTGCTTTTTGCGCTCATCTTCGGGTGGGGTTCTCCCGTTACGGCGTTGCAGATACTCGTTATTAAAGTTGCATGCGACGGCATCCCTGGCTTTTCGCTGTGCGTGGAAAAAGCGGATCCCGACATTATGAAGCAGCCGCCCGTAAAGAAGGGTTCAAGCATATTTGCTGGCGGGCTGATCTCCAAGATCATACAGATCTCTGTCGTGTTTACGGTCGCAACGCTGATACCCGTCTGGCTCGGCTGGCATTGCTATTTGGGCAGCGGCAAACAGCCGAGCTTTGCCGTTGCGCAGACAATGACTTTTCTCGTCATGGGGCTTACGACTGTCGTTCACGTCTATAACTGCCGCACGCACCTTTCTGTATTCCAGAAGGGGCGCGGCGTGAATAAACTCGTCATAGGAACGACTTTGCTCGGTGCCGCCATCATGATACTTATTGCGGTGATACCGCCCGTCGCGCAGCTTTTCGGGCTCGTTCCGCTCGGAATATGGCATTGGGTGATCGTATTCTCCCTTTCGCTCACCCCGCTCATTTATGTAGAAATACTCAAACTTACAAAACACTTCAAACGCATTTAAGGAGACAATTATGTTCAGAGAAATGAGAAGAAAAAGGCAGGCTCTTTCCAAAGAAGCCTGCGAACAGATACTCAAAGACGGAAAAACGGGTGTGCTTGCTCTGCTCGGCGATGATGATTACCCCTATACCGTACCGCTCAACTACTGCTATGAAAACGGAAAACTCTATTTTCATTGCGCGAAGAGCGGGCATAAAATCGACGCCGTAAAGAGGTGCGGCAAAGCGAGCTTTTGCGTTATCGCGCAGGACGACATAGTCCCGCAAGAGTTTACTACATACTTTTGCAGCGTCATTGCATTCGGAAAGGTGCGCATTGCCTCAGACGAAAAGGAAAAACTTGAAGCTATAAATAAGCTGGCGATAAAGTATTGCCCCGACGAAAGCGCAGAGGCGAGGCGCAGAGAGATAGAACGCGAATATCCGGCTCTGTGCATTCTCGAATTTACCATAGAGCATCTGTCGGGCAAACAGGCGATTGCGCTTTGTAAATAATCGAAATCGACAATATATCACAAACAAATGTTTATATTTCTATTGACTTGTGGCGAACGATATGTTATAATGCAAGAGTACAGGCGTGAAATTAGCCTGTACTCTTTTGCCGTACGTTGATTTTTTGTATGGCGTTACTCCCTCTGAGGGAGAGAGGGCGCATAACAAGATTGCGCCGCGGAGTTGTATGCTCCGAAGTTGCCGCGCGAAATAAAGGCGCGGCGGGAACCAACCCGAGCCGTCTGAAAGACGAGCCATAACGGGGCTTTATAAGTATACGCTTTTTTAGGTGTAAAGCCACGTTTTAGGTCAGTTTTTCGTCGAGCGAAGATGGGTTTTTTCAGCGTACAATTTTTCAGGTAGAGGCGAGCAAGGAAAAATCAAACGACAACTTAACAGAATGGTTGACCACCATAGAGCAATGAGGAGTTGCTAAATAAGGTACAAGTCGGTGATTACTTCAAAGGTGTCAGCGACTTTTTTATGCCATTATTCGGCTATCGCACCCATACCTCTTCGGCGTGGGTAAAGATAAAAATAAATCAAACTTGGAGGTGAATTATGAATAGACAACCAACAAACAGACCGCCGTAATAGTTCGGACATAGCTGTAACATAGTGATGATTTACGGCACAATAAAAACCTTATTTCAGGAAGCAAACAGCGTACAAATAGCAAGCAACCACTTTTTGTTTCGACGAGAAGTATAGCCCACTATACTTCGTGCCGAAGTTTAGTGGGCTCTGCGAGGCTTTTTATCAAGAAGTAACAGGAGGTGAAAATTATAAGCTACTTAGTTTGTCACATGGAAAAGTATCACAAGACGGACATTGCACCCGTCGAACAGGAGAACGAGCGCGACGAAACTTATCAGGCGGTCAACCCGCAGATAGACTTCACGCGCACGCGGAACAATTACAACATTATCAAAAGGCAGCGGTCGTACACGCAATTTGTCAACGATAAGATTGAGGCTCTCGACCTGCCCACGAAAGTACGCAAAGACGCCGTGCTTATGTGTTCCTTTGTCGTGGGTTCGGACAGAGAGTTTTTCAGTAGGCTGTCGTCGGGCGAGCAACAGCAATTCTTTGTCGACTGTACTCGTTTCTTTGCGGAGCGGTACGGCGAGGAGAATATCATCTCGGCGGTCGTCCACATAGACGAAACCACGCCTCATCTTCATCTGAATTTAATTCCGATAGCCGACGGCAGGTTATGTGCGAAAACTCTCTTTGACAGAAAAGAGTTACAGAACTTGCAAACAGACTTCCACTCTGTCGTTGGCAAGAAATGGAATTTACAACGCGGCAAAGAGGGAAGTACGGCAAAGCACCTTGACACGGCGGCTTACAAGTTAAAGAAGATGAGCGAGGCGGCAGACCAAGCTGAACTGCGAGCGGACGAGGCTGAAAAGAAGAAACTCATAGCCGAAAGCAGGCAAGTCCACGCCGAACGGAAAACGCAACAGCTTGAAGATAGACAGAAACAACTTCGGCGCGACACCGCTCCTCTGCAAGCCGCAGCAGATGTTTTGCGGGAGTACAACGACGGAAAGCGAAAGCTCAATAAAAGGGACTTGCCTGTCATCGCGGCAGTGGCAGCAAAGCTCAAAGCGGAAAACGGGCAGCTCGAAGAACGGCTGCAAATCAGCGCACGCGACCAGCACGACGTGTTCAATCTTTATCAAAAGACAGAGCGTGAAAAGCAATCTCTTCAAAGCGACGCAGACGTTCTGCGAGAGATAAGGGAACACGCGCCTGACAAGTTACAAGAAGTTATGGAAACGGTCAGACAGCGCAAGTTGGACAAGTATCGCCCCAAGCCCTTCAAGCCGTCGGACAATCATTGGAGCAAGTAAAACTGAATAAACGCTTAAAAGGAGGAAAGTTATCGAACAGACTACATAACAACGGGGGATGGCGAGGAAAAAACAACAAATTCAAACTGACTTTGATATTCCCGATTATCAGATAGAATCTCTTGCGAGAGTTTCTGTTACCAAAAATCAGGGAGTATCTTCTGTCCGAGCAAGGGCAAAAGGACTATGCCGAATGGAGGGCTGAACGCGCTCAAAGACAATTAAATATCAAAGATTAAGGAAACGTCCCATTGATTATCACGGGATGACCGCTCTGACGGTTTACTGCAATCCGCAAAATAGCATAAGCGGATTGCGTATATGATTTTTTCCATTTATCAGACAGGTTGCGCCGAATATCACAAACCTTGAACAACGGCACGAGGGGCACGCGGAATTCCGCGTGCCCCTCTTTTTTTATGTTCGGAACTTTTCAAATTCCTCAATATAACAAAATAGCCCGAACATTCTTTTTATGACAAAGAAGTTCAAGCTATTAAGACTTGGTGCGGCCACCGAGACTTGAACTCGGACGGTGTTATCCATACGCCCCTCAAACGTACGCGTCTGCCAGTTCCGCCATGGCCGCACAGTGAAAACAGTATATTGCTTCCGCGCGTTTTTGTCAACGGATTTGGAGGCGAAATATCAAGAAAATTGCGGAGGGAATATGATGTGGTATGAAAACCGACCCTGCCCGCTTCAACATGCTTGCGGCAGTTGCCGCGGAGGTTCTATGCAAGGACAGAACGGCGGAAGAGATATCAGAGCTTATCCGTTTTCTCAACCTGCTCTGCACCCTTGCGAAAACCTATCTCTGACTTTTCCGCCGCTTCGGCGCAAGGCAAAGCGGAAGCGGCGCTTTGCCCACGCCTTTTGTACTCAATTCAGTTTCCAGCTCAGGCTTTCCGCCTGCAGCCGTTTCATCTCGGCATATTCTCCGCCCTTTGCTTCGAGTTCTGCCGGCGAACCGCACTCCGCGACTTTTCCGTCCTTTATGAGCACCAGCTTGTCCGCACCCGCAACGGTGCGCATACGGTGCGCTATAATCAGCACGGTTTTCCCTTTGACAAGCCCGGAAATCGCGCTTTGCACAAGAGTTTCGTTTTCGACGTCGAGCGACGCGGTCGCCTCGTCGAGCAGGACTATGGGCGCGTCTTTGAGCAAGGCGCGCGCAATCGAAATCCGCTGGCGTTCGCCGCCCGAAAGCATACTGCCGTTTTCGCCTATGACGGTATCGTATCCCTGCGGCAGAGCGCGCACGAATTCGTCGCATTGCGCCGCCTTTGCCGCGGCAAGCACTTCCTCGTCGGTGGCGTCCTTTTTTCCTATGCGGATATTCTCTTTGACCGTGTTGTTGAACAGAGTGACGTCCTGAAACACTATCGAATAATCGCGCATAAGGGTTTCGGGGTCTGTCTCCGCAATGTTTTCTCCGCCGACCTCTATCCTGCCGCCGTCTATGTCCCAAAAACGCGCCGCAAGTTTGGCGATTGTGGATTTTCCGCCTCCCGACGGTCCTATGAGCGCCGTTATCTCCCCCTGTTTTGCCGTAAACGACACGCCGTCCAACACTCTTTCGCCTTCGTTGTAAGAAAAGACGACGTCCGTGAACTTCACGTCGTATCCCTTGGGAGAAAATTCCGTCTTCCCCGTCTGCACGGGCGTGTTCTCTATCTCCTGCATACGCGCGATATTGACGCGGCAGGAAATGATTGCGGCGAGATTTTGCAGTGCGCCCGACATCGGGTCGTACATGCGCGACACCACCAGAAGATACATAAAGAATGTGAGCACATCCAGGCTCCCGTCCGCAAGCAGCACCGCGCCCGCAAGTGCGGTCGTCGCTATGCCGAATTTGAGAAGCAGCTGCGCGCTGACGACAAACAACGCCGTCATAAGTTCCGTGCCTACCTGCCTCTTTTCGTGGCGGTCTATCTTCGCTTTAAGTCCTTCGAGATAGCGGAATTCCGCATTTGCGGCTTTGAGGTCGCGCGCGGTTTCCAGACACTCCTGAATTCCGTCCGCGCACGCGAGCGCCGCCTCCACCTGCCTGCGTTTGAACGCCTGCTGCACCTTTCCCGAACACGCGACTATCACTATCGCAACGGGCAGCACCCACATCGAAGCGAGCGCCATACGCCAATCGAACGCAAAGAGCGCGACGGCAATCACGCAGGCGGAAGCTATCGACCCCGCAAGTTCGGGATAAAAGTGGGAAAACGCCTGTTCGATGAACATACAGTCCCCCATTATCGTAGTCGTCAGGTCGCTGACGTCGCGTTTTCCGAAGAAACTCAACGGCAGTTTGCGCATTCTTTCCGCAAGCGTCAGGCGGCGCACCGCACTCTCGCGGTAAGTGGAAAGATAATTGCAGTTGTACTGCCAGAAGTTGATGATGTACATCACCGCAAACACGGCAAGCGTGCCGAAACCGTAGAACCAGTAATTGTAGTCCGTGTTTTCGTTCATCACATCGGCGACAAACGAAAACAACAGTCCGACGGGCAGCATTTTTGCGAGATTTGCAAGCGTGCACGCAAAACACGCAAGCAGATAATCTTTCGCGCCCCTTTCGGAAAGGGCGTAGCGTTTCATTATTCTTTTCAGCATATTACGCCTCCCTTGCAATCTTCCACTCCACGGAAGTGAGATACTCGCGCCACATCTTCGCATACTCCCCTCCGCGTCCGACAAGGTCGGAATGTCTGCCGTGCTCGGCAATCCGTCCTTTTTTCAGCACGAAAATCTCGTCGGCGTCCACAACGGTGGACAATCTGTGGGCAATCATCACCACCGTTTTGCCGCGCGTGAGCCGTTCGAACGCCAACTGCACCTTGTGTTCGTTTTCGGGGTCGGCAAATGCCGTCGCTTCGTCCAGAACTATGACGGGCGCGTCTTTGAGTATCGCGCGGGCGATTGCAATCCTCTGCTGCTCTCCTCCCGAAAGATATGTGCCCTTGCTGCCTATGACCGTCCCGACACCTTCGGGAAGTTTTGCGATTATGTCTTCGCATTGCGCCGCTTTCAGCGCGCGCAATACTTCTTCGTCGGACGCGTCGGGACGCGAAAGACGCACGTTTTCGGCAATCGTGGTTTTGAGCAGTCTGTTGTCCTGAAACACATATGCCACGCTGTCCGCCAGCGTTTTCTTGTCTATGTCCCTGACGTTTACGCCGCCGAAAAATATCTCCCCCTGCGTCGCGTCCCAGAAGCGTGCGATGAGTCCCGCAACCGTAGTCTTTCCTCCGCCGCTCTCACCCACGAATGCAACGCGGCTGCCGCCGTCGATAATGAAAGATACGCCGTCCACCGCGTCGGTTTCCGCGGAAGGATAGCGGAAATGCACGTCGCGGAATTCGATACCGTTGCCGGACGGGCGGCAAGGTTTTTCGGGTTCGGCAAGCGGCTGCATATCCAGCACGGAATTTATGCGGTTCATTGCGTCGTTCACCACCATCTTGTTTTCGCTCGAATACATTATTCTGTTGAGCATAACGGCAAGCAACGGAGAAAAGATGATGTAGAACAGCAAATCCGAGAAAAACGCGGGGTCGACGGGGTCGCTTCCCACTATTATCAGCGCCGCGCCGAGCAAAAAGGCGAACGCACTGTCAATGAACAGCGTAAAAAACATCATCGGCTGCCGCAGTTGTTTGGTGTAAGCCACGGTCCAGACGTTGTAGCGCTCTATCGAATTTTTGAGGCGTGCAAAAGAATAAACCGTCTGCCCGAATGTCTTGACGACGGGCACTCCCCTCACATATTCCACCGCCTCGTTGTTCATATCGGCAAGCGCGTCGTTATACTGTTTCATTTTCTCGGCAAGCCCGCCGCCAATCATCCGCGTGTATAGTATCACAAACGCAACCACCGACGGCACAAGGCACGCAAGCCCCAGCCGCCAGTCGAATACGAACATCATCACCACCATTGCAAGCGGCGTGACGTAAGACCCTGTCATATCCGGAAGATTGTGCGCCAGATAAGTTTCCGTCGCGGCGCTCGACTCGTCGATTATCTTGCGTATTTTCCCGCTGCCCACCGCGTCGAACGCGCCCGCGGGCAGAGTAACGACGTGTTCCAGCGTCCGCTTCTTTATGTTGGACGCCACCCTGAACGCCGCGATATGCGAACACATCAGCCCGCACACATACACCAGCACCGAAAGGGCCGCAAACAGCACTGCCATCCATCCGTAACGTCCGATTTCAGTCGCCGCGGCGAAATCCGGCGCGACCGCCGTCACGTCGCGTATTATGAACCATATGTACACGAACGGCATAAGCGCGAGCACCGCGCTTATGCCCGAAAAAACGAGGGACGCGGCGGTGAGATACCTGAATTTGCCCGCGTAATCGTAAAGTCCGGGATGTTTCCCGACGTCTTTCCGTTTCATAAAAAACACCTCCGATTGCATTATAGGAGGCGTTTTAAAATTTCGGAAACCGATTGTCACACCCGCGAAGCCGTGTTTATACTCCAATCGGACAAAGTTTTGTTTTTGCGGTATTCGCGCGGCGAAACTCCCGAAAATTCCTTGAACGCGGCGGAGAATTTCGCGGCGTTTCTGTACCCCGCTCCGCGCGCCACGTCCGCAATCTTGTCTTCCGTGCCCACAAGTCTGCACGCCGCCACCTGCATACGGCATTCGTGCAGATAACGGCATACAGGCATACCGAAAACAGACTTAAAGTGGCTTTTGAGCGAAGTTGCGCTCAACCCGAACATCTCAGAAAGTTTTCTGACGGTCAGACTGCGGTCAAGATTGCGCCACATATATTCCTCGACTGTGCGGATTAGTCCGACCGTTTCCGCGGGGACGGACACGGGCTTGACAGGACGGCGGAACTCTTCCTGCCGCGCAAGAAAAAGCAGAAGTTCCAGCGTTTTGAGCCTGAAATATCCGCGGCTGGCGGCAGGGTCCATACGGTAAAGTTCGCCGAGGATGTGGTCCGCCTCTTCCGTCGCCCGCACGAAATAAATGCCGCCGTTTTGCTTCGCCGTCATCGCAAGCGCGTTCACGTCTATGCCGAACGCGCCGAATGCCGCGGCGAGCTCGTCGTCGCGGACGTCTTCCATCATTATAGTCAGCCCGTGATAGTGCCTGAGGGGAAACGACGTGGCGGCAATGTCCGAGTATGCGATGTAATGCACGCATACGTCCCCGGGGCCGAGATATCCGTGGCTGCCGTCGCCCAGCGTACATTCGAAACGTCCCTCCCTGCAATGCTCTATCGTGAGCATAGGAAACGCGTCCGAATCCTCGCTGAAACGCGCCATATGTATGTCGTCGAACATAATGTAAAGGCTGTCGAAAAGGCGGTGCGCCGTCACCGTGCCTTTGCCCGTGGAGTTGGAAAGTCTGTAAACTGTCGCCTCGCCGCATTGCTCCGCGGTCACGTAGTCATCATCGGAATATCTTCGCCTCTTGTAAATCTCCATACCACGATTATAACCTCTGCGCGCGGGGGCGCAAACGGGTTGCCGCGGCTAACTTGTCCGCGGCGCCGACACCTGCCGCGGGAAAAGTCAAAAAGAAAAGAGCGCAATGCGCTCTTGTCTGTCTTTGTCATCGGTCAAGTGCCGTGCGTTCACTCTTCAATCAGTTTGCGTTTGCGGTCGGCAATCGTGTTCAGCCCCTCTTTTATCGTCTTTTCCGCGCTGTCGAGAATGTTGAACGCCAGCGAACGCGCCTGATAGTCCATCTTGCGGTAGTTTTCTTCCGCTTCCGCACGCATAGCCTCCGCCGCTTCCGACGCCTTGCGCAGCACTTCCGTCTCCGACATCAGGGCGCGTGCGTTTTCCTCGGCGGCATCCATTGTCTTGTTTGCGTACGCTTCCGCCTTTGCGAGGATGTCGTCGCGTTCCTTTTTAATCTGCTCCGCCTCTTTGAGCACAATGGGATAGCTCGCGCGGAAACGGGTGACGAGGTCGAGCATAACCTGACGGTTGAGCACGATGTCCGTAGTGCTGAAAGTCGCGCGTTTGGCTTTCAGTATCTCGCTTTCGATTTCGTTGATGAGCATATCGATGGTTTCCATAATTCCGCTGCGTTTACACGCTCCCCTTTTTGTGTTTCATAATCTCTTCCGCCACGATTATAGCACGTTCGGGCAGGGAATGGAAGTCCCCCTTTTTCAGCTCCTCACGCGCAAGGGTGGAAGACAGTCCGCTGTATACTCCGGGCGTGACGAATACGGTGTCGTAGCCGTGTCCGCGGTTGAACTCCGCCATTGCGTTTTCGTACGCTTCGTCGCTCTCGCCGCGCAGTCCCCTGACCAGCGCGCTCGCCCCCGTCCGCCGCGCGACGTCAACCGCATAATCTTCCGAAAACAATGTTCTTACGTTCTTTTTGCCGCTTAAAGCCGCGTTTATGATGTCAAGCCTTTCTTCGGGCGTGAACATACATTCCTTTTCGGGGTTGACCAACACGGCGACGACGACCTCGTCAAAGAGCCTCAAAGCCTCGTCGACGACCGCTTCGTGTCCTTTGGTGAACGGGTCGAAAGTGCCCGTCACAAGCCCGATTTTTTTGAGGCGTATAAACTCTGCGGTCACCGACCCCATCACCTTCGTCCGCACCGCTATGTCGCCGCGGGAGGGAGTGTAAGGAAGCTCCGCGGAGTGCTCGTAAACGATTACTCCGCTCGGTTCCAGCCTGCCGCAGTCGAGAATGCCGTCCACGGCGAGCTCGCCCAGTCCGCTCTTGTAAGGCGGGTCGACAAACACTATGTCGAACTTGCTCTCCCCCGAACGCAGCACGCCCATAAAATCCGACGTCACCACGCGGAACCTGCCCTCTATTCCTTTGAGATTGCTTTTCGTGAGTGCCGCGCTCGCGGGGTTTTTGTCCACGAAGACGACTTCCGCCGCTCCGCGGGAAAGACACTCTATTCCAAGCGCGCCGCTGCCGCAGAAAAGGTCGAGCACGCGCGCTCCGGGGACTTCCCATTGCAGGATGTTGAACACGGTTTCCTTTATCCTGTCCGTGGTGGGACGCACGCTGTCGTCGCTCGGCGAAATGAGCTTTCTGCCTCTGTATTTTCCGCTTATTATTCTCACTCTTCGCCTCCGAATTCGTTTCTGACGGCCACGTTTTCCGACGTGACGATTTCCTTTTCCGTCACGATGACGTCCAGCGGGATGTCGTGCGGCTCGGTGACGAGCCCGTGCACTCTGCGACAAGAGAAGGCGATGCCCACCTTTACGCAATCGGGAAACCGCGCCAGAAATCTGTCGTAATAACCCTTCCCGTGTCCCACGCGTTTCAATCCGTCAAACGCCACAACGGGGACGACCGCCAGGTCGCACCCGTCGGCAATCCTGCCTCCGCGCGGTTCGAGTATTCCCCATTTGTTCTTTCCGAAATCGGTGTAGGGAGTTATGCGCACGGCGTCCATATCGTCGCCTCGTACGCGCGGGACGGAAACCTCCCTCTCCATTGCAAGAGAAAGCCCAATGACGGCTTCCGTATCCGGTTCGCTCGCCGCGGACATAAACACGAAAGGTTTGCGGCAGTTTCTGAAAACGTCGAGCGAAGTCAGAGCGTCCGTTATCGCGTCAGACGCCCATTCCCTTTCCGCGTCGCTCATCCGAGCCGCCGCGGCATTCGCTTGCTGCCGTGCTTCCTTTTTCGTCAACGTGCTTCCTCTCCACCCTGCCGTGCCAGCAGGTCATCACTTCGTAATCGCTCGTTCCGCGTGCGGCGGCGACATAAGACGCACTCAGAGCACCGCCCAGCAAAACGGCTTCGTCGCCCGTACGCGCCTCCGTCCCGCCCGCGTCGACGGCGAACATATCCATACACACGCTTCCGACGACGGGACAAATCTTTCCGTTTATCACCACGGGCGAGGGACTCTCCCTGTACACGCCGTCGAAATATCCGCCGAACACAACGGCGAGCGACGTGTCCCGCGCCAGCCTGAAATGTCCGTAACCGACGCATTCTCCCGCTTTCGCTTCCCGCACGGCAATGACGCGGCTTGTGACCGACATAGCTCCGTCGTATGCCGCGTGGCCTATGCGCACCATATCGTACGCCGCGCCCGCCATACCCAAAGACGACGAGGACGCGATGTGCGCGGTGACATCGGGAAAACGCGCCTTGAAAACCTTTGCCGCCTTGCCGAACTCGGCAAGCTGTCCCGCGTCCGGCTCACGGAAATGGGAGTAAACTCCCTCGGGGCTTATTCCGCGTTCGTGCAGGAACTCCGCAACCGCACCCGCATCCGATGACGGAAAACCCAGACGGTGCATTCCCGTGTCGAATTTCAGGTGAAACGCGGGGCGCGCCTCCCGCGGCATATCCGCGACCGCGCGCAGGGTTTCGGGGTCCGCCACCGCAACGGTGAGCCCGTGCCGCGCCGCGGCGGCAAGTTCGCAAGGACGGCACACCGCGACCAAAACGGGCGTTGAAATGCCGTTTTTGCGCAGTTCAACCCCTTCTTCCGGCGTGGCGACGCCGAAACGGTCGGCAGTCCCTTCCAAAGCGCGCGCGACTGCGGTCATCCCGTGTCCGTATGCGTCCGCCTTGACCATAACGAGCACGCGCACGCGTGTTTTACGGCGCACCGCCTCCACGTTGCGGCGGATGACGCCGAGGTCGACTTCCGAAAGCAGGTTCACTTTCCCCTCCGATACCCAACATTCTATGCGGGTGCGGAAGGGAAATTGCCCTTTTATCCGAGCAGTTTCTGAGCGCGCTCCGCGTCGTCCGTCTTGAACAGAATGAGCGCTTTGCCGCCCGCGCGGGAATAGGAATAGACGTATTCCAGATTGACCCCCTCGCGGCTGAGCAGACCGAGCGTCGCAGTCAGCGAACCGGGTTTGTCGGGCACTTCGATGCCGACGAGGTCTCCCCTTGCGGTGGTGAACCCCGCGGCGGAAAGCGCTTCCACCGCCTTGTCGTTATTGTCCGTGATGAGGCGGACAATGCCGAAATCTCTGGTGTCGGCGATGTTCAGGCTCTCCACGTTGACGTTTGCTTCGGACAGCGCTTGCAGCAGCGCGTGCAGTCTGCCCTTTCTGTTTTCCAAAAATACTGCGACCTGATTTACGAGCATAATTTCCTCCTTGTCCGTCAAATCTTACGCTTGTCGATGATGCGCACCGTCTTGCCCGTGGAAAGAGGCAGACTGTCGGGCGACACGAGCGTTATCTTCGCGCCGACGCCGAGATTGCCCATCATATCGTGTTCTATCCTGCGGCGCACTTCTTCCACGGACTTGACCTCGTCCGTAAAGACGTGAGGCGCCATCTCCACCTGAATTTCCATCGTGTCGAGGTTGTTCACGCGGTCGACGACAATCTGATAATGCGAGCCTACGATTTCCTTTATCTGCATAAGGACGGACTCAATCTGGGACGGGAACACGTTCACGCCGCGGATTATCAGCATATCGTCCGTTCTGCCGCTGACGCGCTTCATACGCGCGAGCGTCCTGCCGCATTCGCATTTGTCGTGCCACAGCGCGCTGATGTCGCGCGTGCGGTAGCGGATGAGCGGCATACCCTGTTTGTTGAGCGTGGTGAACACGAGCTCGCCCGTCGTGCCGTCGGGCACCTGTTTCAGCGTCGCGGGGTCGACTATTTCGGGATAGAAGTAATCCTCCATAACGTGCAGACCGCACGCGTGAGGACAGCTCATCGCGACGCCGGGTCCGCTGATTTCGCTGAGGCCGTAAATGTCGTAGGCGGTGATGTTCAGTTTGCGCTCGATTTCCTTTTTCATATCCTCGGACCAGGGCTCTGCGCCGAATATGCCGACGCGCAGCTTGAATTCGTTGATGTCAAGCCCCGCCTTTTCAATCTCCTCGCCTATGACCATAGCGTACGAGGGCGTGCAGGCGAGCGCGGTGGCGCCGAAGTCTTTGAGCAGCGTTATCTGCCGCATTGTGTTGCCCGCCGATGCGGGGACGGTCATCGAGCCGAGTTTTTCGGAGCCGTAATGCAAGCCGAGCCCGCCCGTAAACAGACCGTAGCCGTAGGAAACGTGCACGATGTCGTTTTTGTCGCACCCTGCCATAACCAAAGCGCGCGCCGCACACTCCGCCCAGTCGTCAATGTCGCGGTTGGTGAGTCCGACGACGGTCAGTTTGCCCGTCGTGCCGCTGGACGCGTGCACCCTCGAAATCTCGCTCTTGGGCAGCGCGAAGCACCCGAAAGGATAATTCGCGCGAAGGTCCGCCTTGGTGGTGAAAGGCAGTTTCTCTATGTCTTCCAGACCTTTGATGTCCTCGGGTTTCAGCCCTATCGCGTCCATCTTCGCGCGGTAATAGGGCGCGCCTTCGTACATACGTCTGACGACGTCCACCAGCCGTGCGGACTGCAATGCGGTCATTTCGTCACGGGACATAGTCTCCATCTTCTCGTTGAAATATCTCATCTGTTTCCTCCTGATAAGGCTGCCCGTCAGGCATTGTATCCGCACTCCAATGCGCGGCGGTTGATTTCGTAAAGTTTGGGTTTGACGGCGGATTTGAGCGCGGCGTCCATTTTCGCGAACGGCACGCCGAGATGCGCGGCAAGCGCGCCGAGCATAACCACGTTGACGGAGCGCAGCTCCCCTATCTCTTCCGCGACGGCGAGCGCGTCCACGGCGATGACTTTGCCCGCACGGGCTTTCAGTTTGTCAAGAATGTCGTCGGGATACTTGCGCGCGCCCGTGATTACGGGCATAGGCAGTATGCGCTGGGTGTTGACGACCACCGTGCCGCCCGGTTTCAGAAAATCTATGTACCTGAGCGCTTCCAGCTCCTCGAACGCAAGCACCACGTCCGCGTCGCCGACGCCGACAATCGGGCTCAGCACCTCGGGCGCTATCTTGACGTGCGTCACGACGCTTCCGCCGCGCTGGGACATCCCGTGCACTTCGGAAAGTTTGCAGTCGCTCCCCTCTATCTCGGCAAGCGCGCCCAGCACTCTGGACGCAAGCAGCGTTCCCTGTCCGCCGACACCGACTATGAGTATGTTCGCTTTCATCTTACACCCTCCTTTATTGCGCCGAAGCGGCAGACCTTTTCACACAGCCCGCAGCCCACGCACAGCGAAGCGTTTATCCTCGCCGAACCGTCTTCCTGCTTCTCGATGGCGGGACATCCGAGACGGAAACACATCCCGCACTTGCGGCAGTCCTCCACCTTGCAGGCGGGCGGATAGTTGCGGTTGAGCAGCGCGCAGGGGCGCTTTGCCACGATGACGGACACGCCGTCGCGCGCGACTTCCTCTTTCACCGCCTTTTCCACTTCCGTCAGGTCATAGCTGTCCACCACTCTCACGCTGTCGCACCCCACGGTCTTGCAGAGCGCGACTATGTCGAGAATTTTGGCGGGTTCCTGTTTCAGCGTAAGCCCCGTCGCGGGATGCTGCTGATGTCCCGTCATACCCGTCGTGGAATTGTCGAGAATGATGAGAGTGATGTTGCTCTTGTTGTAGACGGCATTGATGAGTCCCGTTATGCCGCTGTGAATGAAAGTGCTGTCGCCGATGACCGCAACCGTGTGTGCGGACTGTTCGCGCCCTCTCGCCTTTTCAAAGCCGTGCGCAATGCCCACGCTCGCACCCATACACAGAACGGTGTCCACCGCCGCGAGCGGAGGCTGTGCTCCGAGGGTGTAGCAGCCTATGTCCGCGGACACGGTGAGTTTGAGTTTGTTGAGGATATAGAACACTCCGCGGTGGGGACATCCCGCACACATCACGGGAGGACGCACGGGAAGGTCGGATTTTTCCGCATTCGTTTTCACACCGAGCAGCTTCTCGCGGATAATCGCGACGGAAAGCTCGCCCTGTTTGGAGAACAGGTTTTTGCCTTCGCACTTCACCCCGTGGGCTTTGAGCTGGTTCTCGATGAAAGGTTCCAGCTCCTCGACCACGACGAGCCTGTCCACCTTCTCCGAAAACGCGCGCGCCTTTTCAATCGCGAGAGGATAAACCATACCCAATTTGAGCACGGACGCATCGGGTAGCGCTTCGCGCACGTATTCGTACACAACGCCGCTGCAAACGACGCCGAGCGCCTTGTCCCTCATCTCCTCGCGGTTGATGTCGAAACCGTTGACGTCCGCCGCGAGTCTGTCTTCGCGCGCTTCCACCGCAACGTGTCTGCCTATTGCGGAAGAAGGCATCATCGTATATTTGCTCACATCCTTGACATACGGACGGAGTGGCACTTCCTCCCTCTCCTCCTCTTCCACGAAACTCTGCGAATGCGCAAGCCTCGTGGTGGTGCGGACAAACACGGGAGTGTCGTATTTTTCGGACAAAGCGAAGGCGAGCTTCGTGAATTCCTTTGCCTCGGCGCTGTCCGAAGGTTCGAGCATCGGGATGTGCGCGCTGCGGGCGTAAAATCTGGTGTCCTGCTCGTTCTGGGAGCTGTGCATTCCGGGGTCGTCCGCCGCGAGAATGACCAGCCCGCCGTTCACGCCCGTGTAAGCCGCGGTGAACATCGGGTCCGCCGCGACGTTGACGCCGACGTGCTTCATACACACCATACTGCGTGCGCCGGCGTAAGACGCGCCCGCCGCCACTTCGAAGGCGACTTTCTCGTTGGGCGCCCATTCGGCGTACACTTCGTCATAGCGCGCTATGCACTCGCTGACTTCGGTGGAAGGCGTGCCGGGATATGCGGACACCACTCTCACTCCCGCCTCGTACGCGCCGCGCGCGATTGCTTCGTTTCCAAGCATCAGTTTTTTCATATATCCGTCCTTACGTTTGTTGCGTATTTTCGTATGTCTGCGCCGCATTCGGCAGAACACGGCTTTTAGCCTTCATATTTGGCGTGTTAACCCTTTAATGCGTCACCTGCACTTCGACAAGGCTTTCTTCTCCGCAGTATTTTTCGCGGAGTTTCGGCTTTTCAATCTTGCCCGTGGGATTGCGCGGCACTTTGTCGAAAATTATCTTGCGCGGCCTCTTATAGCGCGGAAGCGCTGCGCAGAACGAGTTGATGTCGTCCGCCGTCGTGTCGGCGTATTCGGGTTTCAGCTCGACTATCGCCGCAGCGATTTCGCCTAGCCGCGCGTCGGGCAGCCCTATGACCGCGACGTCCCTCACCGCGTTGCAGGAGCGGATAAAATCCTCAATCTGCACGGGATAAAGGTTTTCGCCGCCCGTGATGATGACGTCCTTCTTCCTGTCCACCAGATAGATGAACCCTTCCTCGTCCTCGCGCGCCATATCCCCCGTGAACAGCCAGCCGTCCGCAAGCACCGCGGCGGTCGCCTTTTCGTCGCGGTAATAGCACACCATAACGCCGTCGCCCTTCACCGCGAGTTCGCCGACTTCGCCCTGCTCCACGTCACGGTGCGCGTCGTCGACTATGCGCGTCTGCCAGCCGTATCCCGCCTTGCCTATCGCGCCCACTTTGCGGATGTTCTCCACTCCGAGGTGCACGCATCCGGGACCTATGCTCTCGCTCAGCCCGTAATTCGTGTCGTAATCGTGCCCCGGAAACACCTTTTTCCACCTCTGTATGAGGGAGGGCGGCACGGGCTGTGCGCCGATATGCATAAGCCTCCACCGCGAAAGGTCGTAATCGGCGAGGTTTATCTCCCCGCTGTCTATCGCATCGAGTATGTCCTGCGCCCACGGCACGAGCAGCCAGACTATGGACACCTTTTCCTCGGACACGGTCTGCATTATCCATCTGGGACATACGCCTTTGAGCAGTACGGCGCGGCTGCCCGACAAGAGACTGCCGAACCAATGCATCTTCGCCCCCGTGTGATAGAGCGGCGGCATACACAAGAAGACGTCGTCGTGCGTCTGCGAGTGATGATGCTGTTCCGTCACGGCGGCGCGCATCAGCGCCTTGTGGCGGTGGAGTATCGCCTTAGGAAAACCCGTCGTGCCGCTGGAAAAATATATCGCCGCCAAATCTTCGTCGTTCAACGTGACGTCGGGTTTTTCGGCGGAAATACTGCCGATGAGGTCGTCGTAACTCTCCGCAAACGTCGGGCACTCTTCGCCCACGAAAAGCATACCTTCAATCTTTTTGAGCTCTCCGAAGATGGCTTCCACGCGCCCGATGAACTCTTTGCCGAACACCAGCACGCTGACGTCCGCAAGGTCAAGGCAATACTTTATCTCTTCCGCCGTATAGCGGTAGTTGAGAGGCACCGCAAGCCCGCCCGCTTTCAGGATGCCGAAATAAATGGGCAGCCATTCGAGGCAGTTCATAAGCAGAATGCCGACCTTCTCTCCCCTGCGCAGTCCGCGCGCAAGCAGCAGATTGGCAAACCTGTTCGCCAAATCGTCGAACTGTTTCCAAGTCATTTCGCGGCGGTGTTCCTCGTGCGGAGTGACCTCCACCAGCGCGTAATCCTTCCAGGTGAGCTGATGTTTTTCTTTGAGCTCGGGGTTTATTTCGACGAGGCACGTTTCATCCCCGTAAAGGTCCGCGTTCCTCTCCAAAAACTGTGTTATAGGCATAATTTTCCCTTTATTCTCTGTCGTATTTGTAATAATTTATCAGACATCCGTCCAGCACAATGCGCTTTTCGGTGTCGGTGAGCGCGTCCATTTTCAGGGTGAGGGGCTGTGCCGTTTTGCCGCGCACAAGCCACGCCGCAATCACGCTTTCGCCGCTTTCCACCGCCCCACGCACATCGGGAATGACGACGATGTCGCCCACCTCGAACTGCGTGTCGTCGTTGAGCAGCGGCAGCATACCCCAGTTGATGAGATTGCTGCGGTAACGCTTCGTGGCATATTCCCTCGCAATATTCGCGCTGCCGCCGAGGAAACGCTGACAGCTTGCCGCCTGCTCTCTCGCGCTGCCGTCGCCCGGCTTGACCGCGAAAATCGCGCTGCCCGTCGTAAGGCCGCCCTTCACTCCGCACATCTCCGCCGCCGCCAGAATGTCGGCGTTGTCGCCGTCGCGCACCTCTTTTGAGCGTCCGACGTATGCCGGGTCCTTGCGGCTCAGCGCAAACTCCGCAAGACGCAGAGGATTGCTGCGGTAAGAGGACGTTTCGCCCGACGGAATGAGTTCGTCCGTCGTGGTGACGGGGTCGTTGATGACGCTGCAAAGTTTGACGGCAAGGTTATCCTTCAAAGGCTCGCTTGCGGGGATGTCCGTGATGTTGGGGCCGTAGACGAGTTCAGCGTCGGGGTCGGCTTTGCCGAAGCCGTTGTACACCCTCGACCCGTACACGGAAGGCACGTATTCGAAAGGCGCGATGCTCTCGTCGAAATCGATGCCGAGGGCGGACGTAAGCACGCCGCCGTTCGCCGCGGTGGCGGCGATTGAACGCGCGTCCATAAGCGCGACGGAGGCAATCTGTCCTTCCGCGGGCTTGGAGCCCTCTCTCCTCTCGAAATTGCGCGTGGTGTGACGAATGGAAAAACCGTTGTTGCAGGGCACGTCGCCCGCGCCGAAACAAGGTCCGCAGAAACAGGGTTTCATCACCGCGCCGCTCTCTATGAGGCTTGCGACGTAACCGTTCCTGACCAGCGCGAGGTTTGCGGGCTGGGAGCCGGGATAGACGGTGAGGTTGAACGCGCCGTCGCCCACGCGCTTGCCTGCGAGAATGTTCGCCGCCGTGGCGATGTTGTCGTACGTCCCGCCCGCACAGCCTGCGATGACTCCCTGCGAAACGAGGATTTTCCCGTCCCTGATTTTGTCGGTGAGGCGGAACTGCCCCGGTTTCAGCCCGAGCAGTTTGCACCCGTTTTCTTCCGTGCGGGCAAGTATCTCGTAAGGATTGGCGATGAGTTCGGCAAGAGTGACGACATTGGACGGATGGAAAGGCAGCGCAATCATAGGCTCGACTTTGTCGAGGTCTATGACCACCGCCCTGTCGTAAAGCGCGCCGTTTTCGGGAGCTACGGCACGGTATTCTCCCTCCCTGCCGTATGCGGCGAGATAGTCGCGCACCTTTTCGTCCGTGCGCCACACGGAAGAAAGGCAGGTGCTCTCCGTCGTCATCACGTCTATTCCGTTGCGGTATTCGACGGGCAGAGCGTCTATGCCTTCGCCCACGAATTCGAGCACGGCGTTTTTGACGAAACCGTTTGCGAAAGTCGCCCCGATGAGCGCGAGCGCAACGTCCTGCGGACCTACGCCCTTGCGGACTTTGCCTTTGAGCTCGACCGCCACGACTTTGGGATAGGCGATGTCGTATGTACGTCCGAGCAGCTGCTTGACAAGCTCCGGACCGCCCTCACCCACCGCCATAGTACCGAGCGCGCCGTAACGGGTGTGGCTGTCGCTGCCGAGTATCATTTTGCCGGGCGCGGCAAACATCTCGCGCATATAGCTGTGGATAACCGCCGCGTTTGCGGGGACGTAAATGCCGCCGTACTTCTTTGCCGCCGAAAGCCCGAAGACGTGGTCGTCCTCGTTTATGGTTCCGCCGACGGCGCACAGGCTGTTGTGGCAGTTGGTAAGCACATACGGCACGGGGAAAACTTTCAGCCCGCTCGCCCTTGCCGACTGGATTATGCCGACATAGGTGATGTCGTGGGACGCCATAGCGTCGAAGCGCAGCCGCAGCGCGCCGTCTTCGCCGGACGTGTTGTGCGCGTCGAGCACCGAATGCGCAATGGTCTTTTTGTAAGACGCGTCCGCGCACTCCGCCGCGGGAACGAGAGTCCCGTTCAGATAACACATTTTTTCATCGAAAAGTCGAACCATAGAATACCTCATTAAGAAAAATTATATTATACGCGCGCGCATTAGTCAAACGAAAATCCGCCGCACCCCGCCGCCCGCACCGCAAAAAAAGAAATTCCCGCAAAACCGCACAAAAAACGTCCCGAAAAAACGGGACGTGCAAGACGGAGCGCGCAACGCTTTCGGGGCGCACCGCTTGTTTTTGCGCTTGTTCTTTTCGCCGCGTTTATTCCGTCCGCGCGCACATTATACGTGTCGGGGCACGCGGGCGAACGCGAAGCGCGCGGGACGCTCAGAGAGGGAGCGTAAGGTAAGTGAACGTGTATTCACCGCACGGATGAGTCGCGACGGCGGTAAATCCGAGTGCTTTCAGATTGTTGAGCGAGGGCGCGTTGTCGAACTGCACCACCGCGCAAAGCACGCAGGGAGCAAGTTCTTTTCTCGCATACGCTATCACTTCGCGGCAAAGGGTTGCGGAGACTCCCATCCCGCGGTATTTCGCGGCGGTCATAATTCCGCTGAATTCGTAATACGGCACTCCGCCCGCGTCGCCGCATTTTTCCGCAAGAGCTTTTCCGTACTCCGCGTCCCTGTCGGCGGCGCAGGTGGCGATGAGCTCTCCCTCGCGGAAAGCGCCGAACATTGTACCGTGCGTGAGCACTCCGTGCAGCTCTTCGGGGGTATAATTGAGGAAGAAAAGTTTGTTTTTCAGTCCATCTCTCTCCCTTTCGAGGAAGGACATCACGGCGTCGTAATCGGAGTCGTCCAGCACGCGCACGTCGAAACGGCTGCGCGGCATTCTGACCCTTTCGACGTCCTTGGAAAACATTCTGCCCGTGCGCTCGGCATAACAGTCGGCATAATTTTCGGCGGGTTTCAGCACGAACTTTTCCAGCAAAAATTCGGGATAATAGCTGAGCTTGGACTTGCGCAGTCCTTCCAGCCCCATATCTTCCTGACGGTTGATATACCTGCACCCCGTGAAATTCCGCGCCGCAAACTCGTGCGCGAGATAACTGTACACTCCCTCGTACGCGACGTCCGCCTTTTCGTACATCTCGATTGCCGTGCCCGTAGGAGTGATTTCGCCGATGGCGATGCCCGCCATTTTCCCGTTGACGCGCAGAATGTCGCACACCAGCTCCCCGCGCAGCGCCGCCCGTATCCAGCCCTTGACAATCGCACTCTCTTTCGCCGCGCTCTGCTCCGCGCTTCCGTCGAATTCGCGCGCCGCAAGCCAAGCCCTCTCGAACTCGATTATGTCCGGAATGTCCGCCTCCGTCAGCCTTGACATTTCGGAAGAATAGTTTTTGGTGAACTTCGCGATATGGTTGCGCTTTGCGTGATAACGCTTGCCCGACAGCGCGACGAAATCTTCCGTCTTGTAGATGTATTCCGCCCAGTCGCGGTGTGTGTAAATGTAATATCCGCCGTACGTTTCGGACACGAACTTTTCCGTGCAGAACGCAAAATTCGCCCCGTCGGGCAGCGCGGCGACGGCTTCCTCCGCCGTTATGCCGCTTCCGACGCGGATGAGCGGCGGCCAGTAATAAAGCGCGCCGTCCATATGCGCGCGCAAATAAAGCACGTCGCCCGCGTCAAAATATTCCCCGCGGTCGAACCATTGTATGTATGCGTAATAGGAATAATCGCTGCCCACGTAATCCGACCCTTTCAGATAGTCCGCGAGCAAAGTTTTCAGTTCTTCCCCGAAAGGACGGAAATCTCCGTCCGACACTTTTTTTGTTGCAAAATCCATAAATAAACTCAAAGTTCCGTCATTTCATCCGTTTTCCGCAGCGTCGGAAAGCGGAACAGAATTCATTTTTTTCTGCCCTTCTTTTCGGGCGGGGTGAAAGTTTCCGCCACCGCAAAAGCGCACCTGCGTTCCAGCTCCGGAAGCATTGCGCGCGCGTCCTTTTCGGTAAGGTTAAGACGCGTCACCGTTTCCGCCCCTTCCCCGTCCTTGCGCCACGCAACGAATATCTCATAAGTCACCGCGTTGACGGAGATGCGGTGGATGTCGTTGTATGCGACCTCGTCGCCGAAAACGCCGAGCAGCGCGTAAAGACCGTCGTCGCGCAGTTTGTAACGGCTGTTGAAAAGCAGAAGCAGCGCAAAAACGTCAATGAGAGCGGCGGCGGCAAGCGACACCGCGGCGACGGTTACGTTCGCGGTCGCAAAAGACGCATTCACGCCCGAAATCATCACCGCGTCCAGCACGATTATCGCCGCGCCGGCAAGCGCGACCACGGCGATTATCAAGGTCTTGACCCATCCGAAAAACATTCTGAAACTCATTCCGTTTCTCCTTGCGGGAGCGTCCCTCCCCGACGTCGTGCGTACATTTCCCCGCCGCGGCGGGCTGCGTCAGCGCTCTTCCCCGTCGCCGTCGGAAAGCTGGTTTTCGGCGCGGTAGCCGAATTCCACCGTGTCCACCACGTTGGCGGCGTCGGTGTAGAAACTCAGCCCGTTCATCTTGTAGTATCCCACGAGTTCGATGGTTCTGAAAAGGAAATAGTTGAGCGAAGGCACGACTATCACCGTGAGCCCGAACGTGGGCAGCGCAAGCCCCGCCATCAGCGCGTATGCGGCAAAGAAAGTGATGACGAACGCTTTTATCAGCCCTTTGAGATTGAGCTTTACCGCGCGCAGACTGCGTCCGAACGAGGTGTACATACTTTCGTCGTGCACAAACAGCAGTCTGGGAAGCCATCCCGCGAACAGACAGGAGCGCAGCGACACCACGATTATGCCTATGATAATCATTATCGGGAAGGCGAACACGCCTATCCCTTCGAGCAGTCCCCAGAGCAGCAGACTGCCGAGAACTATGAGGGCGACGTCTATGGGCACGGACACGGAAATCCTCGCGAGCGCGAAGCGCAGCGAATGTTTGAAATTGAGCGCCATCGACGACGCAAGCCCCATCCGCATATTGGACGACATAAGCTGATTGACGGAATATGCGGTCGGATAATAGCTGCACGACATCAGGAAGGAATAAAGCGCATAGAGGAAAATCGCAGCGATGATGAGCGCGGCGAGCAAGCCGCCCTCCGCGGCTATTGCGGAAAACACGTTCACCAGGTCGGACGCCGCCCCCTCGGCGAACGCGCGTATGCTGACGCCGCCGTCAATGAAAGCGCTTATCTCCGCCGTGAACGCGTCGAAGGACGCCGCAACGGCAGCCTTTGTGCCCAGCGCGTCGAAAATCGGCACCAGCACCGCCGCGCCGAAGCAGGCGGTGACAATCATCGAAATCAGCACCCAGCCGAAAATCTTCAACACGTATCCCATGTTGGAGAACAGCAGCGAAAGAGCGTATTTGAATTCCATATTTCCTCACAACCGAGGGTCAGTATGCGCAAAACGCACGCATTAACCCTCTTTTTTGCCTTCGCGCAGTTTTTTGAAATCCTTGCGCGATATCTTTTTGGACCATATGTCCGTCTTTTGCAGGTCCATCCTTTCCGTGCCCGTCACGTCGTAAAACTGAACGTACATCAGCGTGACGTAATACGGTATGCCGACGGCAATGCTGAGTCCGTCGAGAATGACGCGCGCGACCGTGCTGTCCGTAATCCCGCCCACGATGAGCATCACCGCGGCAAACGGCAGCACCGCGACAAGCAGGGTGAGCGCGGAGGAGGACAGCCTGCCCGACATCTGCCGCCAGCCCATCCTGAACGCGTCGCGCGTCCTGAGCCCCGTGTGCAGCATAAACGGCGGCCAGAGAAGTATCGCGCACGCGATGAACAGAAGCAGCACTCCGACGGCAAGCAGGGATATCAGCGCGAAAACCAGCCACGCCGCTCCCGCGCCGAACACCTGCGCCCAGACGTAATAAAGCAGCGTGAGCAGCAGGTCGCACAGCTCGAATATCACCCCCGCGGTCAGTCCGAATTTCGCCGCGGTCAGGATGTTGTAGTTGATGCGCGTCTTCGCGCGGCGGAAAGAGATGGTGAACTCCCCTATCCGCATATGCCTGTCCACTATGCCGAACAAGAGCGCCAGCACGAAGAAACAGAGCACCAGCCCGATTATCCCCACCCAGAAGAAATCGTATGGCAAAAAGTGCATCTGCTCGTACAGCGCGGCGAAGCCTTCCGTGTTCACGGTCTCGAACTCCAACAGCATATAAAGCCCCGCCGAAGGCGAAAACAACAGAGCGGTGAGAAAAGACGGCACCACCGCGAGCAGCACCATCTGCGCACCTTTGTCGAAGAAATACGCCAGCGTGGCTTTAAGACACTTCATATCACTCCAAAATGTGCAGTTTCTCTTTGAGTTTCCCGCACTTTTCGACGGCAGCCGCGAGTTTTTCGCGCTCTCCGTCGACGAGTTTCTGCGGAGCTTTGGCGACAAAGCCCTTGTTGGCGAGCAACGCGTTCAGACGCGCAATCTCGCCCTCCGCCTTTGCTATCTCCTTTTGCAGACGTTCCCTTTCCTTGTCGGCGTCCACTATGTCGCCGAGAGGAATGAGCACTTCCGCCGCCGCGGTGACGATTGCGGTGGTCTTCTCCGTCACCTCGCTTCTGTCGGCAACGAACACGACCTCGCCTATGCCCGCGAGTTTTTCCATATATCCCGCCGCCGAGCGCATAAATTTCTCATCCGCCGCAATGACGTACGCCTTGACCTTCTTGGACACGGGCACGTTCATCTCCGCGCGCATATTGCGTATGGCGACGATGGTTTCGCGCAGGGCTTCGAAGTTCTTCTCTTCCTTGCGGAACACCGTCTTTTTATTGTATGCGGGCCACTCCGACACCATAAGCACGCTGCCCTTGGGCGCATACTTGGAGTATATCTCTTCCGTAATGAACGGAATGAACGGGTGCAGGAGTTTGAGTATCTGCGTCAGCACGTGCGTGAGCATCGCGGCGGCGTGGGAATGCGCCTTTTTGTCGCCGCTGTACAGCATCGGCTTGGACATTTCGATGTACCAGTCGCAGAACTCCGACCACGTGAAATCGTACAGTTTCGCCGCGGCAAGCCCTATCTCGTATTTGTTGAGGTTGATGGTCACCTCTTTTATGACGTCGTTGAGGCGCGTGAGTATCCACTTGTCCGCACCGTTGAGGCGGGTCGGGAAGGAGAGGTCGTCCTCGTCCGTCACGTTCATTATGACGAAGCGGCTCGCGTTCCACAGTTTGTTGATGAAGTTGCGGCAGCTTTCAATCTTCCCTTCCGTAAAGCGCGTGTCGCTGCCGGGGGCAATGCCCGTCGCGAGAGAGAAGCGCAGCGCGTCCGCGCCGTAGCGGTCGATTATCTCCAACGGGTCTATGCCGTTGCCGAGACTCTTGGACATCTTCCTGCCCTCGGCGTCGCGCACTATGCCGTGAATGAGCACTTCCGAGAACGGAGGTTCGTTCATCATCTCTATGCCGCTGAATATCATCCTCGCCACCCAGAAGAAAATGATGTCGTAGGCGGTGACGAGCACGCTCGTCGGATAGAAATACGAAAGGTTCTTGTTCTTGCGCGGATATCCCAGCGTGCTGAACGGCCAGAGCGCGGAAGAGAACCAGGTGTCCAGAACGTCCTCGTCCTGACGCATATGCCCGCCGCACTTGGGGCAGCGTTCGGGCGCGGTCTTCGACACCACGGTTTCGCCGCAGTCGTCGCAGTAATACGCGGGTATGCGGTGTCCCCACCACAGCTGACGGGAAATGCACCAGTCCTTTATATTCTCCATCCAGTTGAAGTAGGTCTTTTCGAACCTCTTGGGGATGAACTCCACTTTCTTGCTGCGCACCGCTTTGATTGCGGGCTCCGCAAGCGGCTTCATCTTCACGAACCACTGTTTGGATACGATTGCTTCCACGGTTTCGCCGCAGCGGTAGCATTCGCCGACGTTGTGGGCATAAGGCTCAATCTTTTCGAGATAGCCCTGCTCTTTCAGGTCCTCGACGACGGCCTTTCTGCATTCCAGCCTGTCCATACCGCGGTACTTGCCCGCGTTTTCGTTCATCCTGCCCTCGTCGTCAATGACGCGGATGACGGGCAAATCGTGCCTGAGCCCCAGCTCGAAGTCGTTCGGGTCGTGGGCGGGAGTTATCTTCACCGCGCCCGTGCCGAAGCCTATCTCGACATAGTCGTCCGCAACGACGGGGATGACCCTGTCCGTGAGCGGCAGACGGAGCATACGCCCGACATACTTCGCCATCTTTTCGTCCTTGGGATTGACTGCGACCGCCGTGTCGCCCAGCATCGTTTCGGGGCGCGTGGTCGCAATGGTGATGTACCCGTCGCCGTCGGCGAAAGGATAGCGGTAATACCACAGATTGGACTGCTGCTCCCTGTACTCCACTTCCGCGTCGGAAAGCGCGGTCTTGCAGTGGGGGCACCAGTTGATTATGCGGTCGCCGCGGTAAATGAGCCCCTTCTTATAGTAGCGCACGAACACGTCCGCGACTGCCGCGGAGAGGTTTTTGTCCATCGTGAACGCTTCTTTGGACCAGTCGCAGGAAGTGCCTAGTCTTTTGAGCTGCTCCACAATCCTGCCGCCGTACTTTTCCTTCCACGCCCACGCGCGCTCCAAAAAGCCTTCCCTGCCGACGTCGGCTTTCGTCAGCCCTTCTTCCTTCTTCATCTGCTCCACAATCTTGACCTCGGTCGCGATGGAAGCGTGGTCGGTGCCGGGAAGCCACAGCGCTTCGTATCCGCTCATACGCTTGAATCGTATGATGATGTCCTGCACCGTCTGGTTGAGTGCGTGCCCCATATGCAGCTGCCCCGTGATGTTGGGAGGGGGCATCATTATTGTGAAAGGCTCTTTTTCGTCGTTGGGGTGAGCCTCGAAATATTTCCCCTTCATCCAGAAGTCGTAAATCCTCTTTTCAAACGAAGGGTCGTAAGTTTTGTCCATTTTGTCCATTCGTCAGTCCTCTTTGTCCGATATATTCTTCCCTGCGGCTTCCACGGTGTAGCTCACCGCCGCGCCGTTATCTTTCTCGGTGCCGGGCAGCGGATTGTTGCTGCTGTCCGTGGTCTTCACGCTGTCGGAAGTGACGCGCGCCATCTCGCCGCTGTTTATCTTGCGTATCTGCCTGATGATGTCGATGAGATAGTTCACCGCCGCCGCATAGCTCATACAAAGCCCCCACGCGAGGATGCCCCAGTCCGCAAACGCGACGTACGGATGGAAAAACGCGAGTATGACGCCGACGGAAACCGTGAACGACGCCACTTTCCCCAGCCAGTTTGCCTGCACCTTCGCGCCCTTCTTCATAACGAGAGGAGCGATGCAGACCATAAGCAGCTCCTTGAATATAATGAGGATGACGAATGCGTAATGCACATACCAGCCGCCGCTCGCCGCCATCGTTTCCGCACCGAGCACGCTCAGACCGTCCGTAAGTTCGCCCAGAGGGGTAAGCCCCGTGCAGAGCGAAAGACAGAACAGCACGGAAATGTGCATCAGCTTGTCCGCAAACGGGTCGAGCGCCATACCTATGCCCGACGTCATATTGAAACGTCTCGCTATCCAGCCGTCCACGAGGTCGCTGCCCGCGGCGACCACAAACACGCCGAGCGCAACGTAAAGCAGGACGGGGTCGGCATTCACGCCCGCAAACGCCATAAGCAGGATGTAAGCGGGAATGCAGAGAATGCGGAAATAGGTGATGATGTTGGGAATCGTCCAAAGCTCTTTCTTGTCGATTTGCGCCATACCTTTGTACGCCATATTTTCGACCGCCTTATAAAATTTGTTCGTTAATTATACCACGCCCGCGCGCAGATGTAAACCGTTTTACGGGCGGGACGGCGCACTGCTGCGCAACATTTTGCCCCTCCGCACTCCGCAAAAGAAAATCCGCCCCCGAAGGGACGGAAAAGTTTTCTTTGTCACAGCGGAGTTCAGGCAAGGAGGAAATCGCCGAGTTCGGACGGAGAGGAAAACAGATAATCCGCGCCGTGCGCGGTCAGCTCCTCTTCGCTGCCGTATCCCCACAGCACGCCCGCGCTGTCCATTCCCGCAAGTTTCGCGCCGTCGATGTCGTACAGCCTGTCCCCGACCATCAGCGCGCCGTCCGCGCTCTTCATTCCGAGGTTTTCCGTGACGTAGCGTATGACTTCGATTTTGCTGTCCCGCGAGCTGTCGCTCTCCGCGCCGCCGATGAAGGCAAAATGCCGCGAAAGCCCCAGCGCGTCCAGCATCATAACGGTGAATTTCAGCGGCTTTGACGTGGCGACGGCAAGCCTTATCCCCGCTCCGTTCAGCCTCGAAAACAGCTCTTCCATTCCGGGGTAAACCGTGCAGTCGCGCCAGCCCTCAATCTCGTAATCCGCGCGGTAAATCCTTATCATCTCCTCGATGAGGGCGGCATCCTGCACGCCGAGTATGTCGCGCATAGACACCCTGAACGGCGGACCCACCATTGCGTCCAGCTGTTCCTGCGTATAGGGCACGCCCTTTGCGTCCAGCGCGCGGCGGATACATTTCAGTATGCCGGGTTTGCTGTCCGTTATCGTGCCGTCGAGGTCGAAGAATACCGTATCGTAGCGCATATCAGAGTGTGTGGGCGATGAAATCTGTCCTGTCTTCGTCCGTAAGCGCGATGACGGGGATGTCGAGGATGGTCTTTGCGCCGCGCATTCCCTGCGCGTACAGCTTGCAGTTGGCTTTCGCATACGCCATCAGCACGCTCGCCGTGAAGTCGGGATTGCTGTCGAGAGCAAGCGAAAACTCCACGCGCTGACGCTGTCCGTTCACTTCGCCGCTCCTGAGCACGAACCCGCCGTGAGGCATTTTGCCATGGTCGCGGTCGAATTCCTCCGCGGTTATGAAATGCACCACCGTGTCGTACTCGTCGAAATAGTTGGGCATAGTGACGATTTCGCGTTCGATTTCCGCCTTGTCCGCGCCGTCCGCCGCGACGACGAAACACTCGCGCAGATGCTTGTCGCGGGTTGTGAGCGCCGCGCCCTCTCCCCTTCTCGCCGCATCCAGCGCGGCCTGTTTGGGAACGGTGTACTGTATGCCCTTCACCACTCCGTCAATCTTGCGCACCGCTTCGCTGTGCCCCTGCGACACGCCCTTGCCCCAGAAAGTCTGGGTGTTGCCGTCCGCCAGCACGCCGCCGAACAGCGCGCGCATAAGCGAAAACAGACCGGGGTCCCAGCCTATGCCGATGAAAGAAAGATGTCCGTTTTCTCGGGTTATCTTCTCCATATCCGTGACGTAAGCGCGCATTTTTGCGTGGGTGTCGAAGCTGTCGACGGTATTGAAATACTTTGCCGCCGTCTTTCCGAGGTCCACGAGGTCGTTGGCGGAACCCGTGCAGAGAGCGAGCACGTCGATTTTCCCCTTGAAATCGGCAAGCTCGGACTGACGGTAAAAAGGCGTCCCGAAAGGAGAAGTCATTGCCGCGGGGTCCCTGCGCGTGAAAATGCCCGCAAGTTCGAAATCGGCGCTCTGCGCCGCAATTTTTTCGCAAGCCCTGCCGAGATTGCCGTATCCCACGATACCGATTCTGTACATATATTCCTCCGAAAATTTTATTCCGTGCACGATTTTACATCAATATACTCCCAAAAGCAAGCAAATGCGCGGTCCGCCCGCGGGCGCAAACCAAAATCCGCGGCGGCGCATAGCTTGTAATGTGTTATAAAAAGCGCGCCTGTGGCAATGCTTTTGAGGTATGGAAATGGTAAAACGCGGCGAAATCTACTATGCTGACCTCAGTCCCGTGGTGGGAAGCGAACAGGGCGGAGTGCGCCCCGTACTCGTCGTGCAGAACAACGTCGGCAACCGTTACAGCCCGACCGTCATCGCCGCCGCGATAACTTCGCAGCTGGACAAAGCGAAGCTCCCCACCCACATTGCCGTGCCTGCGGAAGTGTGCGGACTGCCGCGCAATTCCGTCGTGCTTCTGGAACAGATACGCACGATAGACAAAAAACGTCTGGGCGAAAAGATAGGCGAACTGCCATCCGGTATGATGGCGCGCGTCAACGAAGCGCTTCTGGTGTCCCTCGGTTTTTTCGAAACCTGACCCCGCAGCCTGCTCTCCGACACGCATTTCCTGCCGCCGCTCTCCGCCGTGACGCCCGCATCGGCGCATCATCCGCAAACACGTCCGCACGCCGCTTCACCGGATGCCCTGAACTGCGGCACGGGGAAAAATCCCGAAACGAAAGAATCGTCAAAAAAACAAAAAACGCACTTTAACGTGCGTTTTCGCATTTTTCAAACCGCGTTTCTGTCAAAGGCGCATAACTCCCTGCAACTCGTCGAACACGAGAGGCAGACAAGACATAATGTCGTCGGGAAGGTGCGCAAGCGCGTTCACGCGGCTGAACTCGGCGCTGCGTCCGAGCGCATACGCCCCCGTGCGCGCCGCAAGAAGCGCGGGCACGTCCCAAGCAAGCAGCCCGCCGATTATCCCCGCCAGCACGTCGCCGCTGCCGCCCTTGGACAGTCTGGAATTGCCCGTGCGGTTCACATACACTTCCCTGCCGTCGCTGATATAACTCTCGTGCCCCTTTATGATGAGCACGCAGTCGTGCTCGGCGGCGAAAGCGCGGCATATCTCCGCCGTGTCTGCGCCCACTTCTTCCGCGGTCATTCCCGTCATCGCGCAGAATTCGCCGACGTGCGGCGTGAGCACCGCCCTGCCGAGAAAACCGCCGATATTCCCCGCACATTTCAGTCCGTCGGCGTCGAGCACGAATTTTACGTCCGTTTCTTTCAGCAGGAAGCGCACCCAGCTTTCCGCGTCGCCGCCGCCCATTCCCATACCTATCGCAAAGGAAGTGGCTTTGCGCGCAAGCTCATCCGCCGAGGCGCGGTCGAACATTATGCCGCCCTCCTTGGAAGGAAGCGGAAACACCGCGGAATAACGCACGACCGGATAGAGAGCCTGCGCCAGAAAATCGGGGACCGCAAGCACGGTTGTTCCCGCTCCCGCGCGCATAGCCGCCTCTCCGAGCAGAGCGAGAACCTCCGCCGCGCTTTCCGCGGCGAATCTCGGCGCACCGACGAAATTCGCGCTGCCGCCTACGACCACGCATCTGCCGAAACTGCCCTTGTTCCCTTCCTCCGTACGGAAAGGCAAGCTGAATTGCAGACTCGCGAGGTCATTGTTCAAAACATCGGTTTTATTGCTCATATCGGACTTTATTATGTGTTTTTGACGCTTAAACTGCCGTTTTGCGCATTTCCCGCACGGATTCGTATCGTATCGCCCCGCTTACGCCGCCGCGACTGCCTGACGTTTTTCCGCTTTGCGGTGCCGGAGCGGAGAAGACGCCTGCGGCGGCGTTGACGGTCAGTCTGACGTTATGTCGCCGAATTCACCGAAAAGCTCGTCCGCCACGGCGTTGAGAGCGCTGTCTATCATATCGCGCTCGAAACCTTTTCTGTAAAGAAACGCGCCCACCTTTTGCAGGTCCTTTTTTTTCGTTATGCGCTTGGCGCGCGCATACTTCCGTGCGGTTTCCAGTGCTTTTTCCCTCTCTTCCTCGTCGGAAAGCGCGTCGGCAATGCCGTTGCGGGCAAGTTCGGGCGAGATGCCCTTTTCGGAAACGAGCTTGTATTCCAGCTGCTTTCTGCCCGATTTCGCCCCGTAATATTCCACGAAATCCTCGACGTACTTTGCGTCGTCGATATATCCGTATCTCTTTGCGCGAGCGATGGCTTCTTCCGTTTCCGCCTTGTGATACCCCTTTTTGTAAAGCTTGTCACGCACTTCCTTTTCCGAGCGCGGGGATACGGCAAGATATTTCACGGCGGCGTCGAATGCGCTCACCTTGTTTTTCGTCTTTTCCTTATCCGTTTCCGCCATACTCCGCTCTCCCGTACGCCCGCGCCGACGTTTTTACGCACTTCGGTGCCGCACGTCGTTCCGCATTTTAACTTCACAGCCCGCACCGCGCAGTCCGACTGCGCACGCAGGTCATCGCGCATTTCCGCGCGGTGCCGAACGGGTGTAAACTCCGCTCGCAGTCGCACCGCAAAATGCCGCGTAATAGCAAAAACGGCAGTTTAACCGCCGTTTTTGCAATGTTCATATCCTTATTTGACTCTGTACACCCAACCGAACTCGTCGGGATACCGCTCGGTCTGGATGCCCGTGATGCGGTCGTACAGCCAGCCCGTAATCTTGCCCATCTTGCCGTCGTTGATGTTCATAGTGAGGTCACCGTACGTTATGGTGCCGACGGGAGAAATGACCGCCGCGGTGCCCGTGCCGAACGCTTCGTCCAGCTTGCCCGCGTGATACGCTTCCACCACTTCGGCGATGGGAACGTGGCGCTCTTCGACTTTGTATCCGTACTTGCGCAGCACCTGCAACGCACTGTCACGGGTTATGCCGCGGAGAATGGAGCCGTCCAGCATAGGCGTGACGACCGTACCGTCGATGACGAACATCATATTCATAGAGCCCACTTCTTCGACGTATTTCTTCTCTGCACCGTCCAGCCAGAGCACCTGGTCATAGCCCTTTTCCTTTGCGCGCTCGCCCGCGAGCAGGCTGCACGCGTAGTTGCCCATACACTTCGCTTCGCCCGTGCCGCCCTTGGACGCGCGGGTGAGTTCGGTCTCGACGATGAGCTTGGTGGGTTCGAGCCCGTTCTCGTAATAGCTCCCGACGGGGGAAAGAATAATGGTGAAGATGAATTTCTTGGAAGGATGCACGCCGAGGAAGGCTTCCGACCCGAACATAAAGGGACGGATGTAAAGGGATGTGCCGGGCGCGGTGGGTATCCACTCCTCTTCGAGTTTTACGAGCTCGCAAAGCGCTTCGAGGACGACGTCGACGTCGACTTTCGCCATACAAAGTCTTTCAGCGCTTCTGTTCATACGGACGAAATTGTCGCGGGGACGGAACATTGTTATCTCGCCCTGCGCGTTCTTGTACGCCTTCAAGCCTTCGAAGATGCCCTGACCGTAATGCAGGGAGCAGCAGGCGGGATTGATGCGGAAATCGTCATAAGGGACGATTTCGGGTTCGCTCCAACCGCCCTTGGCGACGTCGTACTCCATCACAAGCATATGGTCGGTAAAATATTTGCCGAAACCGAGCTTGGTGAAGTCGGGCTTTTGCTTCCTTTCTTTGACCATAGTGATTTTCATAGTTATCTCCTCGCGCCGAAGCGCCTGAATGAATTCTGCCTTTTATTATACACGCTTTGCGCGCCCGTGCACGGATATTGCACACGATTTTCCGCCAAAGCCGCGATTTTGCGCATATTACACGTTTCGTGTCCGATTATACGCTCCGACGCAGCTGCCGCCCGCTCTTGCCGAGCAGTCATCGGAAGCAAATTACACTATTCGTGTTTTTAGCGTTTTCGCCCCCTTTCGGCTGGAACACGCTCCGTGTTTTCGAAATATACCGACCCCGCAGAAGCCGCAATTTCCGCCCGCAAGCGGCACGCCCGACGCTTTCTTCGCCGCGGCGGCTTCGCCCCGCAAATGCCGTTACAGAGGCTTGTAGACGCACCCTGCGATTTCCGCTTTCACGCGTCCCGTGCTTCTTGCCTCTATGAGGTCGAGCATCTCTTCCGCGCGGTCCGTCTCCGCGTACCACACGGCGTCGACGTCCTCGCCGTACTCGACCGTGCCGCGCAATGCGCCCGCACGCGCAAGTGCGTTATCCACTGCCGTATAGTCCGAATAGCCGCAACAGAACTTTATCACGGCACACTCCGTCATCTTGCGGACGCCCGCTTTCGCAATCACTTCCGCGACGCCGTCCGTATATGCCGCCACGAGTCCGCCCGCACCGAGCTTTATTCCGCCGAAATAGCGTGTGACCACGACGGCGGCTTTCACTATGCCTTGCTTTTTCAGCACTTCCAGCATAGGCTGTCCCGCCGTGCCTCCGGGCTCTCCGTCGTCGGAAAAACGGGCTTCGTTGCCGCGCTCGTCCGCTATATAGGCATAGCAGTTATGGGTCGCGTCGGGATATTTCTTCTTGACCGCCCGCACAAAAGCGTCCGCTTCCTCGCCGTCCTCGACGTGCGCGAGCGTGGCGATGAACTTGGAACGCTTTATCTCGACGGCGTTTTCCGTGACGCCGTCCACCGTCAGGTAAAACTTACTCAACGGTCACCTTGTAGAAGTTCTTCTTGCCCTTTTGCAGCACGAACCCGTTCGCGAGCTGGCTGTCCGTGAGATTCGCCGCAATGTCGGTGATTTTCACGCCGTCGACGGTGATGCCGCCGCCCTGTATCAACCTCTTCGCCTCGCCTTTGGACGGCACTTTCGCGACTGCGACCAGCACCTCCGCAATCTGGTTCATCCCCTTAGGAATGACTGCGGAAGGCATATTCTCGCTGTCGCCCGAAAAGGCCGCTTTCGCCTTGGCGAGCGCGTCGTCCGCGTCCTCCTTGCCGTGCACCATCATAGTGAGCTCGTATGCGAGCCTCTCCTTTGCCGCGTTCATACGTTCGTCGTTGTAGCGCGTGAGCTCCGCGATTTCGTCAAGCGGCAGGAATGTCAGGAAGCGGAAAACCTTTTCCACGTCCGCGTCGGGGATATTGCGCCAATACTGGAAGAAGTCGTACGGAGAGGTTTTGTTGCGGTCGAGCCAGACCGCTCCCTTCGCCGTTTTGCCCATCTTGATGCCTTCGGACGTGGTGAGCAGTCCGAAAGTGATGGCGAACGCGTCCTTTCCTTCCTTTCTGCGTATCAGGTCCGCCCCCGCGAGGATGTTGGACCACTGGTCGTCGCCGCCGCATTGCAGCACACAGCCGTATTTGCGGTTGAGCACGAGGAAGTCGTAGGACTGCATAAGCATATAGTTGAATTCGAGGAAGGTCAGCCCCTTTTCCATACGCGCTTTGTAGCATTCCGCCGTCAGCATCTTGTTGACGGAGAAGCACGAGCCTATCTCGCGCAGGAAATCGATGTAGTTGAGGTCAAGCAGCCAGTCCGCGTTGTCCACGATGATTGCGCCGTCCTTGTCGTCGAAACGGATGAAGCGCGCCATCTGCTTTTTGAAGCAGTCGACATTGTGCTGAATGGTTTCGCGGGTCATCATACTTCTGAGGTCGGTACGCCCGGACGGGTCGCCTATCATAGCCGTGCCGCCGCCGATGAGAATGATGGGACGGTGTCCCGCTTCCTGCAAGCGCTTTGCGACAATCAGCTGCACAAAATGTCCGACGTGCAGGCTGTCCGCCGTGGGGTCGAAGCCGATATAAAAACATTGCGGACCGCTGTCCAGCAATTTTTTAAGGTCTTCTTCGAAAACGGTCTGTTTGACAAGACCGCGCGCTCTGAGTTCGTCGATGATGTTCATCTTGGACATAATTCACCTTTTATGCGTGTTTGATGTAAATCTTTCGGAAATTATAACACCATTCGCGCGCGCGGGCAACAAATAAGACGCAAATCGGCCGATTTAGCCGCATTCCGACGTATGCGCGCGCCGCTCAGTCTCTGCGCAGCCTCTTTTTCATCCAGACGTGCTGGCAATCCTCTTCGAAATCCTCCTCTCCGAAGGCGGTATATCCCTGCTTTTCGTAAAAGGAACGCACCCGCGTCTGCGCGTGAATGAGAATAAAATCCGCTTCGTTTTTCAGCATATCTTCCGCATACGCAATGAGCCGAGCCCCGATATGCCGTCCGCGGCATTCCTTTACGACGGCTATTCTTCCCAGCACGAACGAAGCGGTGGCCGCCTTGCGGTAAAATCGGCAGGTGGCAACGGGTTTTCCGCAATCAAACGCCACCAAATGCACGGAAAGACCGTCCGCGGCGTCGAACTCCTCTTTGAAGCCCTGTTCCTCCACGAACACCTTTTCCCTGATGTCTTTCGCCTCCTCGGGTAAAACATAGTAAACTTTCGTCATCATACCGCAATCAATCTAGTTTTACACCAGGCATATATGCATCCAACGTCTTTTGCAGAATATACCTGTTCCATAGTATCACATTCGACTTCTTTGCTTGCTCTATCGCCGCGGGTGTAAACGTCGAATTCGTCACAACCATTGCTTTGTCACACCCGTAAAATTCTTTGCCCGAAATCGCTTGCTGTACAGCGTCATTTCCCACACTATGTCCATAGTAACACTTGCATTGTATAGCTATGCGGACAATGTCATCGTCAGCAATTATATCAATTCCGTAGTCACCTGTTGTTCGGGTAAAACGCACGTTATACTCCATTTTCTCAAATAGTGCTGCAACAAGTTTTTCGAAATTCTTACCGTATGCGGATTTTGAATTATTTATACCGACAGCATCCCTGATTTCAATCGTCTGCGCGCCTTCCAGCAATTTATCACGCGCTATTTTTATTTTGTATTCTTCAAGTTTTGCAGAAGCTTCTTTTGCCAGTTGCCCGCCATTCTTGAACAGCCCCTCATTCGCTTTAGTAGTATACAAATAATAACAACGCCACATTGTTAAATTATCTTCTCTTAGCGCTGCCTCTTTTAACACCTTTACATACTCGTCAAACGATGCCGCATTGATTTTAGAGACATATTTCTCGTAAAAATATCGAATATAGTTCTCTCTGAAAATTAGATATATTACCGCCCTAATTTCATTTTCTTCGAAATTTTCCTTGACAGATTCATAAAGCAACTCTATATACGCTTCGATATATCTTCTATTATTATCTATTTCTGCATATCTGACTATCCCCCAGCTTTGCGATTTCGGCAATATTCCATATCCCCAATTTTGCGCTTTGGGCAATATTCCCAAATCATATTTGATGCAATCGAACAAGTATTCATTCCTATCATCACCGCTATCTCCCTTTTTAATTATATATTTAATACCATATCTTGCGAATACTTTCCTGAGCAAAGTGGAAAATCCCATTTTCCCCGTAACATAATTGACAATCTCCTTAAGCAGATTTGCTGTTGGAATATAAAATTTTTCTGTTAATTTATACAGGATTTCTGACTGGCTATTAATCCCATCTCGTGCCTGTTCGATTATACTCTCCGAATGGCTTAGCGGCTTTTCAACAGCCTTGATTTGAATAGTTGGCGAAGAATCGTTATTGTTCAGTGTTTTTTCAGTGCTTTTTGATTCTACTTCAATATTCTGCGCTTTAAGATAATCTTTTGTGAAAGAATCAATTATCTCCTCGTATCTTCCCATTTCAGATAACGTTTGGTGCAAGGAAAAATTCTGTCCTCGCGCAAAAAATATTGCTTTCCCTATCCTGATTACATTTGATTTTTGCTCGATTTTATTGCCACAGTTCGCAAAATAAAAACGTAGGTTTTCGCGAAAGTCTGCATATTTTATAACAAATTTCTCTTCAATTTTATATTGGTTTGTTATTTTGTTATCAATCAGATTGAGCATCAAAATGAACATTTGTTTTGTGAACAAAATCGTTCGCGTTATGTTTAAGTTAGTCAAAAAAACATTGTATGATTTACTGAGCATCACATCATTGCTAATTATTTGATCCGCTCCTTCGCTCATAATCAGCTCTTCAATTTTGCGAACAGTCTCCTCGTTTTTTTTATCCAAAATAAAATCGGACAACCAAAACAACCTAATCAATGCGTTGCAGCATAAAATATATGCTTGATTAAACGGATATGACTCTATAAAAACACGTTGGACACTATCATAATGCAAAAGAACCTCTATGGACGCGTCCATAACTTGAAATCCTTTGTTGTGCTTGTTAACAAATTTAGTTAGATTTCGCCTTATATGGTTTTCGATTTTGCTAATAGATAATGGAATCAAACTTGTAAGGTATGCTTTTTTTATACATTGTAAAATTAAGTCTGTCGCATTATTAAAGTTCTTGCAAAGATTGCTCAACATTGTGTCAAAAACAGGTAAACGACCTCTGACATATTTTTCAATTGACCTACTAACGAATGTTTCCTTTCTCATATCAAACCTCCTATACACGCCCCGTTTATAGAATCTATTAACCACTAAAAATGCTTGTACTGTTGTTATTACATATTATACATGATAATAGATAACTAAACAAGCCTGTTATCGTATTGCACATCGCAACAAACACCCAAAATTAATCTTAATCGATTAACTACAGCACATGCCACCGATTCGGAACCAAAAACACGCCGAATTTCCTTTCGGCGTGTTTGATGTTCGGTGCTTTGCACCTCGCTCGGTTTGGTTGCTTTGTGCTATTTTGTCAGCGCTTCCTGCACTGCCACCGCACAAGCAACCGAAATTAAACCAAAAGGCACACCCTGCGGTGTGCCTTGATGTTCGGTGCTTTGCACCTCACTCGGTTTGGTTGCCTTGTGCTATTTTGTCAGCGCTTCCTGCACTGCCACCGCACAAGCAACCGAAGCCCCGACCATGGGGTTGTTGCCCATACCGATGAGGCCCATCATTTCGACGTGCGCGGGGACGGAAGAAGAACCCGCGAACTGGGCGTCGGAGTGCATTCTGCCCATAGTGTCCGTCATGCCGTAAGACGCGGGACCTGCCGCCATATTGTCGGGATGGAGCGTCCTGCCCGTGCCGCCGCCGCTTGCCACGGAGAAATACTTCTTGCCGTGCTCGACAGCCCATTTCTTGTAGGTGCCCGCAACGGGATGCTGGAAACGGGTGGGGTTGGTGGAGTTGCCCGTGATGGAGACGTCAACGTCTTCGAGGCGCATTATCGCAACGCCCTCGGTGACATCGTCCGCGCCGTAAACGCGCACCGCCGCGCGCTCGCCTTTGGAATAAGCGGTTTCCTTGACGATTTTGACTTCGCCCGTGTAATAGTCCATCTTGGTCTGCACATAGGTGAAGCCGTTGATGCGGCTGATGATGAAGGCCGCGTCCTTGCCGAGCCCGTTGAGTATGACTTTGAGGGGCTGTTTGCGGACTTTGTTTGCGGTCTTCGCGATGCCGATTGCACCTTCCGCCGCGGCGAAAGACTCGTGACCCGCGAGGAACGCAAAGCACTTGGTTTCCTCTCTCAGAAGCATTGCGGCGAGGTTGCCGTGCCCGAGGCCGACCGCGCGCTGTTCCGCAACGGAGCCGGGGATGCAGAAACTTTGCAGACCGATGCCTATGGCTTCCGCCGCGTCCGCGGCGTTCTTGCAGCCTTTCTTTATCGCGATGGCGCAACCGACGGTGTATGCCCACACCGCGTTTTCGAACGCTATGGGCTGAACGCCTTTGACAATTGCTTCGACGTCTATGCCCTTTTCGGTGCAGACGGCTTTGGCGTCTTCGAGGGAGGCTATGCCGTACTCTTTAAGCGCCTTGTTAATCTTGTCGATTCTTCTTTCGTAACCTTCGAATCTGATGCTCATAGCAGCCTCCTTACTCGTTGCGCGGGTCGATATACTTCACCGCGTCGGCATATCTGCCGTAAGTGCCGGTGCTCTTTTTGAGCGCTTCGGCGGGGTCGACTCCCTTTCTTATCATTTCCATCATAACGCCGAGCTTGACGAATTCGTAACCGATGATTTCGCTGTTCTCGTCAAGGGCGAGTTTGGTGACGTAACCTTCCGCCATTTCGAGATAACGGGGTCCTTTGACGACGGTGGAATACATCGTGCCGATTTGGCTGCGCAGCCCCTTGCCGAGGTCTTCGAGCCCCGCGCCGATGGGCAGACCGTCTTCCGAGAAGGCAGATTGCGTTCTTCCGTAAACGATTTGCAGGAACAGCTCGCGCATTGCGGTGTTGATGGCGTCACAGACGAGGTCGGTGTTGAGCGCTTCGAGGATGGTCTTGCCGGGGAGAATTTCGGCAGCCATAGCCGCGGAATGCGTCATACCCGAGCAGCCAATCGTTTCGACCAGCGCTTCCTGAATCACACCGTCCTTAACGTTGAGCGTGAGCTTGCAGGTGCCCTGCTGGGGAGCACACCAGCCGACGCCGTGCGTCAGACCGCTGATGTCCTTGACTTCCTTTGCCTGCACCCATTTTCCTTCTTCGGGAATGGGAGCGGGACCGTGGTTGGGCCCTTTGGCAACAGGACACATCATTTCAACTTCGTGAGAATATTGCATAAATGCCTCCTAGAAAAAGTTAAAGTTTTCGACCGAAGCTATTTTATCACCAACGGAGTATATACGCAAGCGAAATTTATTCCGCGTCCGCGCGCGAAGAGTTTACTATTTGTCTTGACAGTTGACAAGGGAGTGTTGTGCCCCCTTCTTCCTGATACCCCATTAAATCGCCTGATGCGATTTAATGGGGACCCCGATATAAACAGTGTTAGTTGCTGAACGGCGATATTCGAGCGTCAGACAAGGAAAAGCCCTTCCCGCATAAGGGAGCGTACTTAACTGTACGTGACCGCAATGCGGAAAGGGCTTTGACGCCGTATCACGCTAAGTAGCGCCGTTCAGCGGATTACGTCGGTCTGCGCGTAATACTTCAAATCACTCATACTCTTTTCCGCATCCACTCTGACGGCTTTCTGCGGTCCGATGTAAGTGTTGAGGTTGCGGACGAGTTTGTAATGATAGTCGCCGGCTTCGCCTTCGATGGAGAAAGAGCCTGCGAGAACGTGCTTCTTGAAACGCTTGATTGCGTCGAGGCAGTACTGCTTGCTTGCGTAGTTGTCGCTGGCATAGAGCAGGTCGCCTTTGTTGGAATAGAGCGTGAAGAAATACTCTTCTCCTTCGTTGCCCACGACGTACTGCCCGTAAATCTTCGCGATGTCGAAGCCGTCTTTCTGGACGAGTTCGGGGCGCTGCGCCTTGGGTTTGGAAGTGATGGGGGCGCAGGGGGGCATAACGCGTTTCACGACGGGGGGAGGAGGTGCGGGAAGATAAGTCTTCTGCACATAAACGGGAGCGTTGCCCTTGAAATAGCAGCCTTCCAGCGGGTCGTAATAATAGCCGACGTATTCGCCGTCATAGTTGTCCCAGTTGCCCTGTCTTTCGTTGAGAGGACGGGTGTTGGCGGGGATGGGATTTTCCTCGGAGAGGACGAACTTGGTCTGGTCGGAATAAGTTTCGGGCTGCGACCTGTCGGGCTCTTCCCTGTCGTCCGTAAGCGCGGGCACGGGATAATAGGGGCGTGCGGGCGCGGCAGCGGCGACGCTCTGCACCGCATTTGCGGAAGCGGCGGCAGGAGCGGGCTGTGCTTCTACGGAATAACCCGCCAGCGGGTCGACATCGAGGTCACGGTGTCTTTTGGCAAAAACCGCGCTGATGATGAGCATAACAATCGCGAAGACCGCTATGACTGCAAGAGCGGCGTAGATAATGATTTCGAGTAAAGAAAGTCCCATAATTTCCACTCCCTAAAATCCCGAAATATATTTCGGGTCACGGCTATTTTAGCATACAGGGCGCGCATTAGCAAGATATTTTTATAACAAAACCCTATATTAATCGCGCCCGTCCGCTCTCATATGTATGCGCACTCTTTCGGATGTACGCTTGCGGCGGTGAAAAAAAACGGAAGCGTCAGGCGGAAACGAGCGCGAAAACGGACACGGCAACAAGCCATAGCGTCGCGATGACGAGGACGGATATAATCCTCTCCGACCTTTTCAGGAACACAAAACGGCTGAGCGCAAGTTCCGCCGCGAGCACGCAGACCACGCCCGTCGCCGAAAGCGCCGCCGGCACGGAAGCGAAAGAAATCCCGCCCACCGCACGCACGAACGCGGTGAACGGCATAATCAGCCAATCCGCCGCACCGACCAGCCCGTGCAGACCCGTAATCAACGAAATCGGCGTAATAATCAGCAAAAACAGATAGATAAACATCGTGTACGGCAATATGATGACGTTTGAGAGAATGAACAGCGTCTGCACTTTGCCGAAGAAATACGCCGCAAACGGCATAGACGTAAGGTTGGCGGCGATTGCCACGGCGGAAGACTCCGACACGCCCGAAAGCGTCCTGCGCAACAGACTTTCCCTGCCCTTCGCGCGCCCTTTTCCGCGTTTGCCGCCGACGGCTTCCTCTTCGTTCTCTTTTGCGGCGACAAACGCTTCGAGCACATCCGTCTCGGGCACTCTGCCCGCCTTGACTGCGGACAGACCTCTTGCGGGTGTGACCGTCGCCGACGCGTACGCGAACTTCGGCGGTGCGATTTTGTCCACGCCTTTCATAAAGAATTTCTTTATCGGGTCGGCAAACGCCATTATGCCAAGGAGCGAAAACACCGAAAGCAGAAAACCGACGTGCATAAGCGAAAAGGGGCTGAAAATCATTATCGCCGCCGCGGCAAAGCCGAGTGCGGAAAGCCCGTCACGCTTATAACCGAACGCGGAACCGAAATTGAACACCGCGGTCATCACGAATGCGCGCACCGCAGGCGGCACGAAATCGCACAGCGCTATGTAAAACAACGATATCGCGAGCACGACGACGAGCGCGATTTTCGGATTTATGCCCAATTTGCGGAAAAGCCAATACACGGCGCTCGCCAGCGCGGTGATGTGCAGACCGCTGACGGCAAGGACGTGCGCAAGACCGCTCGCCTGCACGTCGCCGTAAAGCAGGTCGTCTATGCCTCTCTTGTCGCCTATCACGAGAGCGCGGGCGATGACGGACGCGTCCTCGTCCATATGTTCGTAAAACAGGCGGCTGATTTCGAGCTGAATGCCGAGTATGAAATCCGGCTCTCCCGCGGCGAGGAATTCCGCGCTGTCCGCCCATATCGTAAAATAAGTCCCGTTCAGCGCATTCGACGAAAAATAGCTGTCGAACGCTTCGTGACGGGACGCGACCAGTTCGCCTCGGATTGAGATTACGTCGCCGACGCCGAAATCGGGAGCTGTCATCGGGACATACACGCGGCATTCGCCTTCGAGCACCTCTCCGTTCACCGCCAGGTCCTCGACATAGAACTCCGCCGTGCCGTCCTCGACGATTATCTCGCCCGAAACCCTTGCCGTAAACGTCCCGCTCACATCGTCGACAAGGCGGGAGTCGTAGACGTCGGCAGCGCCCGAACAGGAAACAAAGCCAGTTAAAAAGGCGACCGCAAGACAGAGAAAGCCGCGCAGTTTCGGTTTCGCCGCAAAGATAACGCAAACCGCTGCCGTAAGGAGCAGCGGTATGAGCCTGTACAGGTGCGGCAGGGCGTAAAACCCTTCCGCGACGATTATGCCGAAAGCGAGAAAGAGTGCAAAGAAGCAGACGGGTCTGCGGTTGAAAAGCCGTCTGCCGCGCACTTCCATTTTATTGCACGGGAGCGGGTCTGCCCGTCACCACGATGTCAGCGCCGAGCCCCAGCGTGTCGCGCTCCGCGATGTAGCCGATTTCGCAGTCGGCGGGCACTACAATGCCGCGCATACGTTCGAGCACGTCGAACATACGGTTTTTGGGCACGGGGACGGAAGTCTTGACGGGGACCACCCTGCCGTCCGAGGTGCGCACAAGCGTCGTGACGGTGCGGACGGGCGCGGTGTATTCCGACACGCCGTATTCCAGTCCGCGCTTGCAGGTGTATCCCCTGACGACGATTTTGCCGTCCTCTTCCGTGATTTCCAGCGGACAGCCCATCGGGCAGTTTATGCAGATTGTATTCATACTTCCAGCCTCACCGTGATGTCGCCGTCAATGTCCTTTTTGTCCAGCGCGATTTTCTCCATCTCGCCGGGCGCGACTATCATCCTCTTCTTTGAGTAAAGGACGCGTCCGCCGCATTCGGCGACGACTTTGCAGTTTTTGTAAATGTTGTCCGTGCGGAAGAATATCTCCACGCCGCCCTCTCCGCCGTTTATGCGCTGAGGCAGAGCGTAGCGCACGCCCTTGCCCGTGCCGACCGCATACACTTTGCCGTCCGACGCCGGCGCACCTTCCAGCGCATACTTTGCGGCGGCAGCCCCCGCAATCTCCGCCTCGTGGGAAACGTTGTCCACGAGGTCGTGAACGTGCAGGACGTTGCCGCAGGAGAACACGCCCGGGACGGTGGTCATCCTGTTTTCGTCCACTTCCGCGCCCGACGTTATGCGGCTGAGCTTCACGGAAGTGTCCGTGAGAATGTCGTTTTCGGGAATGAGCCCCACGGAAAGCAGCAGACAATCGCAGGGGATGAACTTTTCTTCCGACAATACGGGACGGCGGTTTTCGTCGACGGGAGCGTAATAAAGCCCTTCCATACGCGGCTTGCCGACCACTCTCGTCACGGTGTGGCTGTAATCGATGGGGATGCCGAAGTCTTCGAGACATTGCACTATATTGCGCTTCAAACCGCCCGAATAAGGCATAAGCTCGATGACACGTTCGACGTGCGCGCCTTCCAGCGTCATACGGCGCGCCATAATCAGCCCTATGTCGCCGCTGCCGAGAATGACTATGCGTCTGCCAACGAGATAGCCCTCGATGTTGCACATCTTCTGCGCCATCCCCGCAGTATAAATGCCCGCGGGACGCGTGCCCGCAAGCGCGATTGCCCCCGCGGTACGCTCGCGGCAGCCCATTGCGAGCACCGTCGCGCCCGCCTTGATGTGCACAAGCCCCTCTTCTGGCGAAAGCACCGTGACGTCGCCGTCCGCGCCTATGGAGAGCGCCATTGCGTTCAGCATTACTTTCACGTCAGTCTGCGCGAGTTTCTTTTCGAAACGGTCGGCGTATTCGGGACCTGTGAGTTCCTCACCGAAATAATGCAGACCGAAGCCCGCGTGTATGCACTGGTTGAGTATTCCGCCTAGCCGCACGTCGCGCTCGATGAGCAGCACCTTCGCGCCCTTCCCGCTCGCCGCAACCGCAGCCGCCATACCGGCGGGTCCGCCGCCTATGACCAGAACGTCAAACTTCGTCATAATCGGCCTCCTTCACCGCAAGCACCGCGATTTCCGAATGTCCCGCGCCCTTTCTTATCTCGCGCATCGGGATGCCAAGCTCGGAAGAAATGATTTCCATCACGCGCGTGGAACAGAATCCGCCCTGACATCTTCCCATACCCGCCCTGACACGGCGTTTGACCGCATCCACGGTGCGCGCGGGAACGGGAGAATTCACGGCGGCGACGATTTCCGCCTCCGTGACCTTCTCGCAGCGGCAGACGATTTTGCCCCAGCGCGGGTCGCGGCGGACAAGCGCGTTGAGTTCCTCTTCCGTCAGCTCCGCAAGCCGCGGCTGCACGGGCGGCACCGTGACGAAGTTCGCTTTGGGAACGAGTTCAATCCTCTCTCCCACCAGCTCTTCCACATATTCCGCGATTGCGGGCGCGGAAGTCAGCCCGGGGGAACATATGCCAGCGGTGATAATGAGATTTTCGACTTTATCCGACGCTTTCACGACGAAATCGTGACCGACGACCGTGCGCACGCCGCAGTACACCCTGATGCACTTCCCGAAAGCGGGACGCGCGTATGTCAGCGGCACGCAGCGCCTGATTTCGTCCAGACCCTCCGCCGAAACGGAAGTGTCGCCCTCCTGCGTCGGCGTGGAAGTCGGACCGTAAATCACGTTTCCGTCCGCGGTAGGCGCGACGAGTATGCCCTTGCCCGCCGCGGTGGGCAGAGGGAAAATGACCGTCGACACGTTTGCGCGTTCCGTATGGTCGAGCACGAAGTATTCGCCCTTTCTGAATTCCGTATCGAAAGTTTCCGCCCCGACCATGGCGTCCACGGCGGACGCACCCGCGCCCGCGCAGTTGACGACGACCTTCGCGCGGAATTCTCCCTTCGGGGTCGTCAGGACGAATTCGTCATTCTCTTTGCGCATCGACTGCACTTCCGCCTCCGTCACGACTTCCGCCCCGTTGAGCACCGCTCTGTCGGCAAGCGCTATCGCAAGCTGATAAGGCGACACCACGCCGCCGTCGGGAGCGTACAGCGCGGCCGTGACGTGCTCGGAAAGCATCGGCTCTTTTTCGAGCGCCTGTTCTTTCGTCAGCACTTCCGCACGCACGCCGTTGAGGTCGGCGCGGCGTTTGAGTTCCGCAAGCCCGTCCTCTCCGCCCGCAGGCGCGGCGACCAGACTGCCGCATTTGAGATGAGGCACGCGAAGCTCTTCGGCAAGAGCCCAAATCATCGCGTTGCCGCGCACGTTGAAGCGCGCTTTGAGCGACCCCGGCTCACAGTCGTAACCCGCGTGCACTATGCCGCTGTTGGCGCGCGTCGCACCCGACGCAACGTCGTCGCAGCCCTCCAGAAGGCAGGCGGAAACGGAGAAGCGCGCCAGCCTGTCCAGCACGGCGCACCCTACGATACCTCCCCCTATAACTATCACATCTTTTGTCACAATCCACCCTTAACGCGGCAAAAACGCCGCGTAAACTGTCATTTTACGAATTTTTTCTTGTACATCTTGATATTGTCGCGGATGATGAGTTCCGCAAACGCTCTGTCCTTGACCTGAAAGACCGTGGTGTCCTTCCCTTCCAGCTGTTTGTAGACGCGGAAGAAGTGGGAGATTTCGTCCATAATGTGCGGCGGAAGTTCGTCCACCTCTTTATAGATGTTCCAGTTCGGGTCCTTGAAAGGAATGGCGATGATTTTGTAGTCCATCTCTCCGCCGTCCTGCATCATCACGACGCCTATCGGATAGCACCTGACCGTCGCAAGCGGGACTATCGTTTCGGAGCAAAGCACCAGCACGTCGAGAGGGTCGTTGTCCTCCGAGAACGTGCGCGGGATAAACCCGTAGTTTGCGGGATAGTGAGTGGAAGTGTAAAGCACGCGGTCGAGGATGAGCAGTCCCGTGTCCTTATCCAGCTCATACTTGTTCTTGCTCCCCTTGGGGATTTCTATGACCGCCACGAAGTCCGTCGGTGTGATACGCGACGGGTCGATGTCATGCCAGATGCTCATTGTTATCTCTCCTTGTCTTCGGTAAAACCGAAACTTTCCGCCAGAAGGCGGAAAGGTGTGTCTGTCGCCTGTTTCTCTCCGCTGCGCGGAATTTATTTGTACCCTTTCAGATATGTCTTGAAGAACGCAACGCCTCCGACTAGCGAAGAGATGTCGATGTTCTCGTTCGCCGCGTGCATTGAAGCCAGCTGTTCCGCGCTGAGTTTGCAGGGAGTGCAACGCAGCGCACAGGGGGTGATGGTCTGCATAGTCCTGCAATCCGTGCCGCCGAAAATGAGATAAGGCGCTGCGCCGCAGTCGGGGAACACACGCGCGACGGTATCGACAAAATACTTGTAATCCGCGCTGTTCACGTCGACCATGGGAGTCGCGTCGCGGCATTCCATCACTTCCGTTTCGATGTCGTAGCGTTCTGCTATGCGGCGGAGTTTCTCAATGCACTCCTTGCTGTCGTCGCCGGGCGCAAAGCGCAGGTTCGCCACCACGCTCGCCGCCTGCGGAATGACGTTGGGCGCGGCAGAGCCCTGCGCCATCGTGAACGTCATCGTAGTGCCGAGCAGCGCGGACCCGAAAGGCGTGAGCTTCGGCAGCACCGCCACGATGAGCGGCTTGAAGAAATCGACGTGTCTGGTGACGAACGCCAGCGCACCCGTAAGCCCCGATGACAGCCCTTTCAGCATATCGCGCGCGGCGGTGGTCATACGCGGCTTGAAAACGGTGTGCGTTTCGCAGTAATTTATGAACTCCGCAAGCCTTGCGAACGGAGTATGTTTGGGAGGAGAAGAAGAGTGCCCGCCCTTGCTTCTCGCCACGAATTTCACGTCGCAGTATCCCTTTTCGATTATGCCGACCATAGCGAAAGGCTTCGTCATTCCGGGGAAGGCCTCTTCGACTATCGCGCCTCCCTCGTCGATTGCGACTGCGGGTTTGACGCCGTGAGCGGTCAGCCAGTCGCGGCAGTACGCTGCGCCGTGACCCGAAGTTTCCTCATTGTCGGAATAGCAAAGATAGACGTCCTGCGCGGGGGTGAAGCCCTCTTCTATGAGCTCGTTTACGCTGCGGATGGTGCAGAACAGCGTGTTCTTGCAATCCATCGTGCCGCGCCCCCATATCTTTCCGTCGGCAACCGTCGCGGAATAAGGCGGATATTTCCAGTCGCCGTCGACAGCGGGGACCACGTCCTGGTGCGCCATCAGCACAACGGGACGGTCGGAAGACCTGCCCTTCCACTTGAACATAAGGGCGTCGCTGCCCTCTCCGCCGGGCATAATGACCTCGCACGCCGAATAGACGGCGGGGAATTCCTCCGCCAGCACCTTACGGAAAGCGGCGAAATTCTTTCTGTCGCTGTTCGTAACCGTGGGGACTTTAATCAGCTTTGCGAAACTTTCCGCATAGACCTGAGCTTTGTCAGCCATAAGAACCTCCGAACAACCGCGCGCATTTAACGCACAAATTCGTATAGATATATTATCCCACGCGCGCGATAAAGTCAAATGTGTGAACGGTACAGCCTCCGAAAATCTTTGTCCGCGCCGCTTTCCAGGCACGCTCCGCCGCCGAATTTGCCGCGCGCACTTGCTCCGACATCCTGCCGCCGCGGCGAAATTCGCGCTCCCGACGCCCCGAAAACGCGCGCATACGCCGCCGCGGAAACTCACATCTGCGCGCCCGTCCGACGTGTCCGTACCGGGATATGCCCGCAAGTCAAACGCCCCGAAATACTCTTGCCGCGAACGCCGCCGTCCGTCGCTCTCCGCATAAAATCAAGCAAGGCATTATGCAAAAAGCGCGGGATAACCCGCGCTTTTTATGATATAAAACCGCTTTTGCGTCAATCAAGCAATGCCGCAACGGTCTTTACGATGTCTTCGTCGGCGTCCTCCACCATACCCTTGTCCACAACAGCCGCAAGGTCGGGACGTATGGGCAGACGCACGGATTTCGGGATGCCGAATTCCTTCGCGACTTCCTCCGCGCGGCTCTTGCCGAAGATTTCCTCCGCTCTGCCGCAGTCGGGGCACTTGTAATAGGACATATTCTCCGCCAGACCTATGACGGGAATGTCCATCATCTTCGCCATATTCACCGCTTTTGCGACTATCATACTGACAAGCTCCTGCGGCGACGTCACGACGATTATGCCGTCAAGCGGCAGGGACTGGAACACCGTCAGCGGCACGTCGCCCGTTCCGGGAGGCATATCCACGAACATACAGTCCACATCCCCCCACACCACGTCGCTCCAAAACTGTTTCACCGTGCCCGCAAGTATCGGTCCGCGCCAGATGACGGGCTTGGTTTCGTCGTCGATGAGGAGATTGAGGGACATCACCTTTATGCCCGTGCGCG
>OLZA01000084.1_pt1 | contig 72190 bp, 67 predicted proteins | sample 1673431 | NCBI WGS metagenome assembly OLZA01 (sample SAMEA103958111, study PRJEB25191) | human gut metagenome | biome: human-associated habitat [ENVO:00009003]; feature: intestine environment [ENVO:2100002]; material: feces | place: Germany | collected 2013/2015 | reverse complement strand
CTCCCGCTCCGCGGGCACCGGGCGCAGACGGCATGGGCGGGGAGCTGCACCAATGTTAGACAGCAGGTTCTCAGGCGGTGCGAATTCAGACGAGAGAGTTAAATTTCTCTCACACACGACGAAGCCAGACGGGAGAAATGGGTATATATGCATTTGAGGAAAGTCGTGTCGGCCCCTTCGGGGCCATCCTTGTATGCTTATCATTGTGTGCAGGCGGTGTGGCCTCCACGAACAAGATCTGCCTCCACCGCTCCTTTCGAAACGGGGCTCCATAACGACGCTTCCCTTTCTTCGCAGGCAGCGCAGAAAGCCCCCCCATTTTCCCCACACAAAAAGCTCCGCCGATTATTCAGCAGAGCTTTTCTTTTATTTTTCGTAATGCTCTTTGTACCATTTGGCAAAACGGCCAAGGCCTTCGGCTATAGAGGTCGACGGCTTGAAGTCGAAGTCTCGGATGAGGTCAGTCACGTCGGCGTAGGTCTGGTAGACGTCGCCGGGCTGCATGGGGAGATATTCTTTCTTCGCTTCCCTGCCGATGGCTTTTTCGAGTGTTTCGATGAAATCCATCAGTCTCTCCGGCTTGTTGTTCCCGATGTTATAGACTTTGTACCGGTCGCCGAATTCGTTCGCTTTCGGCGGATTGCAGAGCATGTTTTCCACGCCGCGAACGATGTCATCAACATAGGTAAAGTCGCGGAGCATGTCGCCGTGATTGTAGATCTGAATGGGTTCGCCGCGGACGATCTTATTGGTGAATTTGAAGTACGCCATGTCCGGCCGTCCCCAGGGACCGTAGACAGTGAAGAAACGAAGGCCCGTGGCGGGGATACTGTAGAGATGGCTGTAGGTATAGGCCATGAGCTCATCGGATTTCTTCGTCGCCGCATAGAGGCTGATGGGGTGATCCACATTGTCCGTCGTTGCGAAGGGCGTTTTCTCCTGATTGCCGTACACGGAGGAGCTGGACGCATAGAGGAGGTGTTCCACCGGGTAATGACGGCACGCTTCGAGAATATTAAAAAATCCCACGATATTCGACCGGATGTACGAACGGGGATTGTCGATACTGTAGCGCACGCCTGCCTGCGCGGCAAGATTCACCACGATATCCGGTCGGAAATCTTCAAAAAGCTTCGTCACCGCCGCTTCATCGGCAAGATCGCCGCGGACAAAGGTGAAAGACGGTTCTTTCTCAAGGATGGCGAGTCGCGCTTCTTTGAGAGACACATCGTAATAGTCGTTCAGATTGTCGATGCCGCAGACGGAAGCTCCCAGCGAGAGGAGTCGCTTCGCCAAATGGAATCCGATGAATCCCGCCGCGCCGGTGACGAGCACTTTTTTCGACGGGTCGAAAGGCTGAAAATTTGCCATGGGTCCTCCTCAATCCCGCGAGAAGAGGTCGCGGGTATACACTTTTTCTTTCACATCAGCGAGATCATCAGAGAGGCGGTTCGCCACGATGACGTCGCATTCTTTCTTGAATGCCGCCAGGTCATTTACCACGCGGGAATGGAAGAAATCCGGCGCAGCGAGGGTCGGTTCGTAGACGATGACTTCGATGCCCTTTGCTTTAATGCGCTTCATCACGCCCTGAATGGCGGAAGCGCGGAAATTGTCGGAAGCGGTTTTCATGGTGAGGCGATACACACCCACTACTTTCGGATGCCGGGCAAGAATCATGTCGGCGATGTGGTCTTTCCTCGTGCGATTCGCCGCGACGATGGCGGAGATGAGGTTCTGCGGCACGTCGCTGTAGTTCGCGAGAAGCTGCTTTGTATCTTTCGGGAGGCAGTAGCCGCCGTAGCCGAAAGAGGGGTTATTGTAGAAATCGCCGATGCGCGGATCGAGGCAGACACCTTTGATGATCTGCGCCGTATTCAGGCCGCGCATTTCCGCATAGGAGTCGAGCTCATTGAAGTAGGCCACACGGAGAGCGAGATAGGTATTCGCAAAAAGCTTGATGGCCTCCGCTTCGGTGGAGCCGGTGAAGAGCATGGGAATGTCCTTCTTGATAGCCCCTTCAGCGAGGAGATTCGCGAAGGTACGGGCCCGCTCCGAGTCTTCGCCCACAACGATACGGGACGGATAGAGATTGTCATAGAGCGCCTTCCCCTCGCGGAGGAATTCCGGGGCAAAGATGAGGTTGTCCGTGTGGTAGCGTTCTTTCATCTGGGCGGTGTAACCCACGGGCACGGTGGATTTGATGATCATGACGGCCTTCGGATTGATATCCAGCACTTCCTCGATGATGCACTCCACGGAAGAAGTATCAAAGAAATTCTTATCCGGGTCATAATTGGTCGGAGTGGAGATAATAACATAGTCCGCGCCGGTAAAAGCGTCTTTCGGATCGAGGGTCGCCCGGAAATGAAGAGGCTTCTCGGCAAGATACTCTGAGATCTCCCGGTCCACGATGGGCGACTTTTTTTCATTCAGCATCTGTACTTTTTCGGGAATGATATCCAGCGCCACCACGTCATTGTGCTGGGCGAGCAATATCCCGTTCGAAAGTCCTACATAACCCGTTCCTGCAATTGCGATCTTCATATATGGCCTCCATAAGAACATATGTAATCCTGTTACTTCTATTATAGTAAAAGCCTTTATAATCTCAAACCAATAAGAGGTACGCTTTTCACATCTTTATTAAATGCTCTGCACACCCCGAGAGCAAATTACTGCTCCTGACGTCTCCGCAATTTCCGAATCCGCCGACGCTGCTGTTTTTCCGCAATCATTCTCTGAAACTTTCCCAGCACAGAAAGCGCCGCAAGGCAATTATGACGAATCAGAAAGCTGCCTGCTTTTAATCCCATGGAGCCATTCCTATGCTTTGACAGGTAGTCCCTGATCATTTCTATCTCATTATCTGTCAGAAGCCCCTGCCCCATATTCAGCATGACCGCGCGGACGGCCGCATGGATTGCTTTTTCCGCACAGAAGTCCTGCTCCTCTTCTGCATACCGTACCGCAAGTCGTTCATGCTCTCTCCAGGCCAGCCAGCGGTTATAGTGCAGCCGAATATAGCTCCGGTCAAAGCCTGTCATGATGCTGGTTTCATTTTCATGGCTGTATATATACAAACTTTCCGGCATGATAACGATCTTCTCCGCGCGAAACGCAGCAGAAGGAAGGATATACAGGTCCTCCATCGTGATGTTTTCGGGGAAGCGGATCCCTTCCCATAATTCTCTTTTATATAATTTTCCCCACACAAAATTGGGAAGATCATTCCGCAAAAAGGCTCTCTGTATGGTCAATGTATCCGCATATATCGGCCAGTCGGCATAATCGCGGTGAATCTTTCCCCCCGCTTCAATCCGGTCGTGTCCGGCCATAACCATATCGGCCCGTGTTTCGTTCAGAGCTCTATACATTTCTTCCAGCGCCTGCGGCAGCAGATAATCATCGGGATCGAGAAAATAAAGGAACTCCCCGCCAGCTGCCTTCAGCCCTTCATTTCTTGCCGCACTGACACCTCCATTCTTTTGGTGAATGACGTGTATCCTTGCGTCCTGACCAGCATAGTGATCGCAGATCTCACCGCATTGGTCCGGAGAACCATCATCAATGAGAATCATTTCCCAATCCTGAAACGTCTGCTTCTGAACGCTTTCGATTGACCGCGGCAAAAATTTTTCTACCTTGTAGACTGGAACGATAACCGATATGAGCGCTTTCTGCATTTTTCTCCTCAATTTTATCTTACACGCGGAAAGCCGGCATGCTTATTTTCTCAAGCATCTTTCACCAAATTTCCGGCTCCGGGAATGTTTTTATACAACGATATCCGCAGCACATGCATTGTCGGGCTACTTCAGCGGAATACTGCCAAAAGTATATCATATTCCTGCCATCAGACGATATGGGAAGGCAATATGGATGATCCGTAAATTTTGTCACACGAAAAGGATGCGGCTCTCATTTGATCCGCATCCGTCTTTTCATGAATGGAACTGTTCCCGCGCCATTGTTTTCGCCCGGTGATGCTCCGGTTTTTCCCGCCATCTTTCCAAGTGCTGTACCACACGCATTTCCCATTTTCTCATCAGCGATGACACGGCAAATTTCCAATTCCACGGCAGTATCCTCACTTCATCCGCCAGATGGGGATCTCCTTCCCATTCTGCCCGTATGGTGCAGGGAAGCCGCAGTGAAGTGCAGACCTTCTGTATCGTTTCCAGTCTGCTGCGCTGCCCATTCAGATACCAACGTATGCCGCCGTCTATACCATACGTATAGGCGCTAATTACCGGTGGATACTGCGGTGCTGCATACCAAACATAGGCAAATTGACCGTCGCACAAGATTTTCAGTACTCGTATCCCCGAATCAGGCTGTTCAAATATTTCCCATTCTGCCAGTCCAGCCTCCGCGCCTTCAGAGCGGAGAATACGAAACTGTACCCACTGCACCGCTTCCGTAATCGGGCAGCGCACTTCTGTCGGCTGTCCGCCTCTTCGCAGAGGCCCAATACGGAACGATTTTCCGTTGCTGAAAGACAACTCGCTTTCCAATATATTATTTTCATCTTCCGGCGCACCATAAAGAATCATACGGCTGACCCGGCGCGGCCGCGAAAATGTGCAGCGGCACCAGGCCGCTTTTCCCCTTTCCGGCCTCCAGCATATACCGGTCATCTTTGTCCGAGGCTCCGTCATCCGGGCCGGGTGGACGATCAGAAAATCATGCAGGCCATCGGTCTCTCCAGAAGATGCGGTCCACTGTCCGGTAAACGCCAGATTGTCCGTGCGGCGCTGCCAAAAGACCTGATCTCCATTGATAATCCGGCCAGCCCTGCCGAACATACGCTGTGAGACATGGCAGCACATCGCCTGATACAGCGGATTTCTTCGCAGCTGCCGACACCGACAGCGTACGGAAACAGGGAGTCTGAGACGCCGCTCCCATTCCAGAGCAGGATCATCTGTACTCCACCCCGAATCGCTCTCCTGATGCCTGTCATATCGGACAGACAGGAGATTCCTTGCGGAAAGGTCGTCATTGGCCTCATAGGCGGTAGCATACGCGAAGCCTTTCAAAACGAGCGGATGATAGGTATTTCCTTTTCGATTCAGAATGCGCCCCATCACCTGATCAAAAGCAACTGAGCAAAGACGATGATCCGGGTGCCAGTCCAGATCTACCGAGATCAGCACATCCGCGCGATACTTCAGAATAACTGTTTCAAGATCCTCCAACAGGCTGCTCCACAAATACGGCTGATGCTGACCATATTCTGCCATCGCAAATTCCGGATGCTCCGGTATGCCATAGGTCTCGCTTCGCCCGTTAACGTTTACAGGCCGATCCTGTCCTTGCATGTACACATTTCTTGTACCGTCTACCCCACCGTCGGGATATCCGAGAAAAAGGACGTTTTCTTCCGGCACGCCAAGCCGATTCAACGAATGCACCGCTTCCCGGATACGCACCTGCCCCGGATAGTACCAGTCACCATTGGTCACGAAAACGCAAAACACGCGCATTCCCGCCTGTACAGCGTCATAAATCGCCGCGCCGGCCAAATTGATCTCATCATCTTCATGCGGGACGATCACCATCACCGTCTCTCCGCGCAGGATCTGCTGCAGCTCTTCTCCCATACAGCCTCCGATCAGCTCTTCCAGTTACATTTTCTGCCGACTGCGTGCCAATTCAGCCAGCAACGATTCCCATTGATTCCAAATGCGTTCCGGCGCATATGCCTTCATGGTCTCCCGCGCGGCCTGCCCCATACGAACACGCAGAGAGCGGTCTTTCATCAGAAGCTCCATCGCATTGGCAAGTCCTTCTGCCCCTTTACCAGCAAGCAGGCCGGTTTCCCCATCCCGAATAAGCGTATTTACTCCGGGACAGTCTCGAAATCCCACCGCCGGAAGGCCGGCGCTCATAGCTTCTGCCAACGCCAGCCCGAATCCTTCAAATGCGCTCGGGAAACAAAACAGATCTGCTCTAGTATATACTTCTTCCAGTCGGTTGCTCGTTCCTTTCAAGAATACCCGGTTTTGCAGGTGATGCTGCCGAATCTGCGCCGCAAGTTCTTCCGCATATTTTCCTTTACCCGCGCCCCACAGCTCCAGTCCCCATTCCGGGAACCGGTCTGCCAGCCTGGCAAACGCATCAATCAGAAGATGCTGCCGCTTCGCATATTTATCCAAGCGCCCCACGTGAAGGACAGTATACTGCCTCTTGTCCCCGGCAAGATCCGCCTGCCGCTCATATTGAGCGACCTCATTGGGTATGCATATCACAGGTGTCTCAGGAAATTCCTGTTTCATCCAATCTTCCGCATCCCCGGTCAGCACTTGAATGCAGCCGCTTTTCTGCAGAGCCGCTCGTTCCTGCTTCGAATGATACCGAAGCGCCTCTTTAACAGGAAAGTGAAACATCGTCGCCATCGGAACAGGCACATCCCCGTGGAAAGCATCTTGTATCAACATAGCCGAAGTGATGTCGAAAGCAACAAGGACATCCGGCTGAAATACGGAAATATTGTCCTGCACCTGTTGTCCGTAATATCGATTTTTCCGGGAGCTCACCCATTGGTGCATCTTGTGTTTGTCCATGACACGCAGACATTCCCTCACTCCCGCTGCCCAAAGCGGCATATACGCCCCGCGCTCTCCGGTGCCAGAAGCCATATTTATTAATTCAGCCTGCGAAGAAATTGGAAAGAAAGGCTTTCCGGGCTTCTCCCCGCAATAGAGCAGTCCCACGTGATGACTTCTCCGGATCAGGGCATTGCACATATCTGTACAAATCTTTTCCATTCCCCCCGAAGCCCCCATAAACTGGGCTCTCCAGATAATCAGTATCCGCATATTTTCTCTCCTACAACAAAAAGCCCCGCAGCTGCCGCAGGACTTTTTCATCAGTCATTACTCTGTTTCAGCCAGGTCTCTGGACTTCTTCTCATACGTCCGCTGAAACAGGATGCCTACACCGAGAAGCATATGAAAGATACGACCTGTCAATTTTAAAATAAAAGTCTGATCAACCAATCCATGAACCGTAGCGGCAATAAACATAAAAAGCATCGCCCAGCTGAATGGATTATTCCCCCATTTTTTCGTATTGTCTGAGAGATATGACAACATCAGCCAGCAATAAATGATATATGCCATTCCCCCTATCGTTCCCGCTGTTGCAAAGAAATAAATAAATACATTGTGCGGCATGACCTGCCCGGCTTCCAGGCTTTCTGCCGGATGATATATTCCTTCAGCATACGCTGCCTGCCACTCATTCAGTCCTATTCCTGTCAGCGGATGGTCAATCCACATATGAAAGCTGCTTTCCCACATCAGGAAACGCTCACCGCCAATCATGGCAAAAGAATTGCCCCAACGCAGCAGCACTGCATACGCAATCGCCGACAAGATCGCAGCAGCAACAGCAAAAAGCAGTTTTCGTCGCATATGCGCCGATATTTTACGGTTGTTTCGCGCAAGCCATAATGCGGTCACCACAGCGGAAGCCGCCGAGACTGCCAGCAGAGACCCCCGCACTTCCGCCAGCAGCAGACAGAGTACTTCCAGAAAGATCAGCACCATGGCAGCATATCTGATCCGTACCCGTTCCCAATAATATTTCATGAATGCCGCCGTAAAGGGAATAAACATATCCATCATCATTCCTATACGTGTAGGAAAATGATAAAAGCTGGAGAGTCTCCCCTCTCCGGTCATCGCATATTTTACAAGGCCATATACGCATATAGCATATAAAATCGCAAAAAATACCAAACTTATCGCTTTGCGAACATCCCGTGTCCATCCAATATACAAAATCATCCACAAGGGGAATGTATATTGAATAAATCCAAACGCGCTGAAATAGCCGCCGGACAGATTTTTCATATGATCCAAGTGAAAAATCGTCGCCACAAACAGCGCTCCATATAGAACGCAAAAGGCCGTCAGCATACGCCGATCTAAACGCCATCGGGGAAAGGGTTCTTTCTTATACCGCGTCCACAAAAAATAAAGCACAAATACGGCCATCGCAATGGAAAATCCCGTATTCATATACTGATATGCCGTCGCTCCCCAAATTACGATGCCCGCAGTAAATAATGCAGCCCTATCAGAAGAAGTACTATGCAATCTATTTATTTCCTCCCCAACAGTTTTCTGCCAAAATACTGCAAATACAGTCGCGCCGACTGGCCATATTTATGCATCCGCCGCGCATGCCGCGCCGCCTGGTGTACGTCTTTATGCGACAAAGGACCTGTCAGCGGAATATCTTTCCAGGACGACTGCATTCGAAAAGAATTGTATTTCTGTACGGCAGGCAGATCCTGCACCCATGTCCGCCATGGTTTGACCAATCCAGTAAAATGAATCAGCACCGCATCCGGTTTATAGATAAACTGCCGCTGGTGCTGCAGAAATCCGGTTAATGACATATTGTATGTCCAATTATATTCCCTGGGAACTTTTTTAAATTTTTTATCCAAAAGAACATTCAAGATATCCTGATCATGTGTTTTCAGATGCGAACCGGCGCGTCGTCTCTCAATAGCCATGGCCGCCGCTTTTTGTGATAAATTTTCCCGGTTCCACATCGCCACATCAATCATCATCATGCCGCTATTGAAGTAATCTTCCGTATGCAGCCGGGCCAAGCCTTCCGCCTTTCCTGTAGGAGAATCTTCCGCACAGGCCGCAATATTTCCTTTCAAATCTATATCCATAAGCGGAGACAAATCCCCCTGACACATCACATCGCCGTCAACATACAGAACTCTTTGTACACCCTCTGCACTTACGATCCGCGGAATCAAAAAACGATAAAAATAACCTGCTACACCATCCTCATGAAGCATGTCTTTAAAGATCTTATCATTGATATAGTACAATACAATTCCACATGAAGTTCCCGATACAAGCTCCTTCATCCTAGTTTTATCATCTGATGAAATATTATTCAGCAGAATATGAAAAACAAAAGTCCGCTGTAAGTTACTCTTCATGATGGAACACATGGTAATCCCTGTGTGAACCAGATAATTGGCCGTTCCGGACAGCGCCACATGATAAGTATCATCTTCATCGGGAGCTTTCAATACTTCCCGTTTCAGAACAGCCCCTCCAAGCAGCTGATTCAGCTCCTCCATGTTGATATCTTTCATCATTCTCCTCGCTTTTCCGCCGCTTCTCTCAGCAGCTGTTCCCACTGATTCCATATTTTATCCGGCGCATACTGCCGCATTGTCTTGCTTGCCGCGTCTCCCATTCGTATCCGCTTCTCCCGATCTTCCATCAGTATCCGCAGACCGGTTGCCAATGCGGATGCTCCATCTTCGACAAGAACTCCATTCTCACCATCTGCTATAAGATCCGTCGTCCCGGAACATGACCGAAAAGCTACCGCCGGGAGTCCCGCGCTCATTGCTTCCGCCAACGCATTGGGGAATCCTTCATAAGCGCTGGGGAAGCAGAAGATATCTCCCTGCACATACTCATCAATGATATGTGAACTCTCGCCTTTTAGGAATATCCGGTCTTCCAGCCCACAAGCATGGATCTGACTGCGCAGTTTATCCGCATAAACGGTAGCCGATTTGTCTCCGCCGCCCCACAATTCTACGATCCAGTTGGGAAAATCCGCCGCGATCTTCGAAAATGCTTCGACCAACAAATGCTGGCGTTTTTGTTCTTTGTTCAGACGTCCCACATGAATAATCTTATATGCCGTTTTCTGCCGGGCTAAATCTGTCTTTCTTTCGTACTGTGGAACGGCGTTCGGAATCCAGACTACATTGGCATGCGGACAAAATTTTTTCATATCCTGAATATCGCTCTGTAATTGTACATGGACAGCCGCGCTCTTTTCAATGGCAGCTCTTTCTCCCAAAGGCGCTTTCTGCAGGATCACGTTTGGACTAATATATGATCGCATCACTACGGGCACCCTGATTCCAGCTGTATTTAGCAGGTAATTCCCTGTTTCAAAACGCAGAGATACAATAACGTCCGGTTTGATCTCATCTATCACCTGATGAATTTCCGGCGCAATCATACGGCCTTTGATCTTTTCATTCCAATCTCTAGCCTTATTAGCATTGAAACAGCGAATCAATTCCCGAATCAATTTATTCCCACCGGATACGCACTGTCCTAAAGAAGAAGCCTTCCATTTTTCCGGATGATATTCCATTAAATTGTACAGGCAAACCTGCTTGTCTAACGGATAAAAAGGTCCTCCCGAGCGGCCATAACAATAAATGATCGATACATCATGCCCTCTCTCTATCATGGCATTGGCCATGCTGCAGCACACACGCTCAATACCTCCACTCATTTCTATAAACTGTTCAAAATAGGCTAATGCGATCTTCATATCTTTCTCTGCACTCACTTTTCCACATAGTATATTCTCATATTTCTAAAATTAAGCATCATGCGCCTGTCTATCAATATCTAACAGATGGCAAAAATTTATCGCAACAAGAAATTGCCCTCCCTGAATCGAGTATTTCCCGTCTATTTTTCTATTATCTAAAAGTCCTTCATAAAAATACAGATACAGCATTATTGCAACCATAATACTAAAGCAATTCTAACAGACATTGATGTCTTTTTCCAGTAAATTGCCTTTTCAATCCATCTCATTCCCTCCGCTTTTTTGTTTTTTTCATTAGAGCCTGTTTTTGTGATCGCTTTATTAAATTCTTTTTTATCATTACGAATCAGTTTTTCTTTATTGTTTAAAACATATCATATAAATAGTTCGCATCAAAAAAGCAGCCTATATTGCAAGGCTGTTTTTTATTTACTTTCTCTCCGGCACTTCTATGGTCTTTATGCCGTAGTGCCGGGAGATGCCGCCCTTCGTGACACCGTTGCCGTAGTCGGTGAAGAAGATGTGGCGGAGGGCGCGCTGGGTGGTCTCCATGGGCGGGAACTGAAGAATCTCACCGGAGCCTGCTTTTTCTTCGAGCCAGGACAGGCGGAGATCGTTTTCCGCTTTGAGCTGTACAGCAAAGACGACTGTCGCCGCGGCAATGAAGAGGGCCACCGCCCCGCCGCCGATCTTGAGGGCCCTTCCCGCGTGTCCCGCGAAGGCCTTCTGTACTGCGGGAATACGCAGCACCGACAGCGCCGCCGCCATCACCATCAGGGACGAGCTGAATGTGGCTCGCGCCGGGAAGGTCGGCGCCGCGAGGATGAAGAAGTTATTGATGAATGCCATGGCAATGAGACAGCCCGCATACCGCACTTCCGGATATGTGTCCCACAGGTCTTTCGCTTTTACGGCTCTGTTCAGTTTCTTTACCGCCTCTTTGTCAAAGCCGAGCTCTTTTTTCGCTTTGAAGTAGATCAGGAAGATACCCGCCCAGTAGACTGCCATTTCTTCAAAGCCTTCCATGACGTGGCTGATTTGGTAGACTGTCTTAGGCTTCGCTTTCCCCAGCGGCTCCAGTACATAGTTGATGATACAATCGCGGATGCTGTCGCCCAGGAATCCTCCCGCGAAGTAGGAGACGGCCATGAGCAGGATGAGCGCCGCCGCGATCCCCTGCCCCGCGGTGAATCCGCTCTTCCCTTCCGGAATGGTCTCTCCTTTTTCTGTCAGCCGTTCTTTTTTCAGGATCCGCCACATGAGGAGAAGGAGAAGAATGACCGGGATGAGGTAGAGGATCATTTCCCCATTTCCCGCGAATTGGTTTCCAATGTGGATGAGGAGGCCTTTGTCGTGTTCCTGCTCGCCGTATCTCGCCCAGTTCCCCGGCGCGGCAAGGAGGCCGATGAATCCGAGGAATACGCCGACCGCTCCGCTCCCCATCCAGGCAGAGAGCGTTTCTTTTCTCCTGGCGTACCACACGGAGCCCCACGCCAGGAGGACGGCTGTCACGGCGAAGTTTTCCACAGACCAGCCGCCGAGGATGCCCGCAAGGAACATGGGCAGGGCCATGCCAGCGCCCCAATGCAATTTCCCTGCCGCCCACAGATTATAGGGGAGCAGGAAGAGGAGCACGAAGAAGCCCGACCAGAGGTAGACTGTGGAGCCGCTCTTCCACACCGCCACTTCGCCGAAGTGGGGCAGGGAGAGCCACATAAAGAGCGCCGCCAGCGCCAGAATGCCCGGCTCGGCGGTGAGTTTCGTATCTCTTGTGGCATGGAAATAGAGGAGGATGAGCACACCCGTGAAGACCGCCGCGTTGGCGATGTCAAAGGGGAGCTTCCCGATCCACAGGAAGAGGTCGAGGAAGAAGACCGTCACCATCCGGCCCCCGTGGGTCATGTAGTGGTTCTCCAGAGACTGGAAGAGATCAGAAAAGGAAGAAATATGCTGTGACGTCCCCCAGATCATGGCATAGTCGTAATCGTCCCGATGAAGCGGCATGAGCCAGTTCAGCGCAAGCATGAAAAGAAAAACCGATGCCAGAATGAGTATGGTTTGGCCAGTACGTTTTTCCATGTCCCCGCCTCCTTTCTTTTTCCGCTTAGTATGGGCGATAAAATATACCATTTATTAAACGGTATCGCAAATCAGGTGTAAAGAAAATCCCCTCCCGTTGCAGAGGGGACATTTTTATTTTTTGGTTTCGCCGATAAGTTTCACGTCTTTGATGCCGTAATAGCGGTTCATCATGTAGTCGCGGTCTCGGCCCAGTTCAAATTCCTTATAGAACACATGACGGAGCGCCCGGTTTTTGATGCGAATCGGCTCGATCTCAAGGACTTTCCCGCTGCCGGCATGGCTCGCGATGTACGCAATGCGGGTGTCGTTCTCCCGCGTAATGGCCACGGATACGACGACGGTCGCCGCGGCGATGAAGAGGGCCACCGCCCCGCCTCCGATCTTGAGGGTCCTTCCCGCGTGTCCCGCGAAGGCCTTCTGTACAGCGGGGACGCGCAGCACCGCCAGCGCCGCCGCCATCACCATGAGCGACGAGCTGAATGTGGCCCGCGCCGGGAAAGTCGGCGCCGCGAGGATGAAGAAGTTATTGATGAATGCCATGGCAATGAGACAGCCCGCATACCGCACTTCCGGATATGTGTCCCACAGGTCTTTCGCTTTTACGGCTCTGTTCAGTTTCTTTACCGCCTCTTTGTCAAAGCCGAGCTCTTTTTTCGCTTTGAAGTAGATCAGGAAGATACCCGCCCAGTAGACTGCCATTTCTTCAAAGCCTTCCATGACGTGGCTGATTTGGTAGACTGTCTTAGGCTTCGCTTTCCCCAGCGGCTCCAGTACATAGTTGATGATACAATCGCGGATGCTGTCGCCCAGGAATCCTCCCGCGAAGTAGGAGACGGCCATGAGCAGGATGAGCGCCGCCGCGATCCCCTGCCCCGCGGTGAATCCGCTCTTCCCTTCCGGAATGGTCTCTCCTTTTTCTGTCAGCCGTTCTTTTTTCAGGATCCGCCACATGAGGAGAAGGAGAAGAATGACCGGGATGAGGTAGAGGATCATTTCCCCATTTCCCGCGAATTGGTTTCCAATGTGGATGAGGAGGCCTTTGTCGTGTTCCTGCTCGCCGTATCTCGCCCAGTTCCCCGGCGCGGCAAGGAGGCCGATGAATCCGAGGAATACGCCGACCGCTCCGCTCCCCATCCAGGCAGAGAGCGTTTCTTTTCTCCTGGCGTACCACACGGAGCCCCACGCCAGGAGGACGGCTGTCACGGCGAAGTTTTCCACAGACCAGCCGCCGAGGATGCCCGCAAGGAACATGGGCAGGGCCATGCCAGCGCCCCAATGCAATTTCCCTGCCGCCCACAGATTATAGGGGAGCAGGAAGAGGAGCACGAAGAAGCCCGACCAGAGGTAGACTGTGGAGCCGCTCTTCCACACCGCCACTTCGCCGAAGTGGGGCAGGGAGAGCCACATAAAGAGCGCCGCCAGCGCCAGAATGCCCGGCTCGGCGGTGAGTTTCGTATCTCTTGTGGCATGGAAATAGAGGAGGATGAGCACACCCGTGAAGACCGCCGCGTTGGCGATGTCAAAGGGGAGCTTCCCGATCCACAGGAAGAGGTCGAGGAAGAAGACCGTCACCATCCGGCCCCCGTGCAAGGTGTAATGATTCACCAGAGACTGCCACAGATCCCCCCAGGATTCAATGTGCTTCGTCGTTTCCCAAACCATGGAATACAGAAAGTCGTCGCCCCGGAGCGGCGCGTAAATATTCAGGAACACCATGAAAAGGAAGACGCCCGCAAGGAGCAGAAAGGTCTTCCCGCCGTGTTTCTCAGTCGTCATCATCATCGTCCTTCTCTTTCACCCGCCGCTCCACCGGGATCGGCTTCATTACATACGTCATTTTTCTGCCGTTCATCTCGTCCACCAAGTAGAGCGGACGGCGTTTGCTCTCATTGAAGACCCGCCCCAGGTATTCCCCGATGATGCCGAGCGCGAGGAGCTGCACCCCGCCGAGGCAGAGCATCACCGTGAGGAGCGTGGGATAGCCTGCCACGGGGTCGCCGTAGAGCATGGCCCGGACGAAGACATAGATCATGTAGAGGATCGCCAGGAACGACACGGCCACGCCGAACATGGACGCCAGACGAAGCGGCGCCGTCGTGAAGGACGTGAGCCCTTCCAGCGCCAGATTCAGAAGCGACCAGTAATTCCACGTGGTCTTTCCCGCCGCCCGGGGCCGCACATGGAAAGGAATCTCCTTCTTTTTAAAGCCTACCCAAGTGAACATACCCTTCGTGTACCGCTCGCCCTCCCGCATGAGACGGAGCGCCGCCACGCACCGCCGGTCAAGGAGGCGGAAATCGCCCACGTTCCGCTGAATCTCCGTGCGGCTGCACTTCTGGAGCAGCTTGTAAAAGAAATTCGTCAGATGGCGCTTCACGAAGCCCTCGTCCTTCCGGTCAGCCCGCTTCGCGCACACGTCGTCATAGCCCTGCCGCCACCAGCGGACCATCTCCGGAATGAGTTCCGGCGGATGCTGTAGGTCCGAATCCATGAGAATCACCGCGTCGCTCTCCGCGTAGTCCAGCCCGGCGAGCATGGCCGCTTCCTTCCCGAAATTCCGGGAAAAGCTGATGTACGACACCCGCGGGTCTTCCTCCGCGAGCCGCCGGATGATGCCGAGCGTCCCGTCCCGGCTTCCGTCATTCACGAAAAGAAACCGGAACCGGCAATCCGGCACCGCAGAGAAGACCTTCCCCACTTCCGTATGAAATTCTTCCAGTACCTCCTGCTCGTTGTAGCAGGGGACGATGATCGTGATCGTGTCCATTTCCCTATTCCAAGTCGTTGAAATTAATGATCTCTATATCCTTCTCATCAAGAAGCTTCTCGATCTCCGGCGACGTGATGGCCGCCAATTCCGCTTCAAAATCGTGCTCCCAGAGGCAGTCCCGCTGCAAAACGGCATTGTCCGTGCCGGGATGCATCATGACCTCCGTCGCGCCGGGCTTCATGGTCTCCACGATGTGCCGGAAATGCGTTTCGCTCACCGCTTCCCCCGCCACGATGCCCGCGAAATGATCGGGCGTGCGGAATCCGCGGATCTTTGCCCGCCGCTCCGCCGCTTCCGCCAGCGTGAAGAGGCCGAGCCGCCCCACGAGCTGCCCTAAGCTGCCGGAAGACGACTCAAAGAGCGGCGCTTTCGGGATGCGCACCGCGTCAATATGCACCGCTTCCGCCGCGTCCAGCGCCGCGTCGAAAATGCCCGGCAGCACGTGCATGTGCTGATGCCCGTCCACATGGGTGAGCGAAAGACCGGTCTTCGCCATCTTCTCCGCCTGCGCGGCAAGCTCCCGGCGGACCTCTTCCATGCGAACGCGTCCCGCGAGAAACCGTTTCACAAAATGGATATAGTCATCGTAAAAAACGCCTCTCTCCGTTACGAGCGACGGGATCTCCTCCGGCGGAAGCACGGGGAAACCGTTCACCAGCGTGAAATGCACGCCCACACCGAGCTCCGGATGGGTGAGCGCCGTCTCCACCGCGCCGTCAAAAGCCTTCCCGCCGGGCATGAGCGTCGCCGACCGCAGGATGCCCCGCTCGACGCCCTCCGCCACAGCGCGATTGATGAGCGCGTGCCGCCCGAAATCGTCGGCATTCACCAGCAGCTGATATTTTTTCTCCTTCATCAGTCATTCCTTTTCAAAAATTTCCGTGATCGTATATTTCCTTGCATTATAACACAGCCGCCGGGAAAGCCCGGAAATTCCAGCAAAAAAGAGCGACCCTTGCCGCTCTTTCTGTCACCACGGATAATTGACACGCTTCGTCATTACCGTTTTCTAATGTTAACGTGCTCTCAATGGGAATTGCCCCTTTTGCACCGCAACTTTATTTCTTAAAAAATCGGATCACACGATTTCTGAACCGAATCCATCGACTCCAGCTGCACACATCAATTATGCGGTATACGGGTTTGGTCTGTTTTTTATACATTGCAAAAAATTTTTCACGGTTTTTATTTTCCTGATCCCGCCATTTTATGCTTGGATTGTTCTTGATCACATACTCCAAATCTACTGGCTTTATTTTCATACCGGGAACAATAGCATCAAATAAACGGCGCCCTTTATCTGTACGGATCAATACCACCGAAGTCCCCCGATCATCGTCCATATCCGGATCCCTGTTTTCCACACCCCAGTAATCACCTAAGGTGATATCGGAAAAATAATTATCTCCTTTATTTACACAGAGGGGACAACTTGGCCGTAAATATAGATTAGATAAAAAGCCTTTCATATACAAAGAATCATGTCGAGAAATGATTGTCCTATTTCCATTCTCGAAACCACATACTACAGAGTAATTTTGCCACCCGGAGGATTTATTCCGAAATTGAATCGACGTGACCTTGCTTCCCGATACTTCGCCCAATTCATGAAAATATCTTCTAAACACCATTGGACTTGGCACACCATGGCAGATAACATCCACGGTCAATAAGTTTTCGTATGGTTTCCCCAAAAACAATTTAAGTCCATGAATCTGGCAGGGGGTGCCGCTAAAGAGAACCAGCCCCCCCTGATCCAATATTCTTTTCGCCTTTGTAAATGCGTTCCCTATTATGCTCTGTACATATTTGGACCCCATAAATTTCTGACAATCTTCTATATTGTCTGCTGATTCATGATGCAGTCGAAGCTCCTGATCAAATGTCGCTCCAAACACACGTCCGCCTCGCGCTGTCACATAATCCGCTAATCGAATAAATACTCCGCCGGATGAGCTTGCCAGCCGTTCGTTCAGATTTCGATTCATACATGCATACACTGCCTTGATCGAACCATCCGGACTTTGCTCTTTCCTCATCATCCGACATACTTGAGCACAACGGCCACATTGGATACATTTCTCCTCATTGATCTGCGGATATAAAAATCCTTCCTCATCTTCCTGCATCTGAATGGCACCTGCCGGGCAAGTATTATAACAAGCATGACAGCCGCAGCACTGCGATTTGTGCTCTTTCAAATATTGATTTGTTAACTGTTGCACCTTTGCTTACCTCCTGTCAGGGACTTCATTCAGCGGCAATCCCATAGCCGACCGAATAAAGTGATCGGATCTTTTCCGTTCTCTCTCCAAAATTTTCTCTACTCCCGTGAAATCCATCTCAAAAGGAGTTTCCACCATATATTGATTTGATTTTATTCCATAACGATCCGGTAACTGAAACAAGTCAAGCAATGTATCAATTCTTGAATTTGCCCGTTTTTCAGTATGCTTCTCCTGCCGATCACAAATAACAAAAGGCCGATGGTACAGGATCGAAAAAACTGCACCATGAAAAGAATCCGTATAGATCAGTTCTGCGTGAGAGATTAAATAAAGGAATTCCACGGGATCTGAACAATACCAATCAATCTTTCCCTCATCCATTAGATCAATAATTTTCAAATTTCGCTCTCTGCCCAGCCTTTCAATGTTGCATTGAGCAACTTCCGGAATACCACTCAAAAAATAAAGGAGAATATATTTCTCATTGGTGAACCAAATAGGCTTCTTTGCTATTTTATTCCACTCTTCCGCCGACAAAAGCATTGCAGGATCAACCAGTACAGGAACCTCCCGTCCCGTCAACTCTCTGACGATTTCTGCTCCCCGTTGTTCCCGTACAGAAATCGCAGTCATTCCTTCTATCCATGTTGAAAAATCCTTCTTTATCTTTTCCGGAATTTCAGATACCCCAAAACTGGCCGCATAGGCAATTCTTTTCTCTGAAGGCGCAAACGTTAAAAAATTGACTCTTTTATCTTCCTGCTGTTCATGAGGATTCCAAACCTGATCGCTCCCTGTGAGGAAGAAATCATACTCTCGGGCAATATCACTTCGTAAGATATTTCCACAATCATATCGTGTATGAATATGCTGATCATCAAATTGTTTAAAGCGATATTTTCGTATAGCTTCATGCATCCAATGATCAATTCTCTTTTCAAATTTACTTTCCAAACAAGCCAGACGCACTCTTCGCGCCAAAGGCCATTTTGCCATATCCAGATCAAAAATATTCAAGGATGAATGCCATAACGTATCCACATGTGCTGCATATCTTTCTAAAAAAGCTTGTAACGCAAAATTCTGCAGTTTATTCCCATAATTATCATGTCCATCTAATGTTATTTTCCCAATACGGATCATGATTTCCTCCTTTAGATCATGTTTTTTATGGCCACAAAACGTCATATTCATATGAATTTTGAACATCTGACAACAATCATATAGATATAAAAACATAACATATCCATAGGAAAATATCCGATTCATTATGGCATTCCTGTTTTTATCTTGTCAAACTTATAGCAAAGGACCGCTGTTCGTGCCTTAACAGGATCTCATTATTTATTTTCCCTTTATGTCCCGCTTTTCCTGTGTATAGTAGTACAAGTATCACAAAGAATATGGAATCACAAATCGGATATGAAAATGATTAACAATTCCTACGCATCACAATGGAGGAACGAACCGGGCATCTAAAGAGCGACGATAACCATGCCAGAATAACAAAATTGAAAAACCTGGCAGATCAGAAATGCCTTGATTGACGTACATCGAAAAAATTTCTACACCAAGTGCCTCGTCTTCCCTAATCTTGTATACGGCGCGTAGGTTTTCACACTGCACAAATTCATCTCAGTATATTTCAATTCCAAATCTGCTTATACAATACCATCCTAGATTCGAAAATTCACCGTATTCATGGTGAGCTACTCTTACCGCCTCCCTGTGCAACCTTTTCTTTGAAGTCTTTTTGCACTCCTTCTTTCAAGCAAATCCCGAGCAGGAGGAAGTTCTCTATGACACACTCCTTAACTTAATTGACCCCCGACCGTGAAGCTGACATCACCACCTACTTACACAAAAATCATTCCCAACGCCAGCTGCCCACATGTCAAATCACGCCCACATGGCATCGTTGGTACGCACCCCGATGTGCCGAAATAGCCCATCTTGATCGTTTCTTTTATAATGTTTTTGTTTTTTGATCCCCCATTTTTTTCTCCAGTGTATATTGCAACCGCCGAAAAACTCCGATGTCCTTTATATGCAGATGACAATCATGAAATTAAATAAAGCTACTCAATGACCAAGTCGTCAAAAATTTTACTCTGCCTATCTCTGTTCCATGTCCACAGCCAGGAAAGCGGACTATCCACAAAAGTTATGCGCACTAAATAATGAAGGCGTCTGAAGAAAAACGCGGACGCAGCGAAAAAGGTCATCTTTTTTCATGCGCCGCACGAGCGCCCGGTAGCGGGGCCGGTCGAAATCGCCGCCGGATTGTTTGTCCGTGTAGATGCGCGAAGCGGGGATGCCCCGCGCCCGGAGGGCGATGCGCTGTCTGTCTTCGTTTTGTTCCCGGGTGCTGACCCGGATGTAGCCGTAGGTATTCATAATCTCTCCTTTCTTTCTGCTGAAGACCAGGTCATGCATTTTCAGAATCCGTAAGAATACTGAGAGTTCCTCTCCTTATTTTCCGCCGGGCCCGGCGGCAGATCGGCTTTTCCGGCGGATCGAACAAATAAAAAAGACTTCCCTGTTGTGAGAAGTCTTTTTTTTGCGTTTTATTCCGCAAGGGTCTCCAGTTTTTTCAGGTCTTTGTATACGTCCGCGAGGGCGAGGGCGGCGAGGCGGGCGGTGTCAGCGAGGGCCGCTTCCGCCGCGGCGAGTTTGTCCGGGGAGGCGGCGGCTTTTTCTCCGGCGATGCGCCGGGCCGCCTGTTCGGCGGTCTTCTGCGCGCGGAGCGCGAAGGGCGCGTCTTCCCGGAGGACGCGGAGGAGTTCTTCTTTTTCCGGGTCGTCCCGGAATTTCACGCGCCAGCTGAGGCTTTCCGCGAGGGCCGCGACCGCTCCGGCCCGCTTCCGGCCGTCTTCGAGGAGGGCGGCGGTGTCTTTTCCCCCGCCGTCTGCCGGCACGGGCTCCGGCCGCGCCGCTTTCCGCCGGGCTTCCGCGGGGAGGCTGCCTTCTTTGCCGGTGATGTGTTCCGGCTCAATCATGATGACCGCCACGCAGGCGAGGTATTTCCTGATGTAGGCCTGCCGTTCTTCTTCCGGCGCGCCGGTGAACCGCTCCGCCAGCGCGTCCAGGAAGGGGAGCATGGCCTCCGGGTCTTCGATAAGACGGGCCCGGCCGAAGACGATGACGCTCTTGTAGGCGGTGGTGTATTTTTCGGGAATGACGGTCTTTTCCGCGACGACGCAGAAGGAGACTTTGTCATTCTCCCGGACGGCGTCGATCTTGTGTCCTTCTCTGGCGGAATGGATGATGATCTTCCCGTCTTTCCAGCAGTAGTTGACGGGCACGGCGTAGGGCCAGCCGCCGGCCGCCACGGCGAGCACGCCTTCTCTGCCGCAGGCGAGGATGGTCTCCGTTTCTTTATCGGGGAGCTGCTGTCCGCTCCGTCTCATGGGTCTCCACATGGGCATTCCTCCTTTTCTTACGGATTCATTATAGCACAGGAAGAATCTTTCTCATTTTTCTTTTTTAAGCGAGGTGAAAAGGTTCCACAGGACGACGGCCCAGAGGTACCACGCGGTGAGGAGGCTCGTTTCCGGCGCGCCGATGGCGGCGAGGGGCACCGCGCTCGCGATGGACCAGGGGATGAGCGCCGGTACGGGGACGGCGGTATTTTCGAGGGCCGTCATCATGTCCTGCCGGTGAGGCAGAAGTTTTCCGCAGAGCTGATGGGTGAGCATGATGGCCAGGGTCTGGTTGCAGGCGATCATGGAGGAAATGACGGAGACCGCGAGGACGGCACCGTAGGGATGGAGGCGCCGGGCGGCGCGGACGGCCTGTTTCTGGAGCCCCCGGAGCATGCCGGTACCGGCGAAGATGCCGGCGTAGCTGGAGGAGAGGCAGACGATGCAGAAGACCTTCGCCATGGAGAGGAGCCCGCCGCCTCCGAGGAGGGCTTCCAGCCGTCCGGCCGGATGGTAGCCGAAGACGGCCATGCGGAGGAGTTCCGCCGCAGAAACATGCTGAAGGCAGACGGCAAGGGCCGCGGCGAGGAGGATGGAGACGGCCATGGCGGTCTTTACGTTCACCCGCAGAAGGGAGAGGAGAAGCACTGCCGCCGCGGGAAGGAGCACCGCCGGATGGAGGTCGAAAGAGGCGGCGAAGAGGGCCGCCGCGTCGGAAGCGCCGCTGTGCGAGGGGAGGAGCGCCCCGGCAGCGCCGAAGGCCGCGCAGGCGATGAGGAGCGGCGCGAGGCCCGTCCGCCAGATGAGAGGCAGATTGTCATAGAGTTTCGTTTTCGTGAGGGCCGCCACGAGGAGGGCGCTGGTGGACATGGGCGACCACCGGTCTCCGAAGAAGGCGCCGGAGAGCACCGCCCCGCCGATATAAAGGGCGGGCACGCCCATGCTGTCCGCCAGGGCGGCGCAGATGACGCCCATGGTGGCGGCAGTGCCGAAGGAGGTGCCCGTGAGGAAGGAAACGGCCGCGCAGAGGAGGAAGGAGGCGAGCACCATCCACTGCGGCCCGCAGAAGGGCACCGCCAGGCTGACGATGGCCGGAATGGTGCCGCAGGCGCGCCACAGGGCGGTGATGACGCCGATGAGGAGAAAAATGAAAAGCACACTCCGCACGGTCTTCACGCCGTTCCACGCCATGAGGAGCATATCCCGCGCGGTGTGCCGCCGCAGGCCGCAGGCGAAGAAGAGAATGAATCCCAGGAGCAGCGCCCAGAGGATAGACAGCCCCGATGCCAGGCAGGCGGCGAGGGACGCCGCGAAGAGGGCGAGCACAGCCGTTTCCATGACAGCCTCCTTTGTATAAATGCTGCCCCATTATATCCACCCCGGCGGCGCGCGCAAAAGGGATACCGTCTTTCCCGGCGGGCAGGAGATCGCCCGATGAGAGTGCCGGTGCTTTCATTTTCTTCTCATTTTTCTATAGAGGCTGTTTCTTTTTATTGAATCATTATTTTTAATAATAGTACCTTCTTTTCGTGAAATTTCCTGTTTTACCGATACTATAACAGTTTGCGCCGGCAGCGGACGGATGTTATATTTTATACATAAACAAGTGCATAGAGCATCGAAGCAAATTCTGTACCTCAAATTTTCAGCATCACAGCAAATACCGGCCATGGCGCCTCTGTTTGCTGTTTTTTATTTTTCAGGAGGTGGATCTTGTGGAGAGTGAAGTGAAAAAGCGGTGGCTCGCGGAGGCGGCGGCCGTCGCCGCGGGGCTCGCGGTGGGGTTCTTCCCCGCGCCGGAGGGGCTCGGTCAGCCCGCCATGTGGGTGCTGGGGCTGCTCGCCTGGGGCATCATCAACTGGATGACCAATGCCGTGCCTGATTTCGTGTGTATTTTCGTGATGTGCTCGGCGTGGGTGCTGCTGGGGATCACGCCTTTCTCCTCGGCGTTCGGCAGTTTTTCCGGCACCACGGTGTGGCTCCTCATCGCGGCGATGGGCATCAGCGCGGCGGTGTCGAAAAGCGGGCTCCTCGCCCGGGTGGCGCTCAAGATCATGAGCATCGCGCCGCCCACCTTCCGCGGGCAGTCTCTGGCGCTCATGGGCTCGGGACTGGTCATCGGGCCGTTCATTCCGTCAACGATCGTGAAGGTGTCCATCGTGGGCGCCATGGCGACGGACATCGGGGCGAAGCTGGGCTATGAGCGCCGGTCGAAGGGCATGGCCGGTCTGTGGTCGTCCATGTATCTGGGATATAACCAGCTGAGCCAGGCGTTCCTCTCGGCGTCTTTCTTCGCCTACATCATTCTGGGGCTCTTCCCGGCGGCGGTGCAGACGCAGTTCACGTGGACATTCTGGCTGCTGGCGTCGCTGCCTTGGCTCATCGTGTGCGCCATCGCCGGCGCGGTGCTGATCCAGCTGCATTACCGGCCGGAGCACGCGCCGAAGGTGACCCGTGAGGATATCCGCGCCATGGCGGAGGGGCTCGGCCCGATGAAGCGGGAGGAAAAGCTGACTCTCGCGGTGCTTCTGGTGTGCGTGGTCTTCTGGGTGCTGGAGCAGGTCCTGGGCGTGCCCGCGGCGATCACCGCCATCGGCGGGCTGTGCGTCCTGCTCTCGCTCCGGGTCATCACCCCGCAGGATTTCAATCAGCGCATCAGCTGGAACGTGATCTGCTTCATGGGCGGCGCCATCAATCTGGCTCACGCCATCACGGTGACGGGCATCGACAAATGGCTCGGCGCGGCCTTCGGCGGCCCCATGTCGGCGCTCATCAGCCAGCCTTATCTTTTCGTCCTCACCGTGGGCGCGGCGGCGCTCCTGGCGCGCTTCATCATCGTGGATATGACCACATGCTACGCCCTCTTCATCGTCGTGCTGTCGCCTTTCTGCATCGACGCCGGCATGAGCCCGTGGGTCGCGGCGATGTGCGCGTACTGCGTGGTCTATCCGTATTTCACCAAGTACCAGAATGTGAATTTCCTCGCGGCGTTCAATTCCGGCGGCGGCGACGAGATGCTCGATCACAGAAAGCTCGTCCCCTTCTGCCTGACGTTCCATATCGTGAGCATCCTGGCCCTCGCGGCGAGCGTGCCCTGGTGGCAGATGCTCGGTCTCATTCCCTGAGTTTTTGATTTCCTGCGCACGCAGGTCGTATAAGGAGGAATCATCATGGAAGAAAAGAAATTTGTCGGCGACGTGTATCCGAAATTCAGAGCGGCGGCGGTGCAGACCGCGCCGGTCTTCCTCGACAGGGACGCCACCATAGAAAAGATCGCGGAAAAGGTGGCGGAAGCCGCGGCGAACGGGGCGCGCCTCGTGGTCTTCCCGGAATCTTTCGTCCCCACCTTCCCCTACTGGTGCCTTTTCCTGCCGCCGGTGGATCAGCACCCGCTTTTCAAAAGGCTCTATGAAAACGCCGTGGAAGTGCCCGGGCCGGCCTTTGCCCGGCTCCAGCAGATCGCCCGGGACAACGGTGTCTATCTCTCCGTGGGCGTCTGCGAGAAGAGCACCGTCAATTTCGGCACCATGTGGAATACGAGCCTCCTCTTCGACGATGAAGGCAATCTCATCGGGCACCACCGGAAGATCCTCCCCACATGGGGCGAGAAGCTGGTGTGGTCTTTCGGCGACGGGTCGTCGCTCGCGCCGAAGGATACGAAGCTCGGCCGCATCGGCACGCTCATCTGCGGGGAAAATTCCAATACCCTCGCCCGGTACACGCTGGGCGCGCAGGGCGAACAGGTGCACATCTCCATTTACCCCGCCTGCTGGCCCACTTTCCGCGCGGCCACCAATTACGAAGACTGCCTCCGTGTGCGCACCTGCGCCCACGCCTTCGAATCAAAAGTGTACAATATCTGCTGCTCCGCCGTCATGGATGAAACGGCAGTCATGGAGATGACCGAAGGCGACGAAAAGACGAGAGAGTGGCTCCTCCATCTGGCCGATCAGAATAAGCCCTACGCCATGACCATGATCGCTTCTCCCGCGGGCATTCCCTGCTCCGAGATCATCACGGACAATCAGGAAGGCATCGCCTACGCGGATATGGACATCGCGAATGAGATCGCCGCGAAGGGCATCCACGACATTTACGGCGCGTACCAGCGCTTCGATATTTTCCAGCTCCACGTGAACCGCACCCACCGGTTTCCCGTCACCCTGTACAACGAGACCGGTGAAGGAGAAGAGCTCTTCCCCTATGAAGAGCCGGAAGAAGAATGACAAATGAAAAGGGCGTCCCCGGCGGACGCTCTTTTTTATTCTCCCAGTATCTGATACCCCACGCCGACCGTTTTGTGGCTCGACAGGGCGTGCAGCCCCAGATCGCCGTAGAAACAGAGGGCAAATTCGTTTCCCCTCCGCACGGCGGCGGCCTTGAATTTGAAATTCTGCCCGATCGCGTCGGACGCGCGGGTGCTCTGCGCCGCTTCCAGCACACAGTGCGCCACGGGGTGCACATGGGCCCGCTTCCGGTCGATGATCCCCTTATTCAGGCAGAGATTCACCACATTGCGGATGACCGTCTCCTCGAAAGAAATGCTGTATCCGAAGACGGTGGTCGCCGCGGCCTTCAGGCGGCGCGCCTCATAGGCCCGGATGAAGGCCCTCTCTTCCTCTTCCGTCCGGCTCATGGCGAGCAGCACCGCCAGACGGCACACATCCCCTTTTTCCAGATCCATAAAACCGCAGAGATCCATGAGCGCCTCCTTATTTTTCATGAAATAGCTGAAAATATGATAACACAGCTTTTTTCCGTCTCTCAAGAGCATGAAATCAGGAAAATTTCCGTCTTTGCGGCGGCATCCCCGCTTCCTGTAAAATAGAGGAAAGAAACCGGAAAGGAGAGATCGTCATGAGGAAGTTCTTTGCCGCCGCCCTTCTCTCGGCGGCGATTTTCGCGGCGGGCCCCGTTTATGCCGAGGCGCTGCCGAAGGCCCCGCCGTCTTCCATTTCGCTTCCCGGCGGGGAGAGCGTCCGCCTCATCCGGCCCGTGTCCGCCGGTCTCGATGAAGAGGGCGGCCCCGTGTGGGCGGAAGCGGCGTCCGTCGCTCCGGTGCGGCCTCATGTGGTCGCCATGGTGAGCTGGATGGGCGCGAATGACGGCAGCCGCATCCTCTGCCTGGATTGGTACGATCTGGAACAGCGCGCCTATGCCCCTCAGACGCTCCTGATCTGTCCCGCGGAGGGCCCTATGAAAGGACGCCGCGTTCCCGTCGTGTATTCCGAGGAGGAAATGGAATGGCAGCCTGTGAAGGCGGGCACCCTCGGCGAGCGGCTCTTCCGCATCGCGGAGCGGGAAGCGCAGCGGCGGATCCCCGCGGAAGAGAAGAACGCAGCAAAAAAGACCGGATGACCGGTCTCTTTTTTATGTTTCCGTTTCCGCTGCCGAAAGGGCTTCCCCCGACAGGCTCCGCCGCACTTCTTCCGCCAGTTTCTCCCCGACGGCGCTCTCTTCAAAGATGATGCAGTCCGCCCCCGCTTCGGCGAGGAGCGCCCTGTCCTGAAGGAAACGGGTCCGCACGAAAACGAGGATATCCGGATTGATCTCCTTCGCCGCGATGGACGCTTCCGCCGCGGCCGCCGCGGAGGGAATGGTGATGATGAAGCGCGACGCCTTCCCCGCGCCCGCCGCGCGGAGGACATCTTCTTTCGTGATATCGCCGTACACCGCCGCTTTTCCCTCCTCTTCCAGACGGAGAACGGTGTCCATGTTCATTTCCAGGATGACCGGCGCGAATCCGCACTGTTCCGCCGCTTCCGCCGCGAGCTGCCCCGCCGGGCCGTACCCCGCGATGAGCACCGTTTCTTTCCCTTCCGTCATCTCATCGGCAAAGGCGAGAGACGACACCTCCACCGCCGCGGCGTGCCGCTCCGCGCGGGCATTGAGGAGCCCCCAGAAGGAGGGAAACCGCTTCGCCGCGGCGAGCGCCGCCGGGACGGCGTTCATGAGGAAGGGATTCACCGCGATGGACGCAAGGGCGCACACGATGAGCACGCTGTAAATATCTTCGGAAATGAGGCCGAGGGAAAGCCCCGTCTGGGCGAGGATGAAGGAAAATTCCCCCACCTGCGCCAGTCCCGCCGCCACGGTGAATGCCGTCTCCGCCGTACCGCCGAGAGCCGCCGTGATCCCCGCCGCGGCAAGGGGCTTCACGAGGAGCACCACCGCGAGAGAGAGGACGACGAGCCCCGGCTGCTCCAGCAGGAAAGACGGCTTGAAGAGCATGCCCACGGAGAGGAAGAAGAGCACGGAGAAAGCGTCCCGGAGAGGAATGAGCTCCGCCCCGGCCTGATGGGCGACGCGGCTCTTGCCGACGACCATGCCGCCGAGGAAAGCGCCCAGCGCGAAAGACGCGCCGAAGATGTACGCCGCGGCGAGCGCCGTAAGGAACGCCGCCGAGAGGACAGTGAGCGTGAAGAGCTCCCGCGACCGCGTGCGGACGATGTGTTTCAGCGCCCACGGCACGGCGCGGCTCCCCGCGGTCATGACGAGGCCCCAAAGGATGACCAGCTTCGCCCCGGCGGCGCATACCGCCCAGAGGAGCGCCGGAAGGGAAAAGGAACCGCCCGCCGCCAGCGACGGCCCCACCGCTGGAAGGAGCACCAGCATGAGCACCGTGAAGATATCTTCCACCACGAGCCAGCCCACGGCGATGGTGCCCGCCGCCGAATCGAGACGGCCGCTGTCGGTGAGCACCCGCAGGAGCACCACCGTGCTCGCCACGGAGAGCCCCAGCCCGAGGAAGACCCCTTCCGCCGGGGAATAGCCCATGGCAAGCGCCGCCAGCAGGCCGAAAGCCGCCGATGCCGCGCACTGCACCGCCGCGCCGGGAATGGCGATGCCCTTCACTTCCATGAGATCGTCCGTATTGAAGTGGAGGCCCACGCCGAACATGAGCAGGATGATGCCCGCCTCGGCCAGATTGTTCGCCAGGTCCGCGTCCGCCACGAAGCCCGGCGTAAGCGGCCCGATGAGGAATCCCGCCGCGAGGTATCCCACGATGGGCGACAGGCGCGCGCGCTGCGCCAGGTAGCCGAAGAGAAGCGCCACGCCGAAACCGACGGCGAGGATCTCCAGCAGGTGATAGCTGTGCATAGGTCCTCCTTTTTCGAAAACTGTCAATAACCATATTCAGTATAAAAGATAGAAATAAAAATAGCTATGGAAAATCCCGTTCCATCTCTGTCCTTTCCGGAACTTTTCATGTTTTTTCTGCATAGATATTGGCGCGAAATGGGCGAAATCCTCATGCATGACAGAAAAATTCCGTCTCCTCCCGGAAAAGCGCCGTCAGGCGGGTGTACGCCGAGGAAAGCCGCATTGGCAGGCGGCGCTTTTGTGCATATAATATGGATATCTGAAAATAAAAACGCTGAAGAAGGCGGCCTTGTTTCCCCATAAGGCGGCCTGTCGGAAGGAAATGAGGCATTTATGGAACTCTTCGCAGGCATCTCCGCCCTCTCGGCGGCGCTCTACATCGTCATCGGCTTCGCCGTGGCCGTCTTCGGCACACTCATCGGCGCGGGCGGCGGCATCATCTTCGTGCCCCTCTTCATGTGGATGTTCGACTGGCCGCCGACGGCCATCGCCGGCACATCTCTCGCCATCGTCTTCTTCAACGCCATCTCGGCGACGCTGGCCTTCAAGAAACAGCGCAAGATCAAGTACGACGCGGCCCTCGCCTTCGCGGCGGCCACCATTCCCGGCTCCATCCTGGGCGCTCTCTGGTCGACGTGGTTCACCGGCAGCACCTTCCGCACCGCTTTCGGCGTGCTGCTCCTCTTCATTTCCTTCGTCATCATCTGGAAGAATACGAGAAAATCCGCGCCCCAGTATGACGCGAACGCCGATCCGAAAGACGTGAAAGTCAATATTCCCCTCGGCATCTGCATCAGCTTCGGCATCGGATTCATCTCCTCCACCTTCGGCATCGGCGGCGGCGTCATCCAGGTGCCGGCCATGGTGGGATTCCTGGGATTCCCGCCGCACATCGCCACGGCCACGAGCCAGCTCGTCCTGGCCATTTCCTCCATGATCGGCGTGGCGAGCCATCAGTGGGCAGGTCACATTCTCTGGGGCCCGGCGATCCTCTTCGGCATCGGCGCCGTCTTCGGCGCGCAGGAAGGCGCGAAGATCTCCAAGAAAGTCAAAGGCCGCTCCATCCTCTTCCTTCTCGCCGGCGCGCTCATGCTCGTGGCGCTCCGCCTCATCATTCTCTCCTGAAAAACAGAAAGCTCCGCATGGCGGGGCTTTTTCTTTTGCTCCGAAAAGCCCGCGGCAGCAGGTGCCCGTCCCGCGAGGGAATACACTTCCGCGCTGAAAAGAATAAATTTTTCTCAAAAAAAGACCCCCGAAGGGCTTTCCTTCGAGAGTCTCTGTTTTTACTGTTTCAGCACGGGAATGACCGCTCCGCCGTGAGGCATGATGTTCACGGTGATGTCCGTCTTCCCTTCGGCGGCGAGTTTTTCCCGGGCCATGCGCCACGCGTCTTCCACGGTCTCCGCGGGGATCTGGCCCGTCCTGCGGACGGCGTCAAAGTTTTCTTTTTTCGTCACCATGTAGATTGTGTATTTGTGAGCCATGCAGAAGAGGTTGAACGCGGCGAAGAAGGGGATGGTGAATCGTTTCCGCAGGTCCCGCTCCATGTCCGCTTCCGTCTCATAGGCGAAGCTCGCCATAAATTCCGGCGGGTCGCCGATCTCCCGCGCTTCCACGATGGCGATGATGACGCCGCCTTTTTTCGTGGTCTCCGCGGCGGCGTCGTAGAATTTGCTGCCCTGGTAGAGATTCACGTCTTTCGGATAGCCCCCGGCGCAGGCAAAGGTCACGTCGGCCCGCTCGGTGTATTCCGCCCGCTGGGTGCGCGCCACTTCCCGCACACCTTCCATCCACGCTTCGTGGGGATCGCCGCCGACGATGCGGCAGCTCTCGCCTTCCGCATTGATCACGGAATGGATGAGGAAACACGGCGCGAGCATGTCCGCCGCTTCCTGCATGTCGTCGCTCACGGGATTGTCCTCGAGCACGGTGGCGCGGGTCTTCGGATTCACTCCGCCGCCGAAGGTGTCCGCCAGAGCGTGGCAGTGGTTGCTCTGGATGGTGTCCCATCCCGCCACGCCGGGGAGGATGAGTTTCCGTCCGCCGCTGTATCCGGCGAAAAGGTGGGTGGTGATGCCGTTCACGAGGATGATCTTATCCGCTTCCGCGGCGTGTTTGTTGATCCACACCGGCGTGCCGAGTGTCGTCGTACCCACGAGGACGAGGCCGTCTTTATCGCGGCTGTCGTGCTGAATGAGACGAATGCGGCGGGCGGCTTCTTCACCGACCACGCGGATGTCTTCCTCGCGGGTCTGGGTGCGGTGTGTGCCCTGGGCGAAGAGGATGGTGATATCTTCGTCGGGAATGCCCGCCAGATTCAGCTCATTCACCACATGGATGACGAACTGGTCAGACCGGTTCCACGAACGGGTCACGTCGGCGCAGATAATGCAGACTTTTTCCCCTTTCTTCACGGTCTCCGCGAGCGGGGCGGAGCCGATGGGGCGGCGCATGGCGTCAAGCGCCGCTTCTTTCACGTCCACAGCGGGCGCGGGGCGTCCTTCGATGATGCTCCGGACACAGTCCTCCGGAATTTCCACGGACTGCGTGCCCGTGCCGAATCCAAATGTAAATGTTCTCATGGCTCCTCCCTGCGGTAAAAAAATTTCTTCCATTATAGCACACAAAAAAGGCCCTCCGGAGAGAGACTTCTTCTGTTTCTTATTTCGGCACGATGACCGCGCAGCGAAGAAGAATTGCAAAATCTGTATTTCATGCTATAATCGAAGTACAAGCAAGTAGACCTTCTAAGAGGTTCACCGGAAAAGCGATGCTTCGACAGGCATCGCTTTTTTCGTGCAATCTTGCAATGAAAAAAGAGCGGCAGGCAGTTTCCCCGCCAGCGACATCCGCTCTTTTTTCCGCCGCCTCAGTGCTTTCTCAGCCACCATTTCAGGATGGCAGGAGCGCCGGAGCGATCAACGTTGTCCATACCAAGACAACAAAAGCAAGTAGCCCTTCGCTCATAAGAGGATTCACCTCCCTTCGCTCGAAGGTATCTTAATTATAGAACTGATCGTTTTCTCCGTATGTGTATCTTTCGTTTCCTTCTTCAGCCGCAATTTTTATATTTCCATGCAAAAAAGGCCCTCCGGAGAGAGCCTTTTTGTTTTATTCCGCCAGCGTCGGCACGATGGCCGCGCAGTGTGGCATGATGTTGATGGTGTAGTCTTTCTTGCCCTGCGCTTCGAGCTGCTTCCGCGCGAGCTCCCACGCTTCTTCCACTGTCGCCACGGGGATCTGGCCGGTCTTCTTCGTCATTTCAATGTTTTCTTCCTTCGTCACCAGGTAAACCGTGTACCGGTGGGACAGGCAGAAGAGGTTGAACGCCACAAAGAAAGGAATGGTGAAGTTCTTGCGAAGGGCGCTTTCCATTTCTTCTTCCGTGTCGTACTTGAAGCTGCCCATGTATTCCGCCGGTTCCATGATGTCCCGCGCTTCCATGATGGCGATGATGATGCCCCCTTCTTTTGTGGCCGCTTCCGCCGGGTCGTAGCACTTGCAGCCCTGGTAGAGGGAGACATCTTTCGGATAGCCGCCGGCGCAGGCGAAGCTCACGTCCGCTTTCTGTTTGAAGGGCACTTTCTGGATGTTGTAGACTTCTTTCGTCCCTTCGAGCCACGCTTCATAGGGGTCGCCGCCGACCATGCGGCAGATGTCGCCGTCGGCGTTCGTCACGGAATGGACAAGGAAGCAGGGCTTCACCATGTCGCACGCTTCCTGCATATCGTCGCTGACGGGGTTGTTCTCCAGCAGCGTGGAGCGGGTCTTCGGATTGATGCCGGCGCCGAACTGGTCGGCCAGGGCGTGGCAGTGGTTCGTCTGGATGGTGTCCCATCCCGCCACGCCGGGGAGGATGAGCTTGCGGCCGCCGCCGTAGCCCGCGAAAAGATGGGTGGTGATGCCGTTCACGAGGATGACTTTGTCCGCTTCCGCCACGTGCTTGTTGATCCACACCGGCGTGCCGAGCTTCGTCGTGCCCACGAGGGTGAGGCCGTCCTTATCGCGGCTGTCGTGCTGGATGAGGCGGATGCGGCCCGCTACTTCTTCGCCCACCACGCGGATGTCTTCTTCATGGGTCTGAGCGCGGTGCGTGCCCTGCGCGAAGACGATGGTGATGTCTTCATCGGGAATGCCCGCCAGATTCAGCTCATTCACCACATGGATGACGAACTGATCGGAATGATTCCATGTGCGGGTCACGTCGGCGCAGACGATGCAGACTTTATCGCCTTTCTTCACCACTTCCTGAAGCGGAGCGGAACCGATGGGATGACGCATACACTCGATGGTCGCTTCCTTCACGTCCACAGCGGGCGTGGGATTGCCTTCGATCACATCGGAAATGTGTTCTTCCGGAAGCATGACGGACTGCGTACCCGTGCCGAAACCGAATTTGAATTCTTTCAATGCCATAGCATTACCTCCTTATGAACCAGAGAGCTTCTCTTTACAATGATGATTATTTTATTATAACATAAAGGCATCATCAGATAAAAGGAGGCTATACCTGTTTCAAAAGAAATCTTTCGTAACAGGAAGTACTGTATGATCGAAGCCATTTATACAAGAAGAAGCATACGCTATTTCAAGGATGAGCCGCTGCCGGAGGAGGCGCTCGCGGAGATCCTCCGGGCGGGCATGCAGGCGCCGTCCCCGAAGAACCGCCAGCCCTGGCGCTTCCTCGTCATTTCCGGCGCGTCGAAAGAAGCCATGCTCGCCGCCATGGCAAAGGGCATCGAGCGCTCCGCCGCCGGGGAAGGGCTGCTGACGCCTCTTCCGGGCTACATTGAGAACGCCCGCTTCACGCTCCGCGCCATGGGGGAAGCGCCGGTGACGGTCATCGCGGTGAATCCTCTCGGCCGCTCCCCGCTGGCGGAATGGACGGCGGAGGACAAGATCAACGAGCTGAGCAATGTGCAGGCCGTGGGCGCGGCAGCGGAGAACATGGCCCTTGCCGCGGCGGATCTGGGCATCGGGAGCCTGTGGAACGGGAATATTTTCTTCGCCTACGAGGAGCTCTCCGCCTGGTTGGACGAGCCCGGCGAAATGGTGCTCGCCATGTCCTTCGGCTACTCCGCCCGCACAGGCCTCAGGCCCCTCCCGCGTAAAAAGCCGGAAGATGTCATCGAGTACCGGTCGTGAGGCGCGCCGTGAAAGTCATCGTCTCCGCGTGCCTTCTGGGCCGCCGCTGCAAGTACGACGGCAGGCACAATAAAAACAGCGCCGTTCTCCGCTTTCTCGAAGGGAAAGAAGTCCTCCCCGTCTGCCCGGAGAGCCTCGTCATGCCGCCGCCCCGTCCCCCGGCGGAGATCCGGGAAGGGCGGGTCATCACAAAAGCCGGCGAAGACCGCACCGCCCTTTTCACAGAAGGCGTCCGGCGGACACTGGCCCTCATCGAAGGGGAAAAGCCCGATCTGGCCGTGCTGAAAGCGCGGAGCCCTACATGCGGCGCGAAAGAGATCTACGACGGCACATTCACCGGCACCCGCATTCCCGGCGCGGGTCTCCTCGCGGCGGCGCTTCTCGCCCGGGGCATCCCCGTCATCGACGAGGAAGAGCTGGAAAAGAAATAAAAGCAGGAAAAGGCCGACAAGAAACGTCGGCCTTTTATCATGCGGTTTCCGCATGCCGGAGCATGCCATATACATACATATACATATTAGAGAAATTCCGCGCTCCGTTTTACCATAAGGGCAGAAACTGGAAGACAGCCCCGCTGCGCGGGCGCTTGCCGCGAAAATGCCGCTGACCCTTTCCATGCGCGATCTCTACGGCAGGGAACTCTGCCGCCGCCTCGGCGCGGGGGCGCTTCCGGTATCCGCGCTTCGTTCGGACAGCTACGCCGTGGGCGATATCGCCTACTGGCCGCCCATGGGCAGCCTCGTCATCCTTTACGCGCAGAACGGCGAACACTTCGAGCGGCAGCACCTGGGCCGCGTCCTCGGCGATCTGGACGGGTTCGCCGCTTCCGGCGATACGGACGTCACCTTCGCCGCCGCGGAATGAGGCAAATGAAAAGGCCGGCCTCATCTGACCGGTCTTTTTTAATTCTCTTTCCCGCAGATCCGCTTCTCCTCTTCTGTGAAGATCAGCAGTGACGGAAGCTCCACGCCGAGTCCGTCGGCAATATCCATAAGCATCGTCAGAGATAGGCCCCCATTGTAGCGGCCCCGCTCGATCTTGCTGAGCGTGCTCTTGCTGATGCCGATCTTCTGCGCAAATTCTTCCTGCGAAAACGCCCGGATCGTACGGAAATAGGCCACTTTTGCCCCGATACACCTGTAGACCACGTTCCTCTTCTCGTCCATCTGCCGTTCTCCTTCCGGGCGTCCCCGCGCTCTTCTCTGCCGAATACAGCCAAAAAGCGCATAGATAATACGCATTCCCGCCCTTTCTGTGCGTATCTCGTCTCTTTTATAATTTCTTTCGTTATTCCATGCTTTCAATAATTATACATCACCGAAGAAAAAAGGGAAAGTTTCCAAAAAACTGTAAAAAAGAAACCGATCCGCTCCGGCGCACGCAAAAACAGCACCCTTTCGGATGCTGTTCTTTTTTGCTTATTCGCCCATATTCGTGAGGACTCTCGCGCATCTCGCGCAGACGTGGGGATGAGCCGGGTCGGAACCGACAGTGGGATCATGCTTCCAGCAGCGTTCGCATTTCTCCCGGGTGCTCGGCGCGACGGATACGGCCATTTTGCCGTCTTCGGAGCGCTGCGCGGTCTCCGGAGCTTTATCCGTTCCCTCCACAAGGGTGACGGTGCTGACGATGCAGAAATCGGCGAGGAAGGCTTCCATGCTGGCGAGGTCTTCGTAGTCGTCCCCGTCGGCGTAGACCGTGACGTCCGCGTCGAGGGAGTGGCCGATCTCTTTTGCCGTGCGGGCGTTTTCCAGCGCTTTGGTGATGACGCCGCGGAGAGCGAGGTGTTTCTCCCACTTCTTCTCCAGCGCTTCGTCGAGATATTCCTTCTTTTCTTCCGGCCAGTCGGCGAGATGGACGCTTTCTTCCATGCCGGCGGTCTTCGGCATGGCCTGCCAGACTTCTTCCGCCGTGAAGGAGATGACCGGCGCCATGATGCGCACCAGGGTCGTGAGGATCTCGTACATGGCGGTCTGCGCGCTCCGGCGGAGGCGGGAGTCGGTCTCTTCCGTGTAGAGGCGGTCTTTCAGCACGTCCAGATAGATGGAGGAGAGATCGACGGTGCAGAAATTATGCACCGCGTGGTACATCACGTGGAACTGGTATTCGTCCATGGCCGCGGTGACTTCATTTCTCACCCGTTCGAGGCGGAGGAGCGCCCAGCGGTCGAATTCTTCCATCTGGTCATAGGGAACGGCGTCTTTCGCCGGGTCGAAATCGGAGAGGCTGCCCAGGAGGTAGCGGAAGGTATTTCTGATCTTGCGGTATACGTCGCTCATCCCTTTGATGATCTTATTGCCGAGGCGGACGTCGCCCTGGTAGTCGACGCTGGAGATCCACAGGCGGAGCACGTCGGCGCCGAATTTGTCGATCACTTCCTGCGGAGCGACGACGTTGCCCACGGATTTGGACATCTTGCGTCCTTCTTCATCCATGGTGAAGCCGTGGGTGAGGACGGACTTGTAGGGAGCGCAGCCGTTGACGGCGACGGAGGTGAGGAGGGAGCTGTGGAACCAGCCGCGGTGCTGGTCAGCGCCTTCCAGATACATTTCGCAGGGGTAGTCCATGCCTTCCCGCTGGCGGAGCACGCCGTTCCACGTGGAGCCGGAATCGAACCACACGTCCATGATGTCTGTCTCTCTGTGGAAATGGGTGCCGCCGCAGAAGGGACATTTGTAACCTTCCGGCAGAAGCTCTTCCGTGGTATGCGCCCACCACGCGTCGGTGCCTTCTTCGGCGACGATGGCCATGACGTGTTTCACGGTCTCGTCATTGATGATGTACTTGCCGCAGTCGTCGCAGTAGAAAGCGGGGATCGGCACGCCCCAGGAGCGCTGGCGGGAAATGCACCAATCCTGGCGGTCGCGGATCATATTGTACAGGCGGTCATGTCCCCACGCCGGATAGAAGGTGGTGGCGTCCACGGCGGCGAGAGCCTGATCGCGGTAGGAATTGATGGAAGCGAACCACTGGTCGGTGGCGCGGTAGATGATCGGTTCCTTGCAGCGCCAGCAGTGCGCGTACTGGTGGTGGAGGTTTTTCTTGCCCAGGAGCATGCCCGCGTGAGCGAGTTTCTTGATCTCTTCGATCTCCGCGTCCCATACGGAGAGTCCCGTGATGTCGGGATCGCAGGCTTCGTCCGTCATGCGGCCCTTGCCGTCTACCGGGCAGAGCGCGTCGAGATCGAGCTTGCCTTCGTTATTGTATTTCTGCACCACTTCAAAGTCGTCGATGCCGTGGCCCGGCGCGGTGTGGACGCAGCCCGTGCCCGCGTCGAGGGTGACGTGATTGCCTTCCAGCACATAGGAAGGACGGTCGATGAGGGGATGGCGGAAGGTGGCGAGCTCCCACTCCGCGCCGGTCATCTCGCGGCCGGCGGTCTCCCAGTGCTCTACCTTGCAGTCTTCGAGGGCCTTCGGAGCGAGCTCTTTATTCATGAGATAATATTCGTCCGCGTCGAGATCATGGATCCACACATAGGTGAATTTCGGATTCACGCAGATCGCCAGGTTCGCCGGAATGGTCCACGGGGTGGTGGTCCAGATGACGGCGAAGAGCTTCGACGCATCCACGCCGTCCGGGCCGAGGCCCTTCACGTCCATGGCGGGGAATTTCACGTAGATGGAAGGGGACTTGCGGTCCTTGTACTCGATCTCCGCCTCCGCGAGAGCGGTCTCGCAGTGCGGGCACCAGTAGACGGCTTTCTTGCCTTTATAAATGTAGCCTTTGTCGGCCATCTTGCCGAAGACTTCCAGCTCCCGCGCTTCCAGCTTCGGGTCGTAGGTCACGTAGGGATGGTCCCAATCGCCGATGACGCCCAGGCGGATGAAGTCCGTCTTCTGGATCTCGATCCATTTCTTCGCGTAGGCGAGGCATTTCCGGCGCAGTTCGAGGGGCGTCATGTTCGCCCGGTCTTCGCCGGAATCCTTCAGCACGGCGTATTCGATGGGCAGGCCGTGCGTATCCCAGCCGGGGACGTAATTCGCCTCGCAGCCGCGCATGGCCTTGTACTTCACGATGATGTCCTTGATGGTCTTATTCATGGCGTGGCCGATGTGGATCTTGCCGTTCGCGTAAGGCGGGCCGTCGTGGAGCACGAATTTCGGCGCTCCGTCGCGCTTCGCCAGGCGCTTATGATAGAGATCCATGTCCTGCCAGAGCTTCACATAGCCCGGTTCTTTCTGCGGCAGGTTGCCGCGCATGGGGAAATCCGTCTGCGGCAGGTGCAGAGTCTTGCTGTAATCCATTTCTTCCTCCTGAAAATAAAAAAGCCCGCCCCGGCAAGGGGCGGGAAGTATTCCCGTGGTACCACCCTCATGACCTTTTCAGCCACTCGGTACAGATAACGGTGTCCCGGCGGGGCTTTTCTTCCCCGCAGCTCAGAAGTGATCCGCCTGCATCTGTGCTGCCCCTTTCCACCGGCCGGGGCTCTCTCTGAACACGTCCGATACAGACCGTCTTCGTCAATGCTTCATATATGATGTAATATTACCCTCTCTCCCCCCTGCCCGTCAAGGGGCATGCGCTCCCGCCGCGGCGGCGGAAATAAAAAAGACCTCCCTTCCTTTTCAGAAAGGGAGATCTTCCCGCATCAGAATGCCGGCACCAGGTTGCCGTCGCAGGTATCAATGATGTATTTCTTCACCGATTCGCTCTGGAAAGCCTTCACGAATTTCTGGTACGTCGGATTGTCCTTATCCTCCGCCCGGGCGGCGATAATGTTCACGTAGGGGCTGGTATTATCTTCCGTGGCGATGACCGCGTCCTTCGAAAGGCCCGCGTCGCTGGCGAAGCCCGCATTTACCACAGACACGTCCGTGTCATCGAGAGACCGCGGGAGCTGCGGCGCTTCCAGCTCGATGATATTGAGATTCTTCGGATTCTCCACGATATCCTGCGGCACCGCTTTTGTCACATCCACGCCGTCTTTCAGCTTGATGAGGCCCTGCTTTTCCAGAAGCAGCAGGCCCCGCGCGCCGTTGGACGGATCATTCGGGATGGCGATGGTCGCGCCTTCGGGGATCTCGGCGACACTCTTCACTTTATACGAATAGAGGCGGAGCGGCGCGAGGTATGTATTGCCGATGCTGATGAGGTTTGTGCCGTTCTTTTCATTGAAAGCGTCCAGGAAAGGCTTGTGCTGGATCATATTCAGATCGATGTCTCCGTTGGCGAGGGCCAGGTCCGGCGTGACATAGTCGGAGAAGGGCTGGACTTTGACTTTGAGTCCCTCTTTTTCCATTTCCTTGGCGGCAAATTCCATGATGCGCTCCGTGTAGCCCGGATTGATGCCGATGGTGATCTCCTTATTTTCGGAAGCAGCGGCTTTTTCGCTCTTCGCCGTATCTCCGCCGCACCCGGCTGCCAGTCCCGCGATGGCCGCGGCGGCCGCGGCGGCGATGATGATCTTTTTCAGTTTCATTGTAATGACCTCCTTCTGTTCCCTTCATCAAGACTCGGTCTCCTTGACGGGCGGACAGGAATAAAAAAATCCTGCCCGAAAGACAGGAAATCATGTTCTTGACTCATCTTTCGAGTTACCCTCGCTGGATTTGGCACCTTACATGAGGTTGCCGCGTCTTCACCGGGCCAGTCCCTCCGACGCTCTTGATGAATGGTGAAACTATGAAATTGATGTAAGTTATCATATCATGCGAAAAACAGGACGTCAATAGTGATGCGTCCTGTTTTGAATATTTTTTATTTTCTCCGCATATTTTTACTTCTTCTCCTTGATGAGCGTCAGATCCGCCGCGATGAGGTGCCGGCGGCTCCGGATCATTCCGGCGGCGATGAAGAAGCACACCGCGGTCATCCAGAATACGGAAGCGTAGCCGAAGTGCATCGCCACCGCGCCGGAAGCGACGGGGCCGGCCACATTGCCCATGATGGAGAAGCTCGCCGCGAATCCCACCACCATATTCCGGTCTTCCTGGCTCACCGCGGAAGCGAGGATCGTATTCGCGATGGGCATGATGAATCCCAGCGACAGGCCGGTCAGGCCGCGCATGACACCCAGGGTGAATACGGTGGGCATGAGGTACTGGAGGATGAAATTCAAGCCCGTCACGACGGCGGCGGTGACGAGGATGCGGGGCATGTCGAAATGCGCCGTGAACCGGGACACGGAGAGCGACGCCACGATGCTCGTCGCGCCGGCGGCGAAAATGATGATGCCCACGATGGTCGCCACGATCTGCGCGTCTCCGCCCATCATGCGCTGCACGTAGAGCGGCAGGATCGGGCCGATGCCGGTCATGCCGAAATTGCACAGAAACTGGAGCAGGATCATGAGCCGGACGACGGGATTCTTTGAAAAGCGCCGGAGCTGCCGGGCGAAAGGTTCTCTTTTCTTCGCCAGATTTTCCGCGGTGTGATGCGGCAGGCACAGGAGCACCGCGGCGAGGCAGAGCAGCGTGAGCGCGCTGAATACGATAAAAGGCACGCGGTAGCCAAAAGCGTCGGCGATCATACCCCCGGCAAGGGGGCCGAACATGATGCCCGACACCATGGACGCCTGAAAAACGCCCATCGCCCAGGGGAGCTTCTCTTTCGGCGTGATATTCATCATGAACGCCATGCCCACGACGACGAAGCCCCCTGTCGCGCCCTGAAGGATGCGGAGCAGGAGAAACTGCATGGGTGTTTCCACAAACGTATTGGCAAAGACGATCAGCGTCAGCAGGAAGAGGATCAGCGAGAGCGCCCGTTTCTCCCCGTGCCTGTCTGCCTGCAGCGTCCAGAACGGCGTGGCGAACGCCACGAGGAAAGGCGTCGCCCCGGAAATGAGACCCGCCCAGAAAGCAGCCTCGCCGGGATCGGTCACGCCCAGCTCCGCCGTGAGAAAGAGCGGAATAAAAGACACCACGCCGATGATGGTGATGCCTGTTCCCACCTGGATGGCCCCCATGATATAGACTAGTTTTTTCCAATGTTCCATACGATCACCTGCCGCGGCAAATGAAAAATTATCAATCTATAAAAAATAAAAATCTTCTCTTTTTATCTATTTTACAAAAGAGCCCGGGGAAAAGGAAGATGCCCCCCGAAAGGGGGCTCTCTACCCAAAAATGCCGTTTCGGGCTATACTAAAGAGATAATAAAAGGAAAGGAGGACGAGGTATGAATCTGTCCATACAGGATGTGCTCATTCTGGATTTTTTCAATGGAAAACCCGTGCACGCGCTCATCCCCGAATACCAGAGAGATCTCTACGGCGCCGACGCGAACGCCCGCATCCACGACCTCTGCGAAGGCGGATGGATGCGCGAGAGCCAGCCCCATGAGACAGTGAATCTCCTTTCCGAAGACGTCCTCGTCCGCCTCCTGACTGAAAAAGGACTCTCCCCGGCCGGCGCGAAAGCCGATCTGGTGCGCCGCGTCATCCGGGACATCCCGGAAGCGGAATACGCCCGGATCGTGCCGAAAGTCTATGTAGCCACCGCCGAAGGGCAGAGGGAGATCTCCCGCAATATGGCCTATGTCCTGAACGGCCGCTTCAATTACGGTCTTTCCCGTATCGACATCCACCGGGCGCGGAAGCTCATCGAAGCCCGCGGCATCCCGCCCACGGCGGGAACGGTCCTTGCCCGGGCCTTTGAAGAAAAGATCGCCGACCTGGCCTCCTCCGGCAGCTGGGCGAAACTGCGGAACCTCTATTTCCGCCAGTCCAATTTCTACCTCCGCGCGGAAGATGACCAAAAGGCGCTCACCTCCCTTTTCCTTGTCTTTTTTCTGGACATGTCCGGCGCGGAGAACGGCCACTCCGTCGTGCCTTATGAAAAACTCTTCCCCACGCAGAAAGGGATCATCGTCCTCATGGAACAGCTCCGGCAGAAGCTCGGCATGACCGACAGCGAAGTGCGCTCCGCCTTCCTCACCGCCTGCGCCCGCGAGGCCCTGCCGATCCCCTATTCTTACTTCTCTCCCCGCGTCATGAGCGACATCCTCATCGAGCGCCTCGCCGGAGAAGACTTCGATCGGAACAAATATCTCCCCCGCAGAAATCCTTCGGCCATGATCCGCCGTGGCCGCTTCTCCGGCGACGCTCTTCTGCCTTCTCCAGGCGCGGCGTCTCCGAAAATGCCTGCCATTCCCGTACCGGAATACACGCCGCCGGAAGCCTTCGTCCCGAGTGAAGCAAAAAAGAAAGCGCCTATGCCGCGCCGCCCCTCCCGTCCCCGTCCGCCGGAGAGAGAAGAAGTCCGGAAAAAGGGCTGGTTCAGCGCCATCCGCAGCGCCTTCTCCGGGCACACCGACGAAGACTGACCGCAGACGCTCCCCGAAGCACGGGAAATGTGATATACTGATACGGGTAAAAGCCCGTCCATGCGTCCATAGCTCAGCTGGATAGAGCAGCGGTTTCCTAAACCGTGTGTCGTGTGTTCGAATCACATTGGGCGCACCACAAGGCCTGAGATCATTCTCAGGCTTTTTTCGTGCCCGAAAACAGACGGGAACGCACCGTGCGCGAATATGGCGCGTCTCCCTGTGCGGGTCCGCAGCGCCTGCATCCCGCTCCCATGAGCGGGCATAAAAAAAAACTCCCCTTCCATAAAAGGAAAGGAAATTTTTTATTTTCCGCACGCGTCAAGGAGCGCGGCGCACGCCCGGGAGAGATCGCGCCAGGTGAGCTCAAAATCCCCGGTGTACCAGGGATCGGCCACTTCCCGTTTCTCTCCGGCGTATTCCATCATGAGGCGGATCTTGCCGTTCCTGTCTTCGCCGAGAAGGCGGCGGAGGTGGCGCAGATTTTCCCCGTCCATGGCAATGATCCGGTCGAATCTTTCATAGTCCGCAAGCGTCACGAGGCGGGCCGCCCGCGGCGTGAAGGGAACGCCTTTCTCCGCGAGCTTCCTCTTCGCCGCGGGATACATGTCATGGCCGATCTCTTCCCGCGTGGCCGCGGCGGATTCGATATGGAACTCCGCCTCCCTCCCCGCACGGCGGACGAGGTCTTTCATGATAAATTCCGCCATGGGCGAGCGGCAGATATTGCCGTGGCAGACGAAGAGTATATTTGTCATTTCATCCTCCTTCAAAAGTGCGGTCTCATTCCGTGAAAAGGCTGATCTCCGACAGCGCGCCGCGCAGGCGGTATTCATCGAAGGGCAGGTATTCCGCTATGGTAAAGGCGGCGGCGTTCCCGTGCTGCCGCACGCACCGGAAAATGCCCGCCAGCTGTTCCGCCGTCATTTTCCCTCCGCCCGAGCCGTCTCCGGACAGCGCCGGATCGGCAAAGTACGTGGAATGGAAGAACCGCTCGTCCAGCACATCCACGTCAAAATGGACGAAGAGCCGGTCATACCGGGCGGCAAAAGCGGCGATCTCGCTTAGAGGGATGAAATTTTCCGTCTGCACCGTGTAGGCGGCGCCCATATCGTCAAGGAATTCTTTCTGACAGCCGTGCAGTTTCCCGCTCACGTGATCCGGGTACCGCAGCCGAATGGTCTTCATGCTATTCTCTTTCTGTTTTTTATTCCGGACACCGAAAAGAACGGCCGCCTCCGAAGGTCTCCGTTCTTTCCCGTCCGCGTCGGGTCACGCTTTTCCCAACAGTTCGTCTTTTCTGTCGAGAATGGCTTCCGCCGCCGCGCAGGCCCGGCAGTCACAGTACGGTACGCCTTTGGCTTTCAGTTCATAGCCGTGGGCGGCGATGACCGCGGCGGTCTCTTTCCCGAAGACGGCCTGGCCCGCTTCCGATTCGGCAAACGCAATGAGCCCGTCCACGGGCATGATGTCCGCTTCCAGTTCCGCGATGTACGCGGCAAGGGCGTCCTTTTCTTTTTCCGTGCCGAGCGCGGCGAGCCACGCTTCCGCGGCGGTGCGGAGCTCCCGGCAGCACGACGGCGCGGTGCGGAGCTCTTCCGTTTTTTCCTTCACATAATCGAGCAGTTCTTTGTCCATCATAATTCCTCCTTTTCTTTATTATACATGGATCTTCCGCCGGCCGCAGACGGCAGGCTTCGCGGGAAACACGGCAAAAATATGTTTCTTGCTCATTTTCCTTCCTGGTCTTAGAATACAGATATACATCCACTTTGTGAAGAAGGTACCATTTTGTAATGAAGTTTCTTTTGGAAACCATGGAGGAAATATGGAAAGTCTGACAGAGATCCCCGCCTGCCCGGTAGAGACGGCGCTCGCCCTCATCGGAGATAAATGGAAAGTGCTCATCCTGCGCGACCTCATGGAAGGGACACGCCGTTTCAGCGAGCTGAAGCGCTCCATCGGCACGGTGTCGCAGAAAGTGCTCACGGCGCAGCTCCGGGACATGGAGTCTAAAGGGCTCGTCTCGCGGAAAGTGTATGCGGAAGTGCCGCCGCGGGTGGAATACAGCCTGACGCCCCTCGGCCGGAGCCTTTCGCCCGTGCTGGACGCGCTCCGCTCGTGGGGCTCGGCGTACCAGCAGAAAGTAAAGGCCGCTCATGAGCAGTGAGACCATCCGCATCCGTCCCGCGCGGCCTTCTGACGCGGAGTCGCTCCGCGCGGTATACGCTCCTTATGTGGAACGCACGGCGGTCACTTTCGAATATGCCGTGCCGGACACGGAGGAATTCGCCCGGCGCGTCGCCGCGGTGACGAAAACATATCCCTGGCTCGCCGCGGAGGAAAACGGACAGATCGCCGCTTACGCCTATGCCGGACCTTTCGCGGCGCGCGCCGCTTACGGCTGGGCCGCGGAAGTTTCCATCTACGCCGCATGGAATCGGCGCGGCGAGGGGCTCGGCCGCAGACTGTACGCCGCTCTTGAAGCGGCGCTCCGCGCCCAGGGCCTACAGAATCTGAATGCCTGCATCGCCTGGCCCGCGGCGGATGATCCCTTTCTCACAAAAGCAAGCGCCCGTTTTCACGAGCGCATGGGATACCGACGGGCAGCCCATTTTCACCGGTGCGGGCTGAAATTCGACCGGTGGTACGACATGATCTGGATGGAAAAGCTCATCGGCGCCCATGAGACGGCGAGGTCCGTCATTCCGTTTTCATCGCTTCCGGAAGAGGTCCTCCGCGAAGCGGGCATCGAAAAATGAAGGATTTTTCTAAAGGCATTCCCCGGCGGAAGCAAAAAAAACACGGATATCTTTTCAGATATCCGTGTTTTTTGCTGTTTATTCTTCGCCTTTGACTTTGCCGCCTGTGATATTGCGGAGCACTTTCTGTCCCGCGTTCTTCACCGCGTCTTTCGCCTTATCGACGGCGCTCTTTTTCTTCGCCTCTTCTTCGGCTTTCTTCTTCGCCTCCGCTTCCTTATCGGCTGCCGCCTTTGCCGCGGCGATCTTCTGCTGCGCCGCGCTGCCCATCTGGAAGTAGGTGACCGGCCGGTCCGCTACGGCAGCGCTCATGAAGTCGCGCCAGATGGAAGCCGGAATGGTGCCGCCGGTGTACCCGGCGTTGCTCGACGTATCGTCACCGATCCACACGGCCGCCACGATGTCCGGCGTGTAGCCGATGAACCACGCATCGTGCTCGTCGTCGGTCGTGCCGGTCTTGCCCGCCATGGGCCGGCCGATGTACGCGCCGCCGCCGGTGCCCTGAAGGACGGCATCCTGGAGGATGCTGTTCAGCTGCTGCACCGCTTCCGCGGAAATCACCTGTTTCCCGCCGTCCGGCGTGCTGTGGTCTTCCAGAAGATTTCCGCTCTGATCGACCACTTTCAGAATGACCCGCGGCTCCACGAGGAGGCCGTCATTGGCAAATACGCTGTACGCTTTCGCCATATCCCAGAGGGAAACGCCCTGCGTGAGGCCGCCGATGGAGGCCGCCAGGTTCACATCGCTGTATTCACCGCTGTCCACGAGGGTGGTGATGCCGCATTTCTTCGCCGTGTCGATGACGCTGCCGATGCCCACATCATTGGCCAGATTGATGGTGGGGACATTCAGCGAATTGACCAGCGCGTCATGAAGGGTGACCGGGCCGCTGTAAGTGCCGTCGTAATTCTTCGGCGTCCATCCGCCGGCGAAGGTCTCCCGTTTGTTGTCGATCTTTGAATAGAGAGTCTTTCCTTTTTCGAGAGCCGTCACATAGGTGAAGGGCTTGAACGACGAGCCGGGCTGACGGACCATCTGCACCGCCCGGTTGAAATGGTCTTCCCCGCGGCCGCCCACCATGGCGAGGACGTCGCCGGTCTCCGCTTCCAGCGCGAGGAGCGCGCCCTGCGGCTGGGTGAGGCCGTTCTCATCTTTCGCGCCTTCCGGCAGATCCTGTTTCACCGCCGCTTCCGCCGCTTTCTGCATATCCAGATCGAGGGTAGTATAGATCTTCAGGCCCTCTCTGTAGATGGCTTCGGAATCGTATTTATCGGAAAGCGCCTGCACCACGTAAGAAACGAAGTACGACGCGGTGGCCGACGTGCCTTCCCCGTCCGGCTTGGCCAGCTCCAGATCGGCCTGCTTCGCCGCAGCCGCCTCTTCTTCTGTAATGAAGCCGTACTTCGCCATCTGGTCAAGTACGACGGCCTGGCGGGATTTCGCCGCTTCCACGCTGCGGAAGGGAGAATAATAATTTGGGCTGTTCGGCAGGCCCGCGAGAAGCGCGCACTGCGCCAAGTTCAGATCTTTCACGTCCTTGCCGAAATAGACTTTCGACGCGGTCTGGATGCCGTAGCACCCCTGGCCGAAATAGATCTGATTCATGTACATCTCGAGGATCTTGTCCTTCGGATATTCGTTTTCGATCTCGATGGCGAGCACCGCCTCGAGGAGCTTTCTCTTCAGGGTCTGCTCCTGCGTGAGGAAAGCATTCCGAGCGAGCTGCTGAGTGATGGTGCTGCCGCCCTGTCCCGTGGCGTTCCCGGAAACGATATTGCTGTACACCGCGCGGAGAATGCCCCGCGGGTCGATGCCGTGGTGTTCATAAAAACGGATGTCTTCCGCCGCGATGAAGGCATTCTGCAGATCTTTCGGCACCTGGTCGATGGTGACGGGAAGCCGGTCTTCTTCGGCGTAGATCGTGCTGATGAGCCGTCCTTTCCGGTCGAAGATCTGCGACGACGCGTCGGGGGTGATGTTCTTGCTCACATCCGGCAGTCCGCCCCATACGGCTCCGGCGAATCCCGCCGCCGCGCCGAGGAAGAGCACCGCAAAAACGATGGCGAAGAAGACGAGGATCTTCTTCAGCGGAGAGGATTTTTTCTTTTTCTTCCCGCGGAGATCGCGGTGAATGTCTGAATCTCTCATGGATGGTCCCTTTCATACGGAAATTTATGCCGCATAACTGCCTTATTATATCACAAACCCGCACAGGACGGGCATTTCCGCAGATCAGAAGCCTTTTCCCACCGCGGTGAATATGGGGATCATGACCGCAAAAACGAGAGAACCCGCGACAGCTCCCGTCGCCAGGAGAAATACCGGGCCGAGCACCACCCGCAGCCGGAGGAGAGCTCTCTCCGTCCGTTCTTCCATGAGCCGGGCCGCTTCCCCGAGAAATTCCGGCAGCGTCCCGCTTTCCATCCCGGCGGATGCCATGCGGAGAAGAAGGGCCTCGCCGAGTCCCGCTTCTCTGAGAGCGTCCGTAAAACCGCCGCCTCTGGCGAGGACGGCGGCGAGCTTTTCCGTGCGCCGGCGCATCTCACCGTTTTCCGATGCCTTTGCCGTATCGGCGAGCGCTTCCGAAAGGGGGCGCCCCGCTGACAGAAGTGATGACAGAGAATAACAGAACCGGATGAGCAGGATCCGCCTGATGAAAGCGCTCTTCATGAAGAGCCTGTCCGCCATATTCTTTCCCCGCGCCGTGCGCAGCCACAGAAGGAGGCCCGCCGCCAGCGCCCCGGCGCCCGCCAGCAGCAGGAGCCCTTTTTCCCGAAGGAAGCTCCCCAGCGCCAGCGCCGCCTCCGTCGCCGGAGGAAGAGGGATGCGGAGTCCTTCAAAAAGGAGCGCGAATGACGGCAGCACCACTGTGAGGACGAGAAGAAAGACCGCCGCGGAAAAGCAGAACACGAAAAGGGGGTACGCCAGCGCTTCCGAAAGTTTCCGCCGAAACTCCGCGCGCTTCTCATAATACTGCGAGAGCCGGGATAATTCCTCCGGCAGCGTCCCCGAAAGTTCGCCCACAGCCAGCATGGACAGAAAAAAAGGCGGGAACGTCCCGCATGAAGCAAATGCCTCGGAAAGCGTGCGCCCGGATTCGATCATTTCCGCCGCTTCCGCAAGGGCTGCCCGCTCTGCCTTTTTCCCCTGTGCCTCCATCACTGCCAGTGTCTCCGTCACGGGAAGCCCCGCCGCGAGGAGGGCCGACCATTCCCGGCAGAACAGGGAGAGCGCCGCCGCCCCGTGGTACGGACGCCGGCGGATGAGACGCCGCTCTTCGCGAAGGCGCATCACCGTGCATCCTTTTTCCCGGAGACGGAGCACCGCTTCCTTTTCACTTTCCGCCGCGATGACCGAAGAAAAGGGGCTGCCCCCTTCCCGAAAAGCCCGGTACCTGTATCGTTTCATCTGTCTTTTCCGCCCCATCCTTCCAGACTATCGAAGAGAGCTTTCCTCTCGCAGGGGGAGAACCGCTCCCGCTCCGCAAGCCGCCCGGCAGCCTGCCTCATGGTGCGCATGCCTTTCGTTCCCATTTCCATATAACTCGCCAACTGCTCATCCTTCCCGTCCCGGATGAGGCGGGACACGGCGGGAATATTCATCAATATCTCCCGGAGAAGGCAGGTCTTCTCTCCGTACCGCCAGAGTCTCTGCGCCGCCGCCGCGCGGAGAACGGAAGCGAGAAGAGCCCGCGTTTCCTTTTCTTTTTCCGGCGGAAACGCATGGACGATGCGCCCCGCCGCGCCCGCCGCCGAGGCATCGTGCATCGTAGCCAGCACGAGATGGCCCGTTTCCGCCGCGGTAAGAGCCGCCGCGATGGTCTCTTCGTCGCGCATCTCCCCGATGACGATCACATCCGGGTCTTCCCGCAGCGCCTCCCGCACGCCGGAAGAAAAGGAAGCCGTGTCCCGCCCCGCTTCCCGCTGATGAATGAGCGCCGCGCCGCCGGTAAAGATATATTCCGCCGGATCTTCGATGGTGATGATGTGGAGAGGCCTTTCGGAAATGGCCAGCACGAGCCGCGCCAGAGCAGTGGTCTTGCCTGATCCCGTCGGCCCCGTCACGAGGATGAGGCCCGACGTCAGACCGGCGAGCTCTTCAAACCAATCTCCGTCAGGATCATCCGGAAGCTCTGCCAGGGACGGCAGCAGCCGCACCGCCGCCGAGATTTTTCCCGCCGCGCGGTACACATGGAGACGGCACCGCGTGCTTCCCAGAGAAAACGACTCGTCGCAGGCGCCCCGCTCCGCAAGCTCCTCTCTCCTTTCCGGCGGCAGCCGGGAGAGCAGCCACGGGAGCAGATCGCCCGCCGTTTCCCGGATGAGGCGCCCCCGCTCCCGTACAAAACAGAGACCGCCCTCTTCCGCGTGGATATCCGTCGCCTCCGGATGGGCCGCCGCCACCGCGCGGAATTCTTCTTCTCCCGTCATAGTTCTTCCTCCGCTTCGCCCGCGACCCACGCCGCGTCTTCTTTCGTAATGCGCCCTTCTCCGGCGGCTTTCTCCGCCGCCTCGGCAAGCGTCGGCTGGCCCGTCTCTTTCATGCGCTGCAGAAGTTCCGCCGCCGGCCGCATATCATGGATGAGCGCCCGCTCTTCCGCGCCGATCCCGAGGAGCTCAAAAACGCCGGTCCGCCCGCTTCTTCCCGTCCCGCCGCAGTCCGCGCATCCCGGCGCTGTAAAATAACCGTCCTTTTTCACCCGGCATGACGGGCATAGACGGCGCACGAGGCGCTGCGAAATGACGAGCGAAAGAGACGCCGCCGCCAGGTACGCGGGGATTCCCATGTCCATTAGGCGGAACGGCGCCTGCACGGCATTTCCCGTATGGAGCGACGACAGCACCAGGTGCCCGGTCAGCGCCGCGTGGACGGCGATCTCCGCCGTTTCCCTGTCGCGGATCTCTCCGACCATGATGATGTCCGGATCCTGCCGCACCAGCGACCGGAGACCGGACGCGAAAGTAAGGCCCGCCTTCTCATTCACGGCGACCTGCGTCACTCCTGCCAGACGGTACTCCACCGGATCTTCAATGGAAATGATATTCACCTCCGGCGTATTCAGAAGCTTCATCGCCGCATAGAGAGTGGATGTCTTCCCGGAACCGGTCGGTCCCGTGGTCAGGATCATCCCGCTCCGCCCGGAAAGGCTCTTCCGGAAAAGCGCTTCCTGCACGGGGAGCATGCCCAGCTCATTCCGCTCAATAAAAGGCACCATCCCCGACAGCAGGCGGATAACGATGGTCTCCCCGTAGAGAGAAGGAAGAACGGACAGGCGGAGATCATATTCCTCTCCGCCGCAGCGGAAGACGGCGCTCCCGTCCTGCGGAATCCGTGTCTCCGCTACATTCATCCTCCCCATGACTTTGCACCGCACAGCAAGTTTTTCCGCCATGGGAAGAGGCAGCGCATACCGTTCCTCCAATGCCCCGTCCCGGCGGAACCGCACGCGGACGCGCTCCCTGCCGGGTTCGATATGCACATCGCTCGCGCCCTCAGCCGCCGCCGTCCGGCATATCTCATTGACCGCCGTTTCCGCAGAAACAAAATACATCGTCTCCATGGCCGTTTCCCCGTTCTTCCGCTTCATTATGACCGCTCCGCCGCGCCGCCCGTTTCGGAATCGCCCCGGTACGCCCGGAAAACGATCGTAAAATCCAGGGCATTCCCGTTCCGGCGGATGTGCCGGACGTCCGCGGAGATCCATTCTTTTTCCATGACCCTGTCGAGAAGGGCAAGAAGCTGGCGGTAGCTTCCCCTCCCGTCGAGCGTCATCTGAAGAATGCGTCCATGTTCCGTTTTCTCCGAAGGATCTTCGGATACTCCCGTGACCAGGACATCCCCTTTCGAAGAGCTCTCGGCAAGACCATAGAAATACTCGTCCCGAAGCGCGGGAGATCGGCTTTCTTCCTGATTTGTTTCCGTCCATGCGGCAGCAGCGTCATTTCGCGCGCGGAGAGCCGCCGTTTCCTCTTCCGCTTTTGCTCCGGCCCGAAAAAGGACGGCCGCGGCAGAAAAGAGGAGCACCGCCGCGCCGCCGTAGAAAGCGGCGTACTTCCTGTCATTGATGAGATTCACAGGTTCTCCTTTCTCTTTTCACAGAAAATGGTGAACTCATAATAGGGAAGACCCGTCGCTTTTCGGACAGATTCCGTACGGCAGTCCATCTGCCATGCCGCTTCGAGGCGGCTCCGAAGTTCCCCCACTCTGTTCCGCTCCGCCGCCGTGCCGGTGACGCGCGTTTTTCCGCCGTCTGTTTCGATCTCTTTCAAGGCGGTCCCCGGAGGAAGCGCTTCCGCGAGAGACAGGAGACGGCCCTCCCAGAGCGGATCCGCGTCGATAAACGCTTTCCTTTCTTTCTTTTCCGCTTCCTTTTCAGCACGCGCCTTCCGTTCCGCATCCATGGCCCGCCGCGCGCTTTCGAGAGAGACTGCCCGCGCTTCTTCCGCGATGAAATCTTTTCTCATCATGTACGCGTTCGCCCCGAGAACAATACACGCCGCAAAAAGAACGGCACAGGCGCCCTGCGCGGCGCGGAAAATCACCGTTTCTTTATGGAATGCGGTCTTTCTTGCGAGAACGATGGAAATTCCCGGTTTCTCCCTGATGCGGGCGCTCAGCGAGACCAGCGCTTCTTCCCGGCTTCCCGGTCCGCTTGGAAAGAAATGTTCCCGCGCCGCTCGCCACTCTTCTTCTCCGCAGTCGGCGAGCGGCACGGGCATACAGTCTGTCCCTTCTGAAAAAGACTGAAAATCCTCTCCTTCATCAAAAGAAAAATGAAGACGGCTGCCGTCCGGTTCGACGGCGGTGCATCCGTCCCTTCCCACAAGAAGGACAGGCCCCGCTTCCGTCGGAGGAACGGCCCGCAGGGAGATACCTTTCTTTTCCGCGGCTTCCGCCCACGGACGCAGGATCTCTTCCGGGCATCCCGCCGCGAACAGGCGGTATCCTTCCGGCGTATGACTGATCACGCTCCATCCTGAAAGATAAGGCCCCTTTCCCGGAAAGAGACGGTCTTCTTCCCACCGCATCGTCTCCGCCAGATCGGAATCAGACATGTCGGGCAGGCATTTTTCCGTGTACCGTGTTTCGGGAAGAGTAAGAAGGAGCGTCATCTCTCCCCGGAATCCTTCTCTCACAGCGCGCGAAAGAAGACGGCCCGCTTCGTCCCCGTCTCCTTTTTCCCACGGATAAAAGCGGGACACTTCATCTTTTATAAAAAGAAGGCCTTCCTTTTCCGGCGCGCAGAAGATCCTCTGCTTTCCGCGAAAGATTACCATTTCCGACGCCCCGTTTCTTCCACCGTCACCTGCCGCTCCTCTCCTTCCTTCACAGAGACCGTGAGGCGTACGTAACGGAGAATCCCCGCCGCTTCGCCTTTTGAAAGGATTTCTCCGTGCCGGCCGTCCTCTTCCGGTTTAAGGCGCACCGAGATATCTGCCCCTTCAGACGAAAAGAAATGATCGCCCGCGGCAAATCCATTCTTCCTCACGCAGGCGATCCCCCATACGGCGCCGCTTTCAGCGGCATACTGCGCGGCAAGCTCCGCGCCGGTCTTTTCCGACCGTCCGGCGGTGTGGGCCGCCGTGCTGCATATCCCGGCCAGCGCCGCCGAAAGACCCGCCAGGATAAGCGCCATCCAGAGCGAGAGAAATCCTCTTTTCATGATCTCCTTTCAAGGCCGGCCCGCGTCACCGGAACGGTTCTCCCATGAGAAAATAATCGGAAAGAGGCAGCACAGCCGTCCGTATCTCCCGTGAAGCGCCGCTTCCCGGCATGACGAGCCGGAAATCCACCACGGCGAGCCCTTCGGGATATACGGTAAAATACGGCGCGCTGCCTTCTTCCGCCGTCCCGGAAGACGCGCTGCCGCCGGTAATCGGCTGAGAGCGGCCATTGTACAAGATCAGCTGCCACTGGCCGCCCTCCGCGGCAAAAGTATATTCTTCCTCTTTTCCGCTCTCCGAAAGGGCAGAAAACGTATACCGATTTCCCGTGCGCCCGCCGTCCGCAGGATCTGTGCGGGCCAGAGACCAGCGGATGCCGTCTGCGATATAGAGGACGGCTGCGAGAGATTCTTCATCAGCGCGGAGCCTTTCCTCCGTATGGGCCGCCGCACCGACAAGATGCGCCGCGCCCGGAAAGACCGCCGCCGCCAGACAGGCGGACAAAGCAAGCGCCAGCAGACCTTCCAGCAGGAGAAATCCCCGACGCTTCATTCTTCCTCCTCCGCTTCTCCGGTCAGCGAACGAAATACAGTTGTGCGCCCGTCCTCTGCCCGCACCGTCACAGCCGCTTCTTTCATGAATATCCCTTCCACGGCGCGGACACTTTCCGATACGGATATGGTGTACCGCCGTCCGTTCCGGGTCATTTCCGACGCGACAGGAAGGGCCGCTCCAAAACGGGCATTGTACTTCATGATTTCCATAGCCTCTTCGCCGATCAGGGAAAGATCAGCCGCCTCTGCCGCCCGCTCCTCGCTCCGGGACGCTTCCGCCGCGGCGGACAGGGCCGCGCCGCCGAGGATGAGAATCAAACAAGCGGCAATCTCTGTCCAGATGAGAAGAAAGCCCTCTTTTTTCGCCGTCATGAGATGAAATCCTCTGCTCTCACTCTTCCCGTATACATGGCGACCGTGATCCGCCGTCCTTTCGTCCGCTTTTCATTAAAAAGAATAAAACTGTAATCACCGCTTCCCCCCGCAAAACCGTCTTTTTTAAAATTGATCTGCGCCGTGGTATTCATCACGATTCCTTTCGGCAGATATCCCGACGGCTTGATGCTGTACACACCGCGGACCGTAGAATACTTGACTCTTCCGCCGGACGGCGCGAAACGGACAGTGATCTCCTCGATTCCCCCTCCGGAAATAGCGGCCGTCCCGTTTTTCGCTTCCTGCTGCGCTGACCGGATCAGAGCGCACGCTTCCGCCGCCGCCAGGTCAAGCCGTTTTTCATCTTCCCATTCGGAATAAACAGGGACTGCCGATGCCGCGGCCAATGCAATGATCAGCGCCAACAGGAGCGCTTCCATGAGAAAGAAGCCCTGCCTATGACGCGAGCCAAAGATGCCAGAGCGCGTCTCCCCATCCATAAGCGATCCCTCCGGCGATGCACAGAAATGGCGCGAAAGGCAGACGGTCTTCTTTTTTCCGCTTTCCGGAGATCAGAAACACCGCGCCCGTCAGTCCCCCCAGGACGAAAGCCGTCCACAGAAAAACGGCACAGCTTTCCGGAGACATCCAGAGCGCCGCAGCCGAAGCCAGAAACCCGTCTCCTTCACCGGCGCAGCGGAAGCACCGCAGGCAAAGAAAAAAGAAAAATACCGCCGCCGCGGAAACGAGCGGCAGAAACGAACCGGATACAAAAATCCGGACCGTTCCGAAAAGGCCCGCCGCCAGGCTCCAGCCGTCGGAAATATATCCGGTACGCCAGTCTTCCAGAGCCGCTCCCGCGAGAAGAGCCAGAAAAACAACGCCCTCAAAAAAAGAGATCGTCATCCTTCATCCTTTGTATTCGTACCGAACGACGAATACGTGACATCATTAAACGTATAGGTCACTTCACCGGTCGACGGATTCGGCTCCCCGTAAGAATCTCCATCCACCGGCGGCTTCGGTTCCGACCGGAGATATCCGCCGCTGCCGTCAGCCTGATCGCTCACGAGTTCGGAAAGACTGGAAGGATATTTTCCGTTTTTCGCATGATAGATCTCCACCGCCGAACCGATCACCGACAGGTCCGACTGAATGCGCGCGATCCGCGCCTCGTCCGTAGCGTCTACAAAGTTGGGCACCGCCGCTGCCGCAAGAATCCCGATGATCGCCACCACGATCATCAGCTCGATCAGAGTGAATCCCCGCCGCGCTTTTCTCCATATTCTTTTCATATTTCCTCCTTCCGCCCCAAAAAACATATATCTATTTTAGACCTGTTCATACCGCGGATGCATAATTACAATCTATTTTTTCTCTATACTTTTTACTCTTTTATCCGGTCTGAATAAAATAAAAAAATTCCTATCTTATCTGACTAAAACAAATTTTTTCTTTTAATTTCTCATAATTTCTCTATTTTTTTTAATAAAAGAGAACGTTATTCACGCATTTTAATAACAAAAGTCCCTCTCTTTTGTATTGTCTATAGAGATATATTTAAAACAAAAATCATGTTTTTATGAAAAAGATTTTTTCTGTATGTTATTCATAAAGAAAAATTTTTCTGAAATTGACGTACTTTGTCGTAAGAAATACACCGAAAAAAATCTCCTTCTGCGACTGACGCAAAAAGGAGATTTTTTTAGATAGATTCACTGTCCTCTTTATCCGAATACCGCTCTGACAACAATTTGAAGCATCATGAGAAGAAACCCCGCATACGCGGCGCCGAAAACAAAAAGAACCGCATGCGGATGGCGCTCATAAAAACGGGCTGCCCGCTCTGTCCGCGCCCACGGCCTCATCCGGGGAAATTTCCGGTACAATATCCCATTGACGGCTAGAATCAGGCAGATCATTAAAAATGCAAATTCCATACCGCGCCTCCCGAAAACATTCTGCTTTTATTGTAACAGAGCTCATGGAACGGAAGCGTTCTTTTCCCCAGGCCCTGTTTTTTCAGAAAGAAGACAATCACCGTCTCCCGTTTCTTTCGGAAAGAGAATTTGATAAAATAGAGGAGGTTATTCACAGAAAAACACACAGGCACTGAAGACTATTCACATCTGAAATCTTCCGTATTTTCTGAATAAATCAGAACTCTCTTAATTCTTATTCACTTTTATTCACAATTTGATTTTCTCATATTCACTTATCCTCCGGACGTCTTCGTTTCCGGCAGAAAGGATCCTTATGGACGTATTCACACTCTGGGAGCGCATCCTCGCTCACGTCAGACAGAACGACCCCCAATATTCCGCCATGTTTCTGAAAGAAATTTTCCCGGAATCTTTTCAGGGCGGCGTTTTTACTGCTGTCGTAAAAAAAGAATACATCGCCTCCTGGCTCCAGACGATGTATCTGAATAAAATGGAGTCCATCATCGCCAGAGAGACCGGCGCGCCCGCGCGGGTGCATATTCACTGTCTCTCCACGGAAGCCGTCCCGGAACCGCAGCCCGCGGTCCCTTCTTCGACTTTTGCCGTATCGGAAGAAAAGACTCCGTTTTCTTCTTCTGACGTCGCGCCTTTCCCTTCGGAAGATCCTTTTCCCAAAAACGCGCCCATTGATTTTTCCAGCATCCGCCCGCTTTCCGTAGGAGAGGCAAACCTTCCGAAGATCACCGATGTCATCGGCCCGGAAGGGAGCCTTTTCCCGGAAACGGAAAAAGAATCTCCCGAACCTGTGCCGACACAGGTCTATACGGAAACATTTGAAAATTTCGTCTACGGCACATGCAACGAAATGGCCTATCATTCCGCGCTGACCGTAGCGGAGATGGCGGCAAGGAAGAAATACGACGGTACTTTTAATCCTCTTTTCATTTACGGACCTTCCGGTCTGGGAAAGACCCATCTTCTCCGGGCTATTCAGAATTATCTCAAGAAAAATTCTCCGTCTTCTAATGTCATATTCATGACGACAGAAGATTTTGTAAATGAACTGATCGCGGCGATCAAAAGCTCTTCTCAGGAAAAATTCCGCAAAAAATACCGTACCGTCGATATGCTTCTTCTGGACGACGTACAGTTTTTCAGCGGGAAAGATTCTTCGGCATATGAATTATTCAATACTTTTAATATGCTCTTTGATAACCACAAAAATATCGTCATGACAAGCGATACCACGCCGAGCAATATCAAGGATCTGGAAGATCGTCTGAAATCGCGCCTGTCAAACGGATTCGTCGTGCAGATCATGCCGCCGGATTTCGAGATCTGCGCAGCCATCCTGGAGCGGCGCACAGAGCAGGACGGCATCGACATGCCGAAAGAGGTGATCGAATTTATCGCGAGCCACGTTCACACGAATGTCCGTGTCCTCGAAGGCGCCTACAACAGCGTAAAAGCCTACTGCAGCCTGCAGCGCCTGCCTTTTACGAAAGAAAACGCGAAGGCCGCTCTTGAAAGCAGTGAGTACATCCAGCCGGAAGCTGATCTTTCCACAGACCGCGTCATTGACACGGTGTGCCGTTTCTACGGCGTATCCCGCCAGAAAATACTCGGAACGGGCCGTCCGAAAGATATCGTCTTCCCGCGGCAAATGGCCATGTACCTGTGCCGCACGGTTCTTTCCGAATCTTTCCAGTCCATCGCGGATATTTTTCACAAGAAAGATCATACCTCGGTCATCCATGCATGCAATAAGATGCAGAAATATATAGATACTGACGCAGCTTCCAAAAAAGCGCTCGCCGAACTTACCGGCCTGTTAAAAAAACAGTGATTTTGCCGGTGAAAATCATGTGAATATCCCGGCAGCTGAAAAAAATGTGAATACTGTGAATAAGAAAACCTCCGTTTTCACAAAGTTATTCCCGCGGAAAAAGTGCGAAAATACGGGAAATCCACAGAGTTATTCACTTATTCACATATCCCTACAGCTGCTTCTTCTACTTATCTCATTTTCAGTATCAGCCAAGGAGGAATCCCATGAAAGTCATCTTCAAAAAAGAGGATCTGGTCAAGGCCCTCGACATTGTGCAGAGAGCTGCGCAGAATAAAGTGACATCCAACACCAATAACGGTATTTATATCAAAGCTTCCGGCAGCACAGCGGAATTTCAGGCCAACGATTATTCCATTGCCATCAAAACTTCCTGCTTCGCATCCGTTGAAGAAGAAGGCGATATCGTGACGGCATCGCCGCAGCTGCCGGTCATGATCCGCCTGCTTCCGGGAAGCGAAGTCATTATGGAACAGAAAAAAGGGGAAGGATTTGTCACATTCCGCTCGGAACGGGCAGTGTATCATTTTCCCATTAGAAATCCCGACGATTTCCCCATGGTGGAAGTGATGGAAAATGCGGACGGCGCTTCCGTGAAGGCAAAGGTGCTGTCGGAAATGGTCAATCTTACGCAGTACGCCGCCGCGACAGACCGGCAAAAGCCTTTCTTTACGGGCATTCTCTTTGAGATTCGGGGAAATTCTTTCGCTATGGCTGCCACAAACACGCACCGCCTCGCCGCGAAGGAATCCACGCTGGAAGAAGACGCGACCGCTCCGGGCCGTATGATCGTTCCGGCGCAGGTCATGACGGAAGTGGTGCGCATGCTTCCGCAGGGAGAAGACGACGTGGTGCGCATGACCTGGGCAAAGAGCCACATCGCTTTTACGTTCGGGGACACTTACTTTATTTCTACGTTGATCAGCGGAGAATATCCCGATTATCACCGCGTCATCCCGCAGCGCTTTGACACGACGGCCGTGCTCAATCTGAAAGCGTTCCGCGATGCCGTGAGCATGGTCGCACCGATTTCCCGCGATATGAGCTATAAGACGATCAATTTTAATTTTTCCGACGGCATGCTGGACATTTACGAAGAGGATAAGGCCATCGGGTCGTCCCGCACGTCCATTCCGGCGCAAATCGAAGGCGATCCCATTCATATCGTTTTCAATTGCTTCTATGTGGAAGACATCCTGAAGCACTCCGGCGGGGAAACGGTGACGCTCCATCTCATGAAGAACGGCCCCATGCTGGTGGAGCAGGAGGAAGACAAGACCTATCAGTATGTGGTGACGCCCATGAGAGGACGCTAATGATGAAGAAAATCTATATACACACGGACTATATTCAGCTCGATCAGGCGCTGAAAAAAGAAGGAATCATATCGACGGGAGGCGAGATCGCGCCGTACCTGGAAATGCACCGGGTCCTTCTTTCCGGCGCGCCGGTCCGCGAGAAGAGAAAAAAACTCCGTCCCGGCGATGTGCTTTCTCTGGACGGGGATGACTATCTCATCGAGCGGGAAAAATGAAGATTTCTTTGCTGAGGCTCATTCATTTCCGCAATCAGCGGGACAGCGAGTACGAGCCGGGAGAAGAGCTGACGGTCTTCACGGGAAGAAACGGAGCAGGCAAGACGAATCTCATAGAAGCGGTGTATTTCGCTTCTGTGGGAAAATCGTTCCGCACGTTCCGCAATGAAGATTTGATCCAGTTTGGCGAAGAAGAGGGGACGATCCTTCTGGATTTTACGCTCCGCGGCGTGACGCACCGGATCAAGGCGCGGCTGTCCAGAAAAGAAGGACCTCGCTTCTTTATGAATGAAACGAAGCTCCGGCGGAAAGATCTGCTCGGTACGTTTCGGACGGTGCTTTTCACACCTGATGAAATGCAGCTCATCAAGGGAGCGCCTCAGGAAAGACGGCGTTTTATCGATCTGGAAGTGTCGCAGGTCAGCCCCCGCTATTATGAAGAACTTCTCCGGTACAGCCGGGCGGTGGCCCAGAGAAACGCGGCGCTCCGGCAGGCGCAGATCCGCGGTGAAAAGGCGGATATCGACATGTGGGACATGCAGATCGCTTCTGGCGCGGCGTACCTTGTGAAGAAACGCTTCGAAGCGGCGGAGCGGATGAATGAGCTTCTGAAAGAGACGGAGAAAGCTCTCACCGGCGGAAAAGAAGCGCTCTCCATCCGGTATCTGGCTTCCGGCGGCGCGGAAGAGCCGCCTTCGGAGAGCTGGTACTTGGAAAAACTTGCCGAAGGGCGCGGCGAAGATGAGCGGCTGTGCCGCACGTCCGTCGGCCCGCACCGGGACGATCTGCTTTTTGAGCTGGATGGGCGGGATATTTCCCGCTTCGGCTCGCAGGGACAGCAGCGCACGGCAGTTCTGGCCATGAAACTGGCGGAAGCGGAATTCATCCGCCGGGAAACGGAAGAATATCCGGTGCTTCTGCTGGACGATATGGGAAGTGAGATCGACCGCCAGCGGAGAGAAGCGCTCTTTGCCTGGATCAGGGCGGGAAAGGTGCAGACCCTGGTCACTGCGGCGGAGGAAAGCGGAGAAACAGGAAAGATCATTTCTGTGGAAAATTGAATGTTTCACGTGAAACGGGAAGGGAGGAGCTTTGAAGAGAGCGGGAAAACTCGGCGGCCCGGCGGAAGAGATCGGCGGGATCCTCGAAGGAAATGAAGCCTTTCAGTTCTGGCTCTTCCGGCAGAAATGGAAAGAGATCGTCGGCGATGTTCTGGCGGAAGAGTCCTATATCGGCCGTCAGGAAGGAGACACGATCTACATCTGCTGTACCAATTCCGTATGGATGCAGGAGCTCATGATGAACCGGGCGGAGATCTTCCGGCGTATTCAGGAAGATCCCTTTGGAAAGCGGTTCAGAAACATCCGGATCCAGCAGGGGCCGAGACAGCGGAGAGAAGCGGGAAAGACTACGGCGGACGGCCTTGAAAAATATTACGGCAGGGACAGCCGGCTTCGGAACGCGCCGATTTCCGAAAAAGACGAGGCGTGGATACGGAGCTGGACGGAGGCCAATGTGGAGAAAGCAGAACTGCGCCCGCTCATCGCGGACATGATGAGAAACGCTCTCCGTCTCCAGCGGGCGGAGAGAGCGGAGGGATGGCATTCCTGCGAGCGGTGCGGCTCTCTCTGTCCGAAAGAAGACCGTCTCTGCGGGAGATGCCGCATTGAAGAAGAGAGCCTCGTGCGAAGCCGTCTGATCCTTCTTCTTCAGCAGAGACCGGAGCTCCTCTATGAAGACGCGCGCCGCGCGGTGCCCTGCACATGGGGGCAGTTTTCCGCGGCGCGGGATATGCTCATGAGCCGCTACAGGGAAAATTACGCCGCTGGATGCGGCACGGAAGAAGAAAAGCGCCGTCTTCTTTCCCTTCTCATTCATAAGCCTTTTTATGAGATTACGGCGGAAGAAGCGGAAAAGACGCTGTCCGCGCTTCCGCGGAGAAAATACGTCCGGAAGGACGGTATGCGGAGGAAATAAGAATGAAAGACAGAATTGATACGGAAGCCTACCGCGTGAAAAAAGGCGTGAAGATTCACCTGAAAGAGTGGCCGACCCGGTGTGATCAGGAGATCGAAAAAGGTTTTGTGAAAGAAACGCTTTTTCCGGATGTACTGTCGGAGATGGTGGAGCTGCAGGAAAAGCTGTATGCGGAGAACCGCCGGGGGCTCATCGTCGTCCTTCAGGCCATGGACGCGGCGGGAAAAGACGGCGCGGTGAATCATGTCTTTTCCCGTCTGAATCCGTCCGGCGTGAGGGTGGCCGCTTTCAAGCAGCCTTCGGCGGAAGAAAAAGATCACGATTACATGTGGCGCATCAATAAAGCGCTTCCCGCGCGCGGGGAGATCGGCATATTCAACCGCTCTCATTACGAAGATGTCATCGTGACCCGCGTTCATGGGCTGCTGAAAAATATGGATCTTCCGAAAGAATTTGTAGACCGGGAGATTTGGGAAGAACGGTATGAACAGATCAGAAACTGGGAAAAGTATCTGACGCAGAACGGGTTCGAAATCATAAAGATCTTTCTTCATGTATCTAAAGAAGAACAGCGGAAACGCCTTGTCGACCGGATCATCAATAAGCAGAAAAACTGGAAATTTTCTCTTTCCGATATTACGGAAAGGCAGTACTGGGACAAGTATCAGGATATCTACGAAGAGATCTTTGAAGAAACATCGACGGACCGTGCGCCGTGGTACATCATTCCGGCGGATAATAAATGGTATACCCGCTGTGTGATTGCTCTCATCGTCAGGGATACTCTGCGCCGGATGGATCCGAAGTTTCCTGCTCTTCCTCCGGAAGCGGAAGAAAAGCTGGAACAGTTCAAAAAGCTCATTCAGCGTATTGATCCGAAAGAAATCGAGAAGATGAAGAAAGCGCTGGAATAAAAAAGAAAGCTCCGAAAGGGGCTTTTTGTTTTATGTAAGATAAGCATAGGATTTAATAAAAAACTCAAGAAAAAAGAACAAAAAAGAATTAAAATAAAAAGAGAGATGCTGACTCTCAAAATTCTACGAGGGGGAATGTGAATGGATAAAGCAGGAGAAATCAATATCGAACGGTATAAAGCGGAACCGGGGAAAGTCATCCATCTGAAAGACCGCGCCACCAGCTGCGATGTGGATATCGATAAAGAAAAGGTAAAGATGGAATATTTTCCGCAGATTCTCGAAGACCTGTCCCTGCTCCAGGCGAAGCTCTACGCGCAGAGCACCTATGGTCTCGTGGTGGTCATGCAGGCCATGGATGCCGCCGGGAAGGACAGCAATATCCGCCACGTATTTTCCCATCTCGACCCGAACGGGATCAAAGTCATTTCCTTCAAAGCGCCTACGAGCGAGGAAAAAGACCATGACTATATGTGGCGCATCAACCGCGCTCTGCCGCGGCGCGGGGAGATCGGCGTATTCAACCGGTCTCATTATGAAGATGTGGTCATCACCCGCGTGCACGACCTCATCGCCAATGACAAGATCCCGAAAAATCTGGTCAATAAAGATCTCTGGGATACCCGGTACCGTCAGATCAACGACTGGGAAAGATATCTTTTTGAAAACGGATTCCCCGTGGTGAAGATATTCCTTCATGTATCGAAAGACGAGCAGCGGAACCGCCTGGCGGAGCGCATCCTGAATAAGAAGAAAAACTGGAAATTTTCCATGGCGGATATCAATGAGCGCCGCTACTGGGACAAGTACCAGGATCTCTACAGCGAAATGATCACCGCGACTTCCAAGAAAAACGCGCCGTGGTACATCGTTCCGGCGGACAATAAGTGGTATACCCGCTTTGTGATCGCCCAGATCGTAGTGAAGACGCTGGAAAAGATCTCTCCGAAATTCCCGGAAATGTCGAAAGAAGTGAAGGCACAGCTGGAAGAATTCCGGAGGCTCATCGAGAGCGGCAATGTCAATATGATCGAAGAAATGCAGGACGTGCTGTCCGGCAGCAAAAAATGAGCATGAAAAAACGCCCTTTTTAAGGGGCGTTTTTTGTTTACATTCTGAGAGGCGGATGAAAAGTTCAGTACCACCGGATCATGGGCAGATCATCATTTACTCCTTTTGACAGGAGAATCTGATGGACATCGATACGACCTACATGAAAAGCGGCGGCGCATCCCGCCAGATAGAGCTCCCACATGCGTGTGAAAGGCACTCCCTTCATGAGGATGATCTCCTTCTGACGGGCTTTAAAGTTTTTATACCACAGAAGAAGCGTTTTTTCATAATGGCGGCGCAGGCTTTCCACATCGAGGACATGAAATCCGCACTGAACGGCAAGGAGGATGATCTCGCCCGGCGTGGGAAGCGTACCGCTAGGGAAAATATACTTCTGCATCCACGGATTGCTGCTCTCCGCCGTTTTGCCGTCGATGAAGTGGAGCAGAAAGAGCCCGCCTTGTTTGAGAAGGGACGCGGCGGTCTGCATGTAGAGCGGATAATTTTCACGGCCCACATGCTCCAGCATGCCCACGCTGACCAGGCGGTCATAGACGCGGCCTTCTTTCGTCAGTTCCCGGTAATCCAGAAGACTGATGGAAAGGCGTCCGGCAAGGCCTTCGTTCAGAATGCGGCTGTCTCCTTCTGCTTTTTGCTGTCTGCTCAAAGTGCATCCCCGGCCGTTCACGCCGTACCACCGGGCGGCTTCCAGAAGAAGAAAGCCCCAGCCGCATCCGATATCGAGGAGAGATAAGCCTTTGCTGAGAAAGAGCTTCTGAAGGATATAGTGAACTTTATTGCGCTGCGCTTCTTCCAGAGAGTCATTGTCATGTTTGAAATACGCACAGGAATAACTCATGGTCGGATCGAGCCAGAGGCGGTAGAAATCATTGCCCAGGTCATAGTGAGCAGAGATCTGTCCATATTGAGCCGTTTCTGTATGAGATTGTTTTAAAAGGCCGTGAAGAGCGGAACGATTCAGCGCCAGCTTGTCTGTCTGAGAGAGAAGAGCACAGAGCGCTGTGAAGAGATCGCCTTCAATGATCAGATTGCCCCGCATATGGGCTTCGCTGAGAGCGAGCGTCGTGGAAGTCAGAAGTTTTTTTGGGGAATGCTGTTCCGGAAGGTCACGGAAAACTGAGGCTCTCCTTTTCCGATGAGCCAGGTCTTTCCATGCAGCGTGACCGTAAAACAGGAATTGTCCAGTCTTTTCAGATAGGAGATCAGAAAAGAATCAGTAAGTGTCATGGAAACACCTCATTTCTTAATGCGCGGAATCATAGAAAAAGCAGGTATAAAAAGCCGCAGCGGACTTTTTATCCTGCCATAGAGTATAGAAGGAGACTATTTGACCTTCTAAGAGCAATGTATTGTCTGTGTATGCTATAGGCGTATTTTTTAAGCCATTATAATTGATTTGTTATACTTTCATGAGTTTTTCATTTTTGCGTTTTTACGGACAGAAATCCCGCCGCGAGAACTGCCGCGGAGACCGCGAGACCGGCGAAGAGAGGATTGACGGAAAAGACAGGGAAGAAAGTGAGAAGGAGAGAGACGGCCGTGGAAAGGAGCATCGACGCGAGGGCCCAGCTTTTCGGAATGAGACCGGGGCGGAAGATGGCGAGCGACAGGGGAAGAAATATGCCGCCGCCGCGGAGCGCCATGGAGAGATAGTTCCAGAAGAGCACCTGCGAGCCGGCATTTGCCGCAGAAACAAGGCTGGCCGCAATGAGAACGACGAGAACGGCGCCTTTTGTGATGCGGAGGAGCATCTTGTCGTTTTTGATGTGAAAGATCTCACCGGCCATATCCCTGGCGATCATGGTGCCGATGCCGAGAGAGAGTCCGCCGATGGAGCCGATGAGGGAGAGGAGAATGCCGCCGAGGGCGATCCCTGCGAGCCACTCGCTCTCATGGGAGATGAGGTACGACGGAAGGACGAGGACGGGGAGTACGTTCGGATCAAAAGCGCGCATGTACATCCCGATGGCGACAGATGGAAGGCCTACGGGAATGGTGACCGCCGCGGCGGTAAAACATCCCGCGGCGGCTTCCCACGGCGTGGCTGCGGAGAACACCGCCTGCACGTAGGTCTGTGTGCAGAGGACGCCTACCACCACAGAGAAAAGACTGGCCAGGGCCGTATCCGTACCGGCGCCGAAAAGGGAGAGCCACGGCGTATCCGGAAAGACCGCTGAAAAGTCATTCATCGAGAGGAGCCCGCGGAAAGCGGAGAAACCTGCCGCGAAGAGAGCGAAAAAGATGATGCCCATCTTCAGAATGCCGCCTATGCCGGCGCTCTTCATGCCTCCGAAAAAAGTGTAGCCCATGACAAGGACGGCGAGGATCGCTGCTGCTGCCGCGTGGGAAACGCCGAAGAAGGCGGACAGGATCTGGATGCCGGGGAGCGTGCTCGCCACGACGGAAAAGAACATGCCTGCCGACGCGATGAGGGAAGAGGCTTCTTCCGCCCGCGTGCCGTAATGGGCGGCGAGAAATTCGGGAATTGTCGCAAGACCCGTGCCGCGGAGCCGGCTGGCGTAAAAGAGACCCATGATGATGAAGGCGATGCCGGAGCCGAGGGTGAACCACCAGGCGGAGAGGCCGCAGGTATAGGCGAGCTGCGCCGTGCCCACCGTGGCGCCTCCGCCGACGATGGTTCCCGCGATGGAGCCGGCGATCATCGGCACCCCTGCGGACCGGCCGCCCAGGGCGTATCCTTCGGAAGAGCGCACGGACCGCGCCGCGCAGAGCCCCGCCGCGATGACGGAAAAGACTGTAGCAAGCATGACGGCGATGTGAAAAACAGAAAGATTCATGAGGCCCTCCTTTCCCGGCTGGAAAATATTTCTTATGCTATTGTAACAATAAAGAAAGGGCTTTAATAGAAAAACGGAGCGTATCCGCAAAAAAATATAAAAAACATACGGTGTTTTTCTGATGCGCGGCGCCAAAAAGAAAAAGCGTTTTTTATGGACGCCGCGTGGGAAAAGAGGTATCTCCGCATTTGCTGTTTCACGTGAAACAGGCAAATGCTGCGGGGAGAAAAATTTCTGCTTTATGTTATAATAAAAGCAGTGCACGAAAGGAGGAGTCTATGGGTTTCGTCATCAGCGTGATCAATCAAAAAGGAGGCGTCGGAAAGACCACCACGGCGGTCAATCTTGCCGCGTACCTGGCGGAAGAAGGACACCGGACACTTCTCATCGACGAAGACGCGCAGGGAAATGCCACGAGCGGCCTCACCATGGATTCTTCCCGGTATGAAAAGGCTCTTTATGATGTGCTCATCGGCGGTCTTCCCGCAAAGGAAGCCGTATACCGCACGAAGTGGAAGCGTCTTTTTCTGCTGCCTGCGTCCATCGATCTGGCGGGCGCGGAGATCGAGATGGCCAATATGGAGGACTGGGAGCGCCTGCTCTCCCGCGCGGTGAAAGGACTCCGGGAGGATTTTGATTTCATCATCATAGACTGCCCGCCTTCGCTCGGCCTGATGACGGTGAATGCTCTTACCGCCGCCGATGCGGTCATCATTCCCATTCAGGCGGAATTTTACGCGCTGGAAGGGCTCTCACAGCTTGTGAAGACCGTCAATATCGTAAAAAAACGCCTCAATCCGGAGCTGGAGATTCTGGGCATCCTCCTAACCATGTTCGACGGGCGGACGAATCTGGCGCAGCAGGTGGAAGAGGAAGTCAAGAGTTATTTTGGGAAGAAAGTCTTCCGCACGGTCATCCCCCGGGCGGTGAAGCTCTCCGAGGCGCCGTCGTTCGGCGAGCCCATCTCGGCATATGCGCCGAAATCTAAAGGCGCCGCGGCTTATAAGAGTTTTTGTCAGGAGGTATTGAAGCGTGTCTAAAGGAAGAAAGCTGGGCCGCGGACTGGGCGCGCTCCTTTCCGACGGGCCGGCGGAGCAGGAAAGGGAAGCGCCGGTCTCGGCCATCGTCCCGAATCCCGGACAGCCGCGCCGCATCTTCGGCGAGGAGGCCCTTTCGGAATTGGCGGATTCCATCCGGGCCCACGGCGTGGTGCAGCCGCTCATCGTGAGGGAACTGGCGAAGGGAAAATATGAGCTCATCGCAGGTGAGCGCCGTCTCCGCGCGGCGAAATTGGCCGGTCTCGACAGGGTGCCTGTCCTTGTAAAAGACTATGATGAAGAACAGTCCGCGGAGATCGCCCTCATCGAGAACCTTCAGCGGGAGGATCTGAATCCCGCCGAAGAAGGAGAAGCCTATCGGAGTCTCATGAAGAAATACGGCTATACCCAGGAACGCCTCGCGGAAGCGGTGGGGAAGAGCCGTCCCTATGTGGCGAATATGCTTCGCCTTGCCGGTCTGCCGAAGGAAGTGCTGGAAAAGCTCGCTTCTGGCGCGCTGACCGTGGGGCAGGTGCGTCCTCTGCTGGGGCTGGCTTCTCAGGAAGAACAGACGGCTCTCGCGCGGCGCATTGAAAAAGAAAACCTTAGCGCCCGTCAGGCGGAAGCTCTCGCCGCGGCGGCCAAGGCAAGGAAAAAATCGCCTTCCGGAAAACGGGATCCGGCGGAAGCGTATTTTAAAAAGATAGAAAATGACTTGAAACTGTCCCTCGGCATGGGGGTGCGCATTAAAAACGGCAAAGGAAAAAACGGCTGCCGCGGTTCCGTGGTGATCGATTACGGGAGCGAGGAAGAATTTCAGCGGCTCGTGGATTTCCTGAAGAATGGGGAATAAGATGCAGACAGGAATCATCATTTATGCGGTCATGGGACTCATGTTCGTGCTCATTATCCTGCTGGCGGCCATGGTGCTCCAGCTCCGGGCGAAAGTGAGCGCCCTGCAGAACCGGTACCGTTATTTCATGACAGGAGAGAAAGGCGAAAGTCTGGAAAGACAGCTCGCCGCGGAAGTGACGGAGCTCCGTGAAATGACCCGTTCCGGGGAAGATATGCTTCACCAGCATGAGCTTTTGTCAAATATGCAGATCCGGTCTTTTCAGCGGATCGGCCTCGTCAAATATGATGCGTTTGACGATTCCGGAGATCATCTGTCTTTCTCCCTGACGCTCCTTGACGGGGAGAATAACGGATTTGTCCTGTCCTCTCTTGTAGGGCGGGAGACGTCCCGTATTTATGCGAAACAGGTCGTCAACGGGCTCTGCCGTGACTCCATCTCTTCCGAAGAAGCGGACAGCATCAATATGGCTCTCGCCTACGAGCAGCCCCGGCGCACGGCGGCAAAGCCGGAGGACGGTCCGGCGGAATCAGAATCATATAAAAAAGGAGCCTGACGGCTTCCTTTCCGTAAAGAAGGTGAATGGATGGAGAGATTTGAAAATAAGGAAACAGGGCATGTGGAATTCCGTTTCACCGGCGGAGAATTTATAAAAGTCAAGCGCATCCTGGCGGCGCTGGCGGCCTGCTTCTGCGTCGGCGCGGGGCTCACATGCTATTCTGTCTGGTCCATGTCGTCTCTTCGGGCGGAGAACGAACTCTACAGAAATCAGCTCCGCATGGCGGAGGAAAAGATGGAATCCCTCGATCAGAAGATCGATAATGTGGAAAAGATCAGCCGCGAAGTGGAGAGCATGGTCACAGGCAATGTGGGCAATGTGAAGAACGGCGTGGGCGGTGCGTCCACCGTGCCGGACAGGGCGAAAAACATCGCGGTAAAAACGGTGAAAGATCCGGGAGACCTTCTGGCCAGGCTCGTCCGCATGGATGAAAAGCTCACGGAAGAGCTGCGCCGCATCATCAGCCTCCGGTCCGATCTGCTCACGAGGAGTTTTTCCGCGCAGATGATTCATCAAGCCTTTGAAACGCTCACGCCGAATATGTGGCCTGTGTACGGCGAAGTATCGAGCGGGTTCGGCTGGCGGGAAAGTCCGGAAAATATCGGCTCTTCCTATCATGAAGGCATCGATATCGCTACGGATTACAATGTTCCCGTGAAAGTCACCGCCGACGGCGTGGTGACTCGTACGGGATGGGAAGACGGCTACGGCTACCTGGTGGAAGTGCGCCACGCCAACGGCATCGTCACGCGGTACGGCCATAATTCGGCCATCGTCACTACGGAAGGACAGCAGGTGCGCGCCGGAGATACGGTGGCCCTGGCGGGAAGCACGGGAAACAGCACGGGGCCGCATACTCATTATGAAGTGCGGGTGAACGGCACCGCCGTCGATCCGATGCTGTTTTTGAAATAAAATAGAGAAAAGACCCTGCGGGGTCTTTTTTGTTTCCCGTGAAACATTCCCCGGTTTTTCCTTTGTGCTACAATAAAATAAAAAAAATTAAAGGAGACATACGATGACAGCTGGAGAAAAGCTCTATATGGAAGGACATCTGGAAGAAGCGCTGCCGATGCTCCGCGGGGAAGCGAAAGAAGGCGACAGCCGGGCATGGTTTTTCCTCGGACTGGCCGCCCTTTACGGGATCGGTGATGAAAGGGAGAATCCCGCGGAAGGGGCGGCGCGGTTCAGAAAGGGGAGCGCCGGAGACAGTCTGTGCCTTCTTTTTTCCGCGTTCTTTCTTCCGGAAGGCGCCGTTTCCGCGGAAGGACTTCGGAAAGCGTTTCTTTCGGCGGAGGGCGGTGAAGACGGTCCGGCGGGACTTTTCGCCGCGGCGTGCATCCTTCGGAGCGGCCTTTCCGGAGCGGCGGAAGCGGACCTGGAAAAAAGCCGGGCGCTTTTTGAACAAGCCGCGGCGGCCGGATTCTGGCAGGCCGAATATGAATTGGGGCTTTCTTTGCTGAATGAAAATGAAGAAGCGGACAAAGTCAGGGGCGCGGCTCTCATGAAAAGCGCTGCCGATAAAGGAGCGGGCATCGCGGAATACCGGATGGGATTCTGCTGCATCGCCGGTATCGGCATGGAGAAAAATCCCTCCCTCGGCGCGTCGTATTACCGCCGGGCGTGGAAACACGGCTGCGCGAAAGCGGCGGTGGAACTGGGCGTATTTTATGAATCCGGCGTGTACGTAAAGAAAGACGAGAAGAAAGCGGGTCTGCTCTACAAAAAGGCTGCGGAAGCAGGCGATGCGGAGGGAAAAGCTCATTGGGGAGATTTTCTCGCTGACGGACGCGGGGGAAAAAAGGATAAAAAAGGCGCGGAGAAGCTCTGGAGAGAGGCGGCCCGCGCGGGAAGCGCCTACGCCGTTCTCCGCCTCGGCGAAGAAGCTTTCAACGGCGGCGAGGAAGGCGAAGCTTTCAGGTACTTCCTGGAATCGGCGCGGATGGGACTCCCGGCGGCGCAGTATCTCACGGGAATCTGCCTGATCGGCGGCAGAGGCACAGAGAAAAATGAAGGAGCCGGCGCGGAATGGCTCCGCCGGGCCGCCCGGGGTGGCAGCCGGGAAGCGGCGGACTGGCTGATGAAAGCGGGTCTTCTGTGATGGAAAAAGAAGAGAGAGAAAAAAAACTGGGCGAAGCGAAAGCGCTCTACCTCCGGTGCCGCCTGGATGAAGCGTTTTCCCTTTTTGAAAAGCTCGCCCGCCATGGCAGCGGGGAGGCCATGTACTTCCTCGGCGAATATTACACGCAGGGATACGGCCACATCAGGAGGGATGAGAAAAAAGGCGCTCTCTGGAGAAAGCGCGGCGCAGCGGCGGGAAGCATTCTCGCCATGCTGAATACGGCTTATGACCTGCCTGCTGACGCGCTCGCCCGATACCGCCTGCCGCGGGAGCTCTTCCCGGATATTCTCAGCCTGTGCCGGGCAGGGGATATTTTCGCGCAGAATGAGATCCCCGACCTGTATCTTTACGGCATCGGAACGGAGAAAAATGTGGAAGAAGCCATCCGCTGGCTCAAGACGGCGGCGGATCGGGGATTCTGGCGGCCCATGAACAAGCTCGGCGAGATCTACTGGTACGGCGAAGATGTGGAGCGGGACGAGGAAGAAGCCGTCCGGTGGTTCCGGAAGGCAAGCGCCATGGGCTACGGCGACGCGGAGCTCAATCTGGGCATGTGCTGGTACAGCGGAACAAAGAAAGACTATGAAAAAGCGGCGTCCCTTTTTCGGCGGGCCTTTGCCCACGGCGCTCTTTTCGCGGGAGACGCGGCGAACATGATGGGGCTCATGCATCTCGAAGGAAACGGTGTGGCAAAAGACCGGCGGGCCGCTTTCGCATGGATGAAGCGCGCCGCCGAATATGATTCCGTCGTCGGGATGAACCATCTGGCCGTCATGTATGAGAGCGGCATCGGTACTCCGGCAGATGAGGGAAAGGCGGAATATTGGTGCCGCTGCGCCGCTGACAGGGGCCATGCGGAAGCGGCGTGCCAATACGGCATCTACCAGCGGGAAAAAGGGCATGCAAAGGCGGCCATGCGCTATTTCCGGCAGTCTGCGGAAAAAGGAAACGCCCGCGGCCAAACGTGGCTCGCTTCGTGCTATCTTTACGGGATCGGCACAAAAGAAGACCGGGAGGAAGCGCGAAAATGGCTGGAGAAAGCCGCCGCGCAGCGCGATGAGGCGGCGATCAAACTGTTAAAGGAAGATATGGGAATCGAATACAAAGGGCCCTTCGATACGTAAAGAGACCGCGGGGAGACCTGCGGCCTTTTGATTTCAGAAAGGAAAAACAATGGAAAAAGAAACGCGCTGTCCCTGGTGTCTGTCTGACCCGCTTCTCCGGGACTATCACGACCGGCGGTGGGGCCGTCCCGAACACGGAGATCGGGAACTTTTCGCGCAGCTCGTGCTGGAATGCTTCTCTATGGGGCTTTCATGGCGGCTCATCCTTCATAAAGAAGAAGCGCTCCGCCGGGCCTGCGGCGGGCTCGATCCGGAGATCTGCGCTCTGTACGGGCCGGAAAAAGAAGAAGAGCTCCTGCGCACGCCGGGGATCATTCATCACCGCGGCAAGATCAGAAGCATCGGGGAAAATGCCAGGGCTTTTCTGGAGGTGCGGAAAGAATGGGGCAGCTTCGACGCCTACCTGTGGCACTGGACAGAGGGAAAGCCCGTCGTCCGCACGCCGGAGACGCTGGATGATATTCCCGCGGAGGATGAGCTTTCGAGGAAGGTCAGCAGAGACATGAAAAAACGGGGGTTCCGGTATCTCGGCCCCGTCACGGTCTATTCCTATATGCAGGGCGTGGGTCTTATCAACGATCATCTCCTGTCCTGCCCGTACAAATGAAGCGGCGAGAGCCGCTTTTTTCATATGCATTTTTCTTTCTGCCGCCGGAAACTCCGCAGAAAAGAATTTTTTGCTGCTGTTTTTTCAGTTCTTGTGGAAAAAGAAAAGTTTTTCACAAAGTTATCCACAAAATGTTGATAACTCTGTGAAAAATCAGTGGATAAGCACATTCATTTTTCTCTCTGCTGCCCGAACACATAAAAAAGACCTCCGGATATGTCCGAAGGTCCCGCGGGCTTTGCTCTCACAGTGAGCGGCCCAGTTCATAGGCTTCTTTCATGTAAGGGGAAGCGGCGGTCATGGCGGGCGTGCCGCATCCTTTTCCGAGGATCATGCCCTGATCCCGGAAGGAAAGGTAACGGACCAGGGTCCGGTAGTGGGCGGTGAGGACATCAAACGTCCAGCTGTCACTGTTCCACGCGGCGGCGATGAGAGCGGAGCGCATCCTTTTTGCCGTAAGACTGCTGTTAAAGGCGCAGAAGCGGTCCACCGCCGCTTTCAGCTGGGCGGACATGCCGTAATAGTAGAGCGGCGTCACGAAGACGAGCATGTCGGAAGAGAGGATCTTTTCGCGGAGCGGTTCCATGCCGTCTTTCTGGACGCACGGGCCTTTGTAGCCGCAGCGGACGCAGCCCGTGCAGGGATGGATGCCGGCGCGGGGAATATCGACGGCGGATATGGTGTGGCCCGCCTCTTCCGCGCCGCGGATGAACTGACCGGCAAGCAGATTGGAAGAGCCGTGCTGATTCGGGTTGCCTTCCAGTACGATGATCTTCATGGGGATCTCCTTTCAGAGAGAAAGACTGCCGAGCCAGGAACGGATCTCGCTTTCAGAGGGAGAGGAGCCGAAGCGTGTTCCTTCCAGCCAGCGGCCGCTGCCGGCCTGCTTCTCCAGAATTTCCGCGCTCGCGCCGATGCCGCTTCCGCCGGACGTGCAGAAAGGAATCACTGTTTTTCCGGTGAAATTATGATTTTCCACAAAGGTGCTCATGATGCGCGGCGCTTCGCCGAACCAGATGGGGAAACTTGAGATCGGAAGAGCGGTTCAGCAGGAATGCCGAGACCGATCTCGTAT
>OLZA01000079.1_pt1 | contig 73538 bp, 71 predicted proteins | sample 1673431 | NCBI WGS metagenome assembly OLZA01 (sample SAMEA103958111, study PRJEB25191) | human gut metagenome | biome: human-associated habitat [ENVO:00009003]; feature: intestine environment [ENVO:2100002]; material: feces | place: Germany | collected 2013/2015 | reverse complement strand
GCGATATTGATCTTACAGCTCTCTTTGATCTTTTCAATCTGTGCAGGTGTTTTAATCAGATCATGGTCAAGAACTGCATATCCTTTCTTTTTCATAAGTTCCATTTTTTCATCAAATGCTTCATGGCATTTTTTATATTTCTTTCCGCTTCCGCACCAGCACGGATCGTTTCTTTCGATTTTCTTTGCCATTTCTTTTCTCTCCTTTTGCGCATATGCTAATTGAGCAAAAAATCAAAAACAGCATACTTCATATATTGATGATATTGTATCATAAAAGAATGAGATTTCGGAATAAGTAAACATAATTTTAGAAATCTAAATTTCCGGGACATCGGAGGATGTCTTTCGGGGATGTCCGGCAGCGGGCGCTGCGAAGCGGTATTTTATTCATGGAGCTCCTCCTTTCCGGATGAAAATGGAGATGTGCAGAAGGAAATAAAAAACTCCCGCCCCCAAAGGGACGGAAGTTCCGTGATTCTCACCCAATTTCGCCGATGCGTCGCCGTACCGGCCTCTATGAGTCTGTGACTCCCCGCCGTAACGGGCGGCGCCGGGAAGACTTACTGGATTCGGTCTTCCATGCTCGGGAACGCACTTCTTCAGACCTGCCGCGCTCCTTTCCACCTGCCGGAGCTCTCTGATGCGGCTTCAGAATGAATACTCTTTTCCTTCACTGCAATCTGTAAAAATTTTCCTTATTATAGCATGCTTTTCATACAAGTCAATGCGAAACAGCGGAAGCCGGAAAATTTTTCAGCGTCCATGTATACGGCGCCCCATGCACGGCGGTCACGGGAAAGGAGAAAAACGCGCAAAAAAATCCCCGCTCATGGCTGAACGGGGATTCTGCGGTCAGATCCTTACTTTCCTTCCGCTTCTTTTCTGGCTTTGATCTCGTCGTCGTAAGACTTCTGGATGCGGACGTAATTTTCACGCCGTTCCTTCGCGTCTCTTTCCGTCTTTTCAAAGAGCGCTTCCGCTTTGTCGGGGAAGAGCGTCGCGAGGCTCGCAAAGCGGACTTCGCCCATCAGATATTCGCGGAAATTGCCTTTCGGCGGGCGGCTGTCGAGATGGAAGGGATTCTTGCCTTCCTCAAGGAGCGCCGGGTTGTAGCGCCAGTTGCACCAGTAGCCGCATTCCACGGCCTTCTTTTCTTCTTCCTGGCTCTTGCCCATGCCCGCTTTCAGGCCGTGATTGATGCACGGCGCATAGGCGATAATGAGGGACGGCCCCGGATAGGCTTCCGCTTCCGTGATGGCTTTAATGGCCTGATTCATATCCGCGCCGAGAGCGATCTGCGCGACATAGATATAGCCGTAGGAGACGGCGATCATGCCGAGATCTTTCTTCTTGGTCTTCTTGCCGGACGCGGCAAATTTTGCGATGGCCGCCGCCGGGGTGGATTTGGAGGACTGGCCGCCGGTGTTGGAATACACTTCCGTGTCGAGGACGAGAACATTGACGTCTTCGCCGGAAGCGAGCACCTGGTCGAGACCGCCGAAGCCGATGTCATAGGCCCAGCCGTCGCCGCCGAAGATCCACTGGCTTCTCTTGATGAAGTGATCTTTCATTTCGAGGAGTTCTTTATATTCGGGGTGCGCCGCCACTTCCGCGCGGAGCGCCGCTTCAAACCGGCGGGCCCGGTCTCTCGTGCCTTCGCCGATCTCTTTCTTGTCGAGCCATTCCTGCATGACTGCCTTGGTCTCGTCATCGGCAGCGGGGAGGAGCGCTTCCACTTTTGCCGCGAGGCGGCTGCGGAGCTTCGTTTCTCCGAGGTGCATGCCCAGGCCGTATTCCGCGTTGTCTTCAAAGAGGGAATTTGCCCATGCGGGGCCGCAGCCGTCCGCGTTCACGGTGTACGGCATGGAGGGCGCGCTCGCGCCGTAGATGGAGGAGCAGCCCGTCGCGTTGGCGATATTCATGCGGTCGCCGTAGAGCTGGGTGATGAGATGGACGTACGGCGTCTCTCCGCAGCCTGCGCAGGCGCCGGAGAATTCGAAGTATGTCGGTTCCAGCATGGCGCCGCGGATGGTATTCTTATTAATCGGATTGGCCTTGCGGGGAAGCGTCATGGCGTAGTCCCAGAGCTTCTGCTTATCGAGCTGGGTCTCGATGGGCTTCATGACGAGCGCTTTATTGCGGGCCGGGCAGGTATTGACGCAGATGCCGCAGCCGTAGCAGTCCTGCGGGTCGATGACCATGCGGAATTTGAGTCCTTTTACCGGGCCCTGGAAATCGCGGACGATGAAGCCTTCCGGCGCTTTTTCCACTTCTTCTTCCGTGGCGAGGATCGGACGGATCGTGGCGTGCGGGCAGGACGCGGCGCACTGGTTGCACTGGATGCAGTTTTCGGGGATCCATTCCGGCACGCTGATCGCCGCCGTGGGACGTTCATATTTCGAGGTGCCTGTAGGGAAGGTGCCGTCTTCGATGCCCTTGAAGGTGGAAACGGGGAGATCATCCCCTTCCTGGCGGTTCATGACGTCGCATACATCAGAGATGAAGGCGGGGCGGTCAATGACTTCTCTCGTGCCGCCGGTGGTGGCGTGCGCCCATTCTTCGGGGACGGCCACTTCGATCGGCGCGGTGACGCCAGCGTCGACGGCGGCGTTATTCATATCGACCACATCCTGGCCTTTTCTGCCGTAGGAATGCTGATTCGCGTCTTTCAGATATTTCACAGCGTCTTCCACGGGGATGATCTTCGTGAGCGCGAAGAAGGCGGACTGCATGATCATGTTGATGCGGCTGCCGAGTCCGATCTCTTCGGCGATCTTGAAAGCGTCCATGATATAGAATTTCGCGTGGAGCTTGGCGAGTTTCCGCTTCATCATGGCCGGAAGCATGGCGTCCAGTTCTTCCGGTTTCCACTGGCAGTTCAGCAGGAAGACGCCGCCGTCCTTGAATCCGCGGAGCATGTCGTATTTATAGACATAAGACGGGCGGTGGCAGGCCACGTAGTCCGCCTTTCGGATGAGATAGGGCCGGCGGATCGGATCGGGGCCGAAGCGCAGGTGGGAAATGGTGACGCCGCCGGATTTCTTGGAATCGTAGGCGAAGTAGCCCTGTGCGTACATGTCGGTATGGTCGCCGATGATCTTGATGGCGTTCTTATTCGCGCCGACAGTGCCGTCGGAGCCGAATCCCCAGAATTTGCAGGAGACGGTGCGGTCAGGCATTTCCGGCACGGCAGCGGGGGCGAGAGACAGATTCGTCACATCGTCCTTGATGCTGAGGGTGAAGTTGTGGCGCGGACGGTCGGCCTTCAAGTGTTCATAGACGGCCATGATGTCTTCCGGCACCACGTCTTTGGAGCCGAGACCGTAGCGGCCTCCGCATACGCGGATGTCCAGGCCGGACGCGGCAATGGCGCTCTGCACATCAAGGTACAGCGGTTCGCCGAGAGCACCGGGCTCGCGGGTGCGGTCCAGGACGGCGACTTTCTTTACCGTCTTCGGCAGCGCGGCGATGAAGTCCTTCACGGAGAAGGGGCGGTACAGGTGGACGTTCACGAGGCCCACTTTTTCGCCGTGCGCGTTGAGGGCATCCGCTACATCCTTTGCGATGTCCGTGACAGAGCCGATGGCGATGATGACCCGTTCCGCGTCTTCCGCGCCGTAGTAATCGAAAAGATGGTACTGACGGCCCGTGAGCTTCGCGATCTCATCCATGTAGCCCTGGACGATACCCGGCAGCGCGTCGTAGTACGGATTGGCCGCTTCGCAGTGCTGGAAGTAGATGTCCGGATTTTCCGCCGTGCCGCGGATGACCGGATGATTCGGAGAGAGCGCGCGGGCGCGGAATTCGGCGAGCGCCTTCTGATCGATGAGGGGAGCCAGTTCATCATAATCCAGGACTTCCACTTTCTGGATTTCATGGCTCGTGCGGAAGCCGTCGAAGAAATTGATGAACGGCACGCGGCCGCGGATCGCGGACAGGTGGGCGACGGCAGCCAGATCCATGATCTCCTGCACGTTCGCTTCCGCCAGCATGGCGCAGCCCGTCGCGCGGGCGCTCATCACGTCCTGATGATCGCCGAAGATGGAGAGCGCGTGATTGGCGAGCGCGCGGGCGGCGATGTGGAATACGCCCGGCAGCAGTTCGCCGGCGACTTTGTACATATTCGGGATCATGAGCAGCATGCCCTGGGACGCCGTGTAGGTCGTCGTCAGCGCGCCGCTTTGGAGAGAACCGTGGAACGCGCCTGCCGCGCCGCCTTCCGCCTGCATCTCCACGACATGGACCGTATCGCCGAAAATGTTCTTCTTTCCGTGAGCGGCCCATTCATCCACAGATTCCGCCATCGGAGAAGACGGCGTGATCGGATAGATGGCGGCGACTTCGGTAAAAGCGTAGGAAATATACGCGGCTGCCGTATTGCCGTCCATTGTTTTCATTTTTCTCACAAGTACACACCCCTTTTTCATGTGTAAAATTTTGGCAGATTTCGAGGCACCAAAATTTGCGAATACAGCAGAAATTCGTTACAATGTAATTATGATAAATTCGCATAGATGTTCCACATTATTTCATAACAGGGAACAGCGGGAAAATATCTGTTTCATGCTGTAATCCCCTACATTATAAGGGATAGATGTGGAATTCTCAAGAAATGCGCGCCGTCGGCGCGGGGTTTTAGAAAGAGGTGTCAGAATGGATTACAGACATTTGAAGTATTTTCTGGAAGTGGCTTCTCAGAAGAGCTTCAGCAAAGCGGCCCGTAATCTCCACATTTCTCAGTCGGCGATCAGCCGCATGATCAAATCGCTGGAGGATGAGATCGGCGTCACGCTTTTCATACGCAACGCGAAGACAGTGGAGCTCACAGCGCCGGGAACGATCTTCCTGAATTACGCGAAGCGCTGTGTCTTTTCCTTTGAGCATCTGAAGTCGGATTTTGAAAATGAGTTCAATCTGAAGCAGGATACGATCGAGATCGGGCTGCCGCCCATCACGGATGCCCATGTCTTTGCCAAGCTTCTCGGCGAATTCAAGAAGACCTATCCGCAGATCGAGATCAAGCTGTATGAGCACGGCTCGAAGATCGTCGAGTCATCCGTGCAGGAAGGGATCATCGACGTGGGCATCATCTGCACGATCCCGAATAAGGATTTCGAATCGTTCTTCCTGTCCAATGACGAGATGTGCGTGGTCATGCCGAAGGACTGCCCGCTCGCGGAGAGAAAGACCGTGCCCATGAAGCTGCTCGCCGATTATCCGCTCGTCCTTTACCGGGATGATTTCAATATGCACGACGATATTTTACAGACGTGCAGCAAGATCGGGTTCGCGCCGAAAGTCATTTTTGAGACGAGCCAGAGAGAGCTCATGATCCAGACCGTGTCGTCCGGCCTCGGCGTGGCGCTCCTGCCGAGCCGCCTGTGCCCGAAAAATTCCGAGGACAGCCCGGTCGTCGTGCGCCGCCTCACCGAGCCGGAGATGATCCATCATCTCTACGCGATCTGGAAGAAAGGACGGTATCTCTCCAGAGCCGCCCGGCTGTGGATCGAGTTCACCAAGGGGCATCTGGCGCTGCTCAATGCGGACAAGCCGTATGAAGTGTGAGCATGAAAGAATTTTTTCAGAAGAAAGAAAATCGCTTTTTCCTTGCCGTCATCGCGGCGCTGATCGCTTTCGTCTCCTGGCAGGAGAGCCAGATCGCTGATCTGCAGGAGCGGATGATGAATATCGAGGCGTCCCGCTATGATGACCAGCTGAGCACGCTTTACTGGCACGCCGGAGTGACGGACGATAAATTGGAAGAATACGGGAAAGACCTGTATCATTTGCAGAAGCAGAGCACCGAGCAGGACTGGCAGATCAAGAAACTGCAGTGGGGCATACAGGAGAACTGAAAGCGGAGGAAATTTTCCTCCGTTTTTTTTCGACCGCTTTTTGCGCGGCGGAGGGAAATTTTTCCCGCTTATTTATTTATCCATGGTAAAATAATTTATATCCGTTCATTTATTTCAGTCTTTTTATTAGAAGGGAAAATACAGGAAAGGCGAATGATTTTCAATCAGCTTCAGGGACTTCTCATGACGATGCGGCTCTGGGATCTGCTGGATATCCTGGTGGTCGCGTTCTTCCTTTACCGCATTTATCTTTTGATCCGCAATACCCGCGCCACGGCGCTTGTCAAAGGGCTGGTGGTGCTGGGCGTGCTGACGCTCATTTCCGGCTGGGTCCAGCTCCATGCGGTCGCGTGGATCCTGGAAAAACTGATGACGGTGCTGATCGTCGCGCTGCCGGTGGTGTTCCAGCCGGAGCTGCGCCGTGCGCTGGAGCAGATCGGCCGGGGGAAATTCTATGTGTCGTCCAGCGTGGTCAGCGATTCCGACCTGACGGCAGTGATCGACAGCGTGGCGGAAGCGGCGGAGACGATGTCGAAGAGCCGCACGGGAGCGCTCATTGTATTCGAGCGTTCCGTCGGCCTCGATGATTACATCGATACGGGCATACGCATCGAAGGATTGGTGACAAAAGAATTGCTGGGGAATATTTTCATCGTCAATACGCCGCTTCACGACGGGGCGGTCATCATCCGGGAAAACCGGGTCATGGCGGCGGGATGCCTCCTGCCGCTTACCCGCGACCGGTCGCTGTCTTCCGAGCTGGGCACGCGGCACCGCGCCGCTATCGGTCTCTCCGAGATGGCGGACTGCGTGGTTGTGGTGGTCAGCGAGGAGACGGGAACCATTTCCTATACCTACGGCGGCCATATTTACCGGCATATCGACGGGGAAACGCTCCGCAACCGCCTGAAGTCCTTCATGATGGCGAATAAGGGGAGAACGAGCGTGGTGAACGATATGTTCCAGAAATGGAGGCCCAGAAAATGAAATATACCAAGCTGCACTGGTGGCTGCCGAAAATATTGTGCCTCATCGCGGCGTGCGCTTTCTGGCTGTATGTCATGAATGAGCAGAATCCCATCATGACGGGGAGCTATACCGTGCCTGTGGAAGTGCGCAACCTTGACCGGTCGCTCGTGGCGCTCAATGTGCCGCAGCGTGTCAAGGTCACTGTCAATATGAACCGCAACGCGCTGATGCAGCTCCACAGCGATGATATCCACGCGTATGTGGATATGCAGAATATGACCGACGGCGATTATCCGAATACGAAGATCTCCGTGTCGCTTCCCGGCGACGGGGAAGTGGCGTCGGTCACGCCCCAGTATTTCGATCTGAAAGTCGATCCCTATGCGGTGAAGTCCGTGCCGATCCGGGTAAATTTCTTCGGCGAACTGCCGTCCGGCTATAAGTCGGCGCTGAAGGATACGGCGCCTTCCGTATTGACCGTGGCGGGGAGCAGCAGCAGCATCGACATGGTGAACCGGGCGGTGGTCTCCGTTAATCTGGCGGATAAGCGGGAAAGCTTCACCGAGTTTGATTCGGTCAGCGTCATGGACGAGGACGGCAATACGGTGACCGGCATCGATGTCATGCCGACGCAGGTGCGCGTCGCCGTGGAGATCACGGAAGAGCAGAAGACCGCGAATATTCCCCTCACGGCGAAGGTGAAGGGCACGCCTGCCGCGGGATACCGGGTGGACGGCCTGACCGTCGCGCCTCTTGCGGCGACGGTGACGGCGCCGGGGAGCGACCTGGAAGCCATGAAGGAGATCAATCTCGGTGAGATCGATGTGACCGGTGCGGAAGCCGATGTGACGCAGACTCTGCCCATCCCGGTTCCGGCGGGTTCCTCTGCGATACCGGCCGAAGCGACGGTGACGGTCTCTGTCAACGGCGTTCAGTGAGCCTTGACGGAAACCTGCGGCGGCGGTATGATTTGAAATTGCGAACAGCGGAAAGCAGATAAAAGGAGAGAAAAAATATGCTTACATTATTTGGCACGGACGGAGTCCGCGGCGTTGTGAATTCCACGCTCATGCCGGAGCTTGCTTATCAGATGGGGCGCGCGGCGGGCGCTTATTTCTGCCGGAGAGACGGATCGCACCGCTTCCTGATCGGCAGGGATACCCGCATTTCCGGGGGCATGATCGAAGCGGCGCTGGCGGCCGGTCTCTGTTCTGCCGGGGTGAGCGTCGATCTGGTCGGCGTGATCCCGACACCGGGCGTAGCCTATCTCACCCGCATGAAAGACTACGACGCCGGTGTGGTGATTTCCGCGTCTCACAATCCTTTCCAGGACAACGGCATCAAGTTCTTTGACCATGAAGGATACAAACTCCCTGACGCGGCGGAAGAAGAGATCGAAAACCTGCTCCGCCATATGGACGGCGAGGAGATTCCCCGTCCTACCGGCGCGGGCATCGGCGCGATCCGCCATGTGCCGGAATATGCCGATGAATACAGAGCGTATGTGCTCTCCACCGTGAAAACGGATTTTTCCGGCATGAAGATCGTGACGGACTCGGCAAACGGCGCGGCCAGCGATTTCCTGCCGGAGATCCTCAGGAAGCTCGGCGCGGACGTGACGGCGCTGTCCTGTGAGCCTGACGGCATCAATATCAACAGAGACTGCGGCTCCACCCATATCGAACATCTTCAGGAAGAAGTGGTGCGCCTCGGCGCGGACTGCGGCATCGCCAATGACGGCGACGCGGACCGCTGCCTCTTCGTCGATGAAAAAGGACACGTGCTGGACGGCGACCACATCATGATCATCAATGCCCTGAAAATGAAAAAGGAAGGCCGCCTCGCGGGCGATATGGTCGTGGGCACGGTCATGAGCAATCTGGGCTTTGGCAAGGCGCTGGCGGGATTCGGATGCCGCACTGTGGCGACCCAGGTGGGCGACCGGTACGTGCTGGAGGAAATGCGGAAGAACGGCTATTCCATCGGCGGCGAACAGTCGGGGCACATCATCTTTGCGGACTACAATACCACCGGCGACGGACTTATCACGGCGGTGCAGACGCTGACGGTGCTGAAAAACGACGGCCGCCCGCTCTCCGAGCTGGGAAGTCTCATGACGGACTATCCGCAGATTCTGAAAAATGTGGAAGTCTACAGCAAGAACGGCTGGGAGGACAATGAACTCATCGCCGCAGCCATCGAAGCGGGCGCATCCGAGCTCGGTGATGACGGGCGCATCCTCGTCCGCGCGTCCGGCACGGAACCGCTCATCCGCGTCATGGGCGAAGGGCCGGATGCGGAACAGCTGGAGCGCATCGTGGATGACATCGCCTCCGTGATTGATCAGGAACTGGGCGTGGGCCAGAAATGATCAATAAATGATCAATAAAAAAGAAGCTCTGTGAAATTTCACAGGGCTTTTTTCTTGCGCTTTTTTATTTCAGCTCTTCGCCGCGGAGGATGATCTCCGCCATCTTCAGGCGGTCTTCGTCGCAGAAGCGGATCTCTCCGTCGTCCAGGCATTGCTTATAAAATTTCTTCTTCCACTGCACCGTGGCGAGCACCTTTTTCAGATCAGCCAGCTTTTGCAGGACTTCCGCTTCCTTTTTCGCAAAGAGCTCATAGCGCTTTTCCGCGGAAGCGAACCCTTCGTCGCACCAGTCGATATACTGCCGGATGTCGTGGATGCTCATGCCTGCTTTTTTCAGACATTCAATGGTATTCAGCATGACCACGTCCTTTTCCGTAAAGATTCGGCGGCCGTTCGGGGCGCGCTTCACATGGCGGAGCAGCCCTTCCTCATCGTAGTAGCGCAGCGTATGCGTGGTGAGCCCCATTTTTTCCGCCAGTTCGCCGATGGTATATTCCATGATCTCCTCCTGAAAATATTTTCAAAAAAATCCTTGACTTCGGGTCAACTCGAAGTTCTACACTGACTATAGCAGAAGGGCGCCGGAAACGCAAGGGCGTCCGGGAGAGCCCGCAAAGCGGGCAGAGAAAGGAGAGACACCGATGAAGAAATGGCAGAAACTCATGATCTGCGCCATGGCGGGCGCGGCCGTATGGGGCGGCGCCATGGCCGCGCAGGCGGCGGAAGGGCCGGCAGCACCGGCGGTTTCAGTAAAGGAGGAAGCATCCATGCAGGGCATGACGTACAAAGACATTCCGGAAGATCAGATCCTGGCGTATAAGGGCAACCGCTGGGGGCTCGTCTACGACGGGGCCATCAGGGAGAACGTGCCGGGACAGGTCCAGATCCATCCCATCACATATGATCTGGACGGCGTCGCGGTGGCGGCGAACGTTTACACACCGGCGGGCTACGACCCGCAGAAATCCTACGCGGCGGTCGTGGTGGCGCATCCGAACGGCGGGACGAAGGAGCAGGTGGCCGGCCTCTACGCGCAGCGCCTCGCGGAAGCGGGCTTCATCACCATCGCGGCGGACGCATCCTATCAGGGAGCGAGCGGCGGGGAGCCGCGCCATCTGGACGTGCCGGCGCACCGCATCGAAGATGTGCACGGCATGGTGGACATCATCTCCCGCTTCCCCGGCGTGGATAAGACCCGCATCGGCGCGCTGGGCATCTGCGGAGGCGGCGGCTACACCCTCGCGGCGGTCCAGACCGATCCGCGCGTGGCGGCCGTGGCGACCCTCTCCATGTTCAACAGCGGCATCGTCCGCCGGGACGGCTACGGCGTGACCCATCCGGACCCGATGACGGCGCAGAAGACGCTCGCCCAGGCGGCTGCGGCCCGCCAGAAAGAGGTGGAGACCGGCGTCATCGACCTCACGCCGAACATGACGGAGACGCTCACGCCGGAGGAAGCGGACAAGCTGCCCTTCGACCTCTACCGGGAAGGCTATTACTACTACGGCAAAGATTACTACCATCCGAACGACACGTTCAGCTACACCGTGTCCAGTCTGATGGACCTCGTGGCCTTCGACGCGGCGCAGAACATGGGGCTCATCACGCAGCCGCTCCTCATGATCGCCGGGAGCCGGGCGGACTCGCTCTACATGACGGAGGACGCCTTCGCGAAAGCCACCGGCACAAAGGACAAGGAACTCTTCCTCGTGCCCGGCGCGACCCACATTCAGACCTACTGGGTGAAGGACTACGTGGACGCCATCGCGGACAAGCTCACGACGTTCTTCACGGCGAAGCTCGCCGGAAAAAAATAAGGAGGACGCCATGAAACGCATCCTCATGGCCGCTCTGGCGGCGGCGCTCCTTGCGGGAGCGGCCGTCTCCGGGCCGGCGGCCTCCGCTGCGGAGCCGGCCGCGCAGACCGTGACGCCGGCGTCCGCGATCCCTTCCGTATCCGCCGGGAGCGGGCATTTCACCGGCCGGGTGCGGATGGAGAACCTCTTCGGTCCGGCGGGGACCTTCACCGCCTACGGCGCGGGCGTCACGTTCGAGCCCGGGGCACGCACTCACTGGCATATCCATCATGCCGCGCAGGTGCTCATCGTCACCGCGGGGGCCGGATACGTCGGGGAATGGGGGAAGCCGCCCATTGCCCTCCGCGCGGGGGACGTGGTCTTCTGCCCGCCGGAGGTGAAGCACTGGCACGGCGCCGGACCGAAGACGGCCATGACGCACATCGCCATTTCCCAGACTGGAAGCGACCCCGTGACCTGGCTCGAGCCGGTAGCGGACAGCCTCTATCCGGAAGCGTGACGATTTCTCTTGTTTTCGCATAGGAAAGGAGACCCTGTCATGAGACGGAGACGCCTGTTTTTCGCCGCGTGCGGGCTGACCGCACTCGCCGCTTCGCTGACCGCCGCCTGCGGCGCGGAAGATGCCGCGCCGTCCGGTACCCGCATCGACGCCGACGCGTCTGCGTCCATCCGGGGACCGGCCGCGCCGGTGCCCCCGGCGGCAGGACAGCGCCGCATCGCCGTCGTGTATTTCTCGGAACCGGAGACGGAAGACCGCCGTGCCGTACAGGGAAGCACGGAATTCATCGCCTCCGTCATCGGGAAAGCGACCGGCGGCGCTCTCTACCGCATCGAGCGGAGCGCGCCGTATCCATCCTCCCACGAAGCGCTCACCGCCGAAGCGAAAGAGGAACGGGACCACGGCGCCCGTCCTGCCATCCAGGGGCCGGGGAATCTCTCTGAGGTGGATACGGTCTTCCTGGGCTACCCCATCTGGTGGTACGACATGCCCATGCCGGTGTATTCTTTCCTGGAGGCTTACGACCTCTCCGGGAAGACCATCATCCCCTTTGTGACGCACGGCGGCAGCGGCCTCACCGGCACGGCGGACCGCATCGCCGCGGCCGAGCCCGGCGCGCGTGTGGCGGGCCCGGCGTATGAAGTGTACCGCACGGACGTGCCGGAGGCGGAAGACTCCGTCCTCCGGTGGCTCGGGCGGCTCGGTTTCTGAAAGGAGAAACGCTTATGAAATCTCTGTGGCTCGCGCTCGCCGCGGCGGCGCTCCTGTCCCTGCCGGCCGCGGCCATGCGGCCCGTGCTGCTGGAGGATCAGGGGAGCTTCTTTGCCGGCGGCACGGTGCGCACCGCGGAGGGCGTATACCGCGGCAACGAAGATGCGCGGGATCTGTCCGGGGAGACCCTCCACGGCGATCACGCCTATGTATTCTGGCAGCGGCCGGCCCATGCCCGGACCATGGCTCTGGTCTTCCTGCACGGGGCCGGCCAGTCCGGCAAGACCTGGGAGACCACGCCCGACGGGCGGGACGGCTTCCAGAACATTTTTCTCGAGAAGGGCTACGCCACGTATGTGGTGGATCAGCCGCGGCGCGGCCGGGCCGGCCGGTCCACGGTGCCGGAGACGATCTCCGCCGTGCCGGACGACCAGCTCTGGTACAACAATTTCCGCATCGGCGTGTGGCCGGAGACGCTCCCCGGCGCGGCCGCCGCCGATGACGCCGCGTGGCGGGACCAGTTCTTCCGCCAGATGACGCCCAATACCGGCGCGTACGACGAAGACGTCATCAGCCGCGCCATGGCGGCGGTCTTCGAGCGGTCGGGCCCGGGCGTGCTCGTCTCCCACTCGCAGGGCGGCGGGCCGGGGTGGCGTACGGCCATCCTGAGCGACAAGGTGCGGGGCGTCATCGCCATCGAGCCGGGGACCTTCCCCTTCCCGGAAGGAGAGGTGCCGCCCGTGGAGGAGACCTCGAGCCCCTTCCCGGCCGCGGGCACGGCGGTGCCCATAGCGGATTTCCTCCGGCTCACGAAGATCCCCGTGCTCGTCATTTTCGGGGACAACATCCCCGAGGAGCCCACGGACGTGTGGGGCCTCGACAACTGGCGGGTGCGCCTCCGTCTGGCCCGCCGCTGGGCGGAGACGGTGAACCGCCATGGCGGGGACGCGGCGGTGCTGTCCCTGCCGGACGCGGGCCTCTACGGTAATACGCATTTCCTCATGTCCGACCGCAATAACCGGGAGGTGGCCGACCTCATGGAGCGGTGGATGGAAACGCATCATCTGGATGGAAAGAAGGCATGATCCATGGAAACAGTCAAATTAAATAACGGCGTCGAGATGCCGATGCTCGGCTACGGGGTCTACCAGATCCCGCCGGCGGAGTGCGCGCGCTGCGTGCAGGACGCGATCCGCGCGGGGTACCGCCTCATCGACACGGCGCAGTCCTACGACAATGAGTATGAAGTGGGCGAGGCGGTCTCACAGTGCGGCCTCCCCCGGAGCGAGCTCTTCCTCACCTCGAAGATCTGGATCGCAAACAGCGGCTACGAGCGGGCGAAGCAGTCCATCGACGACTCCCTGCGCCGCCTCCGCACGGACTACCTCGACCTCATGCTCATCCATCAGCCCTTCGGCGACTATTACGGCACGTGGCGCGCCATGGAAGAGGCGCTCCGCGCGGGCAAGCTCCGCGCCATCGGCGTGTCGAATTTCTTCGCCGACCGGCTCATCGACCTCTGCCACAATGTGGACATCCTCCCGGCGGTGAATGAAGTGGAGACCCACGTGTTCCACCAGCAGAAGGAACTCCACACCGTCATGGAGCGCTACGGCATCGTCCACGAGGCGTGGGCGCCTTTCGCCGAAGGGCGGCACGATCTCTTCACGAATCCCCTGCTCGTCCGCATCGGAGAGGCGCACGAGAAGACGGCGGCGCAGGCCGCGCTGCGGTTCCTCATCCAGAGCGGTGTGGTGGTCATCCCGAAGTCGGTCCACCTGAGCCGCATGGAAGAGAATCTGGACGTCTTCGACTTTTCCCTCACGGAGGAGGAAATGGAGGCGCTCCGCGGGCTCGACGAAAAAGACAGCCTCTTCTTTTCCCATTACGACCCGCAGATGGTGGAGTGGTTCTACCGCATGGTGGAGGAGCGTCATCTGCGGTCCTGATCCGCGGGACGGACGATGCGCAGTCCTGTGAAAGAAAGGAGAATCCTCATGAAACAGAATATCCTGCTGTTCTTCGCGCTGCTCGCGGCCGCCCTCTTCGGCGGCGTTTCGGCGGAGGCCGCCGCGCCGGCGCTGCCGCCCCGGGAAGCGTCCATCGTTACGATCTCCGCGCTGGGCGCGCAGGGCGACCTGCCGCGGCTCCGTCAGGCCATGGCGGACGGCCTCGACCGGGGCCTCACGGTCAATGAAGAGAAAGAGCTCATGCTCCAGCTCTACGCCTACGCCGGATTCCCCCGCAGCCTGAACGGGCTCCAGACGCTGGCCTCCGTGACGGAGGAGCGGAAAGCGGCGGGGATCAAAGACGAGACGGGCCGGGAGGCGTCGCCGGTCGATCCCGCGCGGGACCGCCGGGCAATCGGCACGAAGGTCCAGACGGCGCTCGTGGGCCGGCCGGTCGCGGGCGGCGTGTACGACTTCGCCCCCGAGGCGAACCGCTTCCTGCAGGAGCACCTCTTCTGCGACATCTTCGAGCGGGACGTGCTCACCTGGCAGGACCGGGAACTCGCCACCGTGTCCATGCTCGCGGGCATCGGCAATGTGAACGCTCAGCTCCGCTCCCACATGGGCGTGGCCCTGCGGGTGGGCGTCACCGCCGATGCGCTCCGCGCTCTCACGGACGTGCTTACGGAGACCGTCTCCGAAGAGACCGGGGCGAATACGAAGGCTGTGCTGGCCGAGGTCCTCGGCAGCCGGGCATGAGATGGCCGCATGACTTGTCAGGAAATGCATAAAAAGCAATCATGATTGAGCGGAACGCAAGGGAAAAGACTTGCGCTGCCGGCTCGATCCGCGTATACTATTTCCATACATTAAGTTCATACGAGACAACGGAGCCTGCTCAGACGAGCGGGCTTTTTCGTTTCCGGAAATGCGCACGCGCAATGGAGCCGCTTTGGGGGATGCCCGAAGCGGCTCTTCCGCATTTCCGGACGGTCCGTGGACGGAAAGGGGAATGACAAGCGATGAAATGGAATTTCGAGCGACAGCGCCGGTCGGCATGACGATATTGAGGTTATGTGAAAAGAAAGGAAGAAGAAAATGAAACGATCTGTACTCTTTGCCTGTCCGGCGGCGCTGATGCCGATGGCCGCCTTTGCCGCCGAGCCGGCCTCCGAGCTCAACGCAGGGGACATGGCCTATGTGGCGGTGGCGACCCTCCTGGTGCTCATCATGACGCCGGCGCTCGGCTTTTTCTACGGCGGCCTCGTGCGCCGCAAGAATACGCTCAATACGATGATGATGTCCTTCATCTGTCTGGCCATCTTCACCGTGCAGTGGTTCCTCTTCGGCTACTCCCTCTCTTTCGGGCCGGACGTGGGCGGCGTCATCGGCAATCTGGACTGGGCGTTCCTCTCCGGGGTCGGCATGGACGCGAACCCGGACTACTCCGCCACCATCCCGCACATCCTCTTCTGCATGTTCCAGATGGCCTTCGCGATCCTCACGCCGGCCATCGTATCCGGCGGCATCGTGGAGCGCACCCGCTTCCCCGCGTACTGCCTCTTCATCCTCCTGTGGGGCACCTTCGTGTATGACCCCATGTGCCACATGGTCTGGGGCGACGGCGGCGTCATCCGCAATATGGGCGCCCTTGATTTTGCCGGCGGCACGGTCATTCACGTGACGAGCGGCTTCTCGGCCCTCACCGCGGCCATCCTCATCGGCAAGCGCAAAGACTTCGGCAGTGCCGCCATCCGGCCGCACAATGTGCCCTACGTCTGCCTCGGGGCGAGCTTCCTCTGGCTCGGCTGGTTCGGATTCAATTCCGGCGCGGGCCTCACTTCCTCCGACGTGATGGCGCAGGCCCTCGCCAATACGGGTATCGCCTCCTGCACGGCCGGCCTCGTGTGGGCGATTCTCGATAAATTCCTCCATCACAAAGTCACCACGGTAGGCTTCATGACGGGCGTCATCGCAGGCCTCGTGGGCATCACCCCCGGAGCGGGCTTCGTTGACAGCCAGGCGGCCTTCTTCATCGGCCTCACCACGCCGTGCATCTGCTATTTCTTCATCGCTTATGTGAAAGCGAGATTCCAGTATGACGACGCGCTGGACGTCTTCGGCTGCCACGGCATGGGCGGCGTGTGGGGCGCGCTCATGACGGGCGTCTTCTGCACCACCGCGGTGAACTCCGCCGGCGCGGATGGGCTCCTCGCGGGCAATCCGGCGCAGATGATCCCCCAGGCGACGGGCGTGGTCACGGGTATCGTCATGGCGGTGGTCGTGACGGCCATCCTCGTGAAGATCGTCGGCGCGGTGATGCAGCTCCGGGCGACGCCTTCGGAAGAAGCGCAGGGCCTCGATATCATCGAACACGGCGAGCGGGCGTATAATAAGCTCTAAGGAGGACAATCATGGAGACGAACAAGATATACAAAGTAGAAGCCATCATCCGTCCGGAAAAGCTGGACGAACTGAAAGACGCGCTCTTTGCCATCAAAGTCACGGGCATGACCGTATCCGACGTGTACGGCTGCGGCCTTACCCGGGGCCAGTCGGAGATCTACCGCGGCAAAGAGCTGCCGGTGAACCTCATGCCGAAGACAAAAGTGGAGATCGTCATTTTCGAGACGCCCCTCCAGAAACTCATCGACACCATTCGGAGCGTGTGCTGCTCCGGCCACGTGGGAGACGGGAAGATCTTCGTATCCGAGCTCACCACGGCGGTAAAGATCCGCACCGGCGAGATGGGCGGCGACGCCGTCATCGACTACCAGCCGTGACGCGGACAAAAAAAGCAGGTTCCTTTTCGGAGGGGACCTGCTTTTTTCATGCGCAAAAAAAGAGACCCCGCGGGGCCTCTTATATTTTTACTCAAAGAACATCGCTGCCGCCATGACAAGGTACGCCGTGTCCTTGATGCCGGCCGTCTCGTAAGACGAATGCATGGCCAGCTGGGGCAGGCCGATATCCACGGCGGGGATGCCTATCTTCGTGATGGCGATATTTCCCAGCGTGGAGCCGCCGGGACGGTCGCTGCGGTTCGTGAAGACCTGCACGGGCACTTTCGCTTCTTCGCAGAGCGCGCGGAAATGAGCGGCGCTCCAGCCGTCGGTGCAGTACTTCTGCTGCGCGTTGAACTTGATGACGATGCCGCCGTTCAGCACGGGCCGGTTCACCGGATCGGATTCGGCGGGATGATTCGGATGCACCGCGTGAGCGTTATCCGCGGAGATCAGGAAGCTCCGAGCCAGCATGGCGAGCATCCTGTCCTGCGAAATGCCGAGCGCCGCCGAGAGGCGGAGGATCGTGTCGAAGAGGAAGGAAGAGCCCGCGCCCTGCCGGGTGCCGCTGCCCACTTCTTCATTATCAAAGAGGGCGAAAACGGAAATGTGCTTTTCCTTCTTTCCCATGGTATAGCCGCGGAACGCCGCGAAAGCGCATTGCAGATCATCCAGACGGGGAGAGGAAATGTATTCATTCTCCGCGCCCCACATCGTGCCGGGGACGAGCGGGACAAGGCACAGATCGTGACCGAGGATATCTTCCTTTGCGCATTTCGCTTCCGCCGCGATGACATCCATAAATGACAGGCCGCCAGCGGGGCCCCAGAGGGGGAGCAGATCTTTCTGAGCGTTCCAGTGATAGCCCTGATTTACCTCGCGGTTCATGTGGATGGCCAGCGAAGGGATGACGAGAAGAGGCTTCCCGGGGCAGACAAGCTTCGGCACGAGAGCGCCCTTCTCCCGGACGATGACGCGCCCCGCCGCCGTGAGGGGACGGTCCGTCCAGCTGCTCATGATCATGCCGCCGTAAGGCTCCACATTGAGGCGCACATACGGACCGTCGGCGATCTCCGGATCTTCCTTGATCTTGAACGTGGGGGAATCGCCGTGCGCCGCGATGATGCGGAAATCCCGGGCCGGTTCCTTCGGCACGGCAAAAGCGATGACCGCCGAGCCGTTCCGGGTGACCACATACTTGTGTCCCGGCTCGATCTCCCAGTCGTCTTCCTCCCGGAGCTCGACGGCATGGTCATAGACGAAAGCCGTCTTGATGCCCCGCGCCGCGTGGAAGGGCGAAGGGCTCTTGCTGATAAAATGGAGGAGATCCCGGGAGATCTCCTCAAAAGCGTTTTCCTGCTGCGCCATGATTATTTATGCTTCTTTGCCATGATCATTTCATAGACCTGCTGAGCCATCTCCGCGCGCTCCCGGATGACGGGATTCGGCGAATCGATGGGAGCCGGATTGAAAGACGTGGTGTAGTGAAGCTTTTCCGTTTCCTGTTCCATTTCCTTGATCTGGATGGTGCGGGCGGTCATGTCATACACATACGTGTAAGTATTCGTGCCGCCTTCGATCTGCTCCACGCCGGTGAAGGTCAGGACCTGGTGGCCGTTCTTGTCCACATCCAGATCCGCTTCGCCCACGTCGATGGTGAGGGCGTCATTATATTTCCACAGCTGCTCCGCGGAGACAGTCATGGTCGAAAAAGCCGCCGCCGCGGCCAGGCCCAAAGCAATGATGGATTTCTTCATACCTTTCACTCTCTTTCCCAAATTCTGAAAGTTCCTTAATAAAAATATTATACCATAGGCCCAAAAGAAGCGCATATACATTTCCGGCGGCCCAGGGAAAGGACGCGCCTGATTTCCGGCGGGAAAAAGAAAAGCGCCGGAAAATTTCCGGTGAAAGATCCGGAACCGCCGGAAATTTTTCAGCGGAAAACGGAAAAACACCGGGATTTTTTCGGCGAAAAATGAAAACGCGCCGGAAAATGACCGGCGGGAAATAGGAGGGCAGCGGCTGCTTTTCCTGTGTTACAATGACTGCATGGGATTATTTCAGAACGGAGGAAATGTGATGGAGATACGGAATGCGGCGGTGGCAGGCGCGGGGGCGCTCGGCACTTTGTACGGCAGCCTGATCGGGAAGGCTCTCGGATGGGACGCGGTGCGGATCGTGACGGATCCGGAGCGGGCGGCGCGGTACAGACGGGACGGCGTCCTTTGCAACGGAGAGGCCTGCGGTTTTTCTTATTTTGACGGGACGGAGGCGGCGGAACCGGCGGATCTGGTCATTTTCGCGGTGAAGTTCGGCGGCCTCGCCCGGGCCATGGAGGAAGCGGCGCCGCTCATTGACGGGCATACGGTGATCCTTTCGGTGATGAACGGCGTCACCAGCGAGGAGATCCTGGCGGAGCGCTTCGGCGGGGCGCGGGTGCTGCTCTGCACGGCGCAGGGCATGGACGCGACGCGCGTCGGCAATGACACCCGCTATGACCACGCGGGAAATCTCTGGATCGGGCCGCGGAGCGCCGGGCAGGAAGAGATCACGGCGGCAGTCGGGGACTTCCTCGCCCGCGCGGGCATCGCCTGTGAGCTCGCGGAGGATATGCCCCTCCGCCTGTGGAAGAAGCTCATGATGAATGTGGGCATCAATCAGACGACGGCGGTCTATGAGACGGGCTACGGCGGGGTGAAGCATCCCGGCGAGGCGCAGGATGTGATGATCGCCGCCATGCGGGAGACCATGGCCGTGGCGAACGCCATGGGCATTCCGCTTTCGGAGGCGGATATCCGGTACTGGCTGGCGCTGACGCAGCAGTTTGCCGACGAGGGGATGACGTCCATGCGGCAGGATCTGCTGGCGGGGCGCCCCACGGAGGTGGAGCTCTTCGCGGGGACGATCCGGCGGCTCGGCAGGGAGCATGGCGTGGCGACGCCGGTAAATGATCTTTTCTATCGCCTGATCCGGCTCATGGAGAGGAACGGACGATGAATTACCGCATGATCGTGCAGTACGACGGCACGAGGTACGAGGGATGGCAGCGGCAGCAGCGGACGGCGGAGACGGTGCAGGGGAAGCTGGAGGCCGCCGCCGCGGCGGTCACCGGAGAGAGCGTGCAGGTCATCGGCGCGGGGCGGACGGACGCGGGCGTCCACGCGGCGGGGCAGACGGCCAATTTTCACCTTGCCGGGAAATACCGGGCGAAGGCGCTGGAAGAGGCGCTGAACCGGGCGCTGCCCGACGATATCGCCGTGAGCTGTCTGGAGGAGGCGCCGGAGGAGTTTCACAGCCGGTTCCGCGCGCTCCGCAAGGTCTACCGGTACCGCATCCGCACGGGCGCGGCGAAAAAGGTCTTCGAGCGGCGCTATGTATGGCAGTACGGGAAATCTCTCGATCTGGCCGCCATGGAGCGGGCGGCGTCTTTTCTCACGGGGACGCATGATTTTACGAGTTTCTGCGGGAATAAAAAGATGAAAAAATCCGCGGTGCGCACGGTGCATGCCATCCGCTTTTCCGAGGAAGCGGGGGAGCTCCGCATCGATTATGAAGGAAACGGATTTTTGCAGGGCATGGTGCGCATCCTCACGGGGACGCTCGTGGAGATCGGCGAAGGGAAGCGGCGGCCTGAGGACGCGGCGCGCGCGCTGGCCGCGAAGGACCGGGCGGAAGCGGGATTCACCGCGCCCCCGCAGGGGCTGACGCTCCTCTCCGTGGTGTATGAGGACGGCTATGGACAGAGAAAATAAAGAAAGGCCCCTCTGCACGGGGCTGGGAGAGATACTCTTCGACTGCCTGCCCGGCGGGGAGCGGCTCGGCGGCGCGCCGGTGAATTTCGCCTATTCCGCGAAAGCTCTCGGCCTCCGGGCAGCGGCGGTCTCCGCGGTGGGCCGCGATGAGCGGGGAGACCGGGCGCGGCGGCTTCTGGCGGAGAAGGGGATCGCCGCGCACCTGGCGGAGACGGACAGGGAGACGGGCCGTGTGGACGTCTCGATCGATGCGGGCGGCGTGCCGTCGTATCATTTTCTCCCGGAACCGGCGTATGGATCGATCCCCTGGACGGAAGCGCTGGCCCGCCTTGCCGAAGAGACGGATATCTGCTGCTTCGGGACGCTTGCCCAGTGGGGCGAGGTGTCGCGGCGGACAGTGCGGCGCTTCCTCGCGTCAATGAGGCCGGCGGCGCTCCGTGTGTTTGATGTGAACTTGCGGGGAACTTTTTATACGGAAGAGATCATCCGCGGGTCTCTCCGCTGCGCTGACGCGGTGAAGTGCAGCGAAGAGGAGCTGGAAAGGCTCGCCTCGGCGGCGGGATGCGGCGGAGCCGGGCCGGATGATCTGGCAGCGTTTCTCCGCGGCATGGGCATCTGTAAGCTGATCTATACGAAAGGCGAAAAAGGGAGCCTTGTCTGGTGGGACGGGAAACGGTCGGAGATGGCCAGCCCGAAAACGGACGTCGCCGATACGGTGGGAGCGGGCGACGCTTTTACGGCGGCGCTCACTGCGGCCATGGCCTGCGGCTGGTCTCTGCGGGAGGCGCACCGGCTGGCGGCGGAGACAGCGGCGTATGTGTGCAGCCGGGAAGGAGCCATGCCGGAGTATCCGCCGCGTCTGGCGGGACGGCTCGGACGGGCGGAATGAAGGAGAGCGGAAGCTCTCTTTTTTTGTGCTATACTATATATTAATATGATTATTTGTAGTAAGTTAAAGACAGATGTTCAGCGGAGAGATCATGGATATTTACGGGAAATACCGGCCGGCGCTGGAAGCGGTCATGAAGCGGACCGCGGAGGCCATCGAGGCTTACGGCGCGGCGGAGAAGGAAAAGACCGGAGAGATGCTCTATGAGCACCTGCGTTTCCGGCTGAAATCGGAAGCGAGCATGGAGGCCAAGCTCGCCGGACGGGGACTTCCCCTCACGGCGGAAGCGGCGGTGCGGGAAGTGCGGGACGCGGTGGGCTTCCGCATCGTGTGCCGCTTCATCGATGATATTTATGAGAATATCGCCCGTATCCGGGCGCTGCCGGGCGTCTCTGTGGTGAAGGAGAAGGATTATATTCGCAATGTGAAGCCCAACGGGTACCGGAGCTACCATCTCATTCTTTCGGCGGAAGCGCCCTTTGCCGATCCGGAAGGGCGGATGCCGGGGCGTTTCTTTGTGGAGGTGCAGCTGCGGACGATCGCCATGGATTCCTGGGCGGCGCTGGAGCACGAGATGCGATACAAGCGGGATGTGGAAAATCCGGAGCTCATCGGGCGGGAGCTGAAACGGTGCGCCGACGAGCTGGCGTCGTGCGATGTGTCCATGCAGACCATCCGCAATCTGATCCGGGCGCGCAGGAAATGAGGGGAAAAGTATGAGAATTTTGATCGCGGAAGATGAAAAGGCCATGTCCGACGCGCTGGCGGCGGTGCTCCGCCATTTCGGCTACGAAGTGGATACGGCAGGCGACGGGGCGGAAGCGGTGGCGCTGGCCGGCGGTCATGTGTACGACTGCATGGTGCTGGATGTGATGATGCCCCGTATGGACGGCATCGAGGCGCTGTCCATTCTGCGGAAACGGGGCGATGTGACGCCGGTCATTCTGCTCACGGCAAAAGCGGAGATCGACGACCGGATCACCGGCCTCGACGCGGGGGCCGACGATTACCTGACGAAGCCCTTCGCCATGGGCGAGCTCCTCGCGAGGATCCGCTCCATGACGCGCCGCGCCGGAGCGTTTGTGAAAAATGAGCTGAAAGTGGGCGGCCTCTCGCTCAATGTGGAGGAGCAGGAGCTTTCCGGTGAAAGCGCGATCCGCCTCGGCGGGAAGGAAGCGAAGCTTATGAAGCTCTTCATGATGAATGAGGGCAAGGAATTGTCGGCGGAGGAACTGTTCCGCCGCGTCTGGGCAGATGAACCGGACACGGACCGGGGCATCGTGTGGATGTATGTCTCCTTCCTGCGGGAAAAGATCGAATCCGTCCGCGGCGGGGCGGAGATCCTCGGCGGAGAAGACGGCCCCTTCGTGCTGCGGGCGGAGAAGTGAGCGCCGGGAAACGGGCGGAAAGGAGAGCACAGCTATGGATATGATCCGAAAGATACACCGGCAGTTCCTCCTCATCGCGACGGCGGCGATCTTCCTGATCGTGGCGGCGGCGCTGGGCATCATCAACGGGTCGCTCTATCTGGCGGTGCGCGATGAGATCCGGTCGGTGACAGAGTACATCGTGAGCAACGGCGGCGTGCTGAATCCGCAGGAGCGGCCGCTCACGGACAGCTGGTTCGACGACGGAGGCTGGATGAACGATACGCCGGAATTTTCCTACCAGACCCGGTATTTCTCAGTGCTCTTCGGCAGGGACGGTACGGCGAAGGCCATCAATGTGAACCATATCGCCGCGTTCACGCCGGAGGAAGCGGCGGAGACGGCGGCGCAGGCCGCGCGGGAAGGAACGGAAGAGGGATTTTTCAAAAAAGACAAGACCAGCTACGCCTACCGGATCGCCGCGGCGGACGACGGGCTCCTCGTGGTCATCCTGGACTGCACGCGGGACATGGCGGCAGTGAACGCCTTCCTCCGGTACTCCCTCATGTTCGGACTGCTGAGCATCCTCATCTTTGTGCTCATCGTGACCGTTCTCTCTAAGCGGGCGATCCGTCCTTTTCAGGAGAATCTGGAAAACCAGAAACGGTTCATTACCAACGCGGGGCATGAGCTGAAAACGCCGATCGCCATCATTTCCGCCAACGCGGAGGCGATGGAGCTCATCGGCGGGAAAAATGAATGGACGGAAAATATCCTGAAGCAGGTGGCGCGGCTGTCGAAGCTCATCAGCGATCTCATCACGCTGGCGAAAGTGGGCGAAGCGTCTCCGAAGGACGTTCGCCTCGCGAAAGTCGATCTGACGGCGTGTACGGAAGCGGGGGTGCGCGCTTTTCTGCCGGTCATCACCGAGCAGGGGCGGAAGGCGGAGACCCGCATCGCGCCGGGCGTATCCGCGCTGGCCGATGCCCGCATGTACGGGGAGCTGGTCAATATTCTGCTGGACAACGCGGCGAAATACTGCGACGAGGGAGGAACGGTCACGGTAACGCTCACGCCGGGAAAGAAAGGAAAAGGCGCGGCGCTGTCTGTCTCCAATGACTATAAAGAAGGCGCCCATGCCGATTACAGCCGTTTCTTCGAGCGGTTTTACCGGGGCGATACTTCCCACAGCAGCGGATGCGAAGGCTACGGCATCGGCCTCTCCATGGCGCAGGACATGGTCAAACTTATGCGGGGAAAAATCCGCGTGAGCTGGGCAGACGGGGTCATTACTTTCTCCGTGGAACTGGGGGCGGCATGATGCACGGCGACGGACTGATGGCGGGGATCTTCACTTTTCTCCTGATCGGCGCGCTCCATGGGGCGGTCATCAAGGGAGAATATTATTTTTCAAAAAAGATCTGGCCCCTTTTTCTGTTGGGCGGCCTGGGATGCCTCGCGCTGTCGCTGTTTCTGCCGGACGCGGTCTGGCGGTGCCTTGCCGCGGTGACGGGCTTTTCCCTCCTCTGGAGCATCCGCGAACTCTTTCAGCAGGAAGAACGGGTGCGGAAGGGCTGGTTTCCCAGGAACCCGAAAAGGATATATAAAAAATAAAAAAAGAGACGGCTCGCGCCGTCTTTTTTCATGGATGAATGATCGCTTCAAACTCCGTGTCTCCGTGGAGCCAGAAGAAATGATCCTGCTCCGCCGCCGTTCCCCGCACCGCCGGTTCAAGGGCCGCCGCTTTCCGCAGCCAGCCGAGAGCCTGCGCCCTGTCCCGCATGTCGGAATAATTCGTGGCGATGCCGTACATGGACCACGCATTCCGCGGGTCCTTTTCGAGGACTTTTTGGAAATGCCGGATCGATTCGCTGTAATGGCCGCCCAGTTTCAGCGCCATGGCCATGTCGTAGTGGCCCTGCGTGTAGCCGGGATAGATTTCGAGAGCCTTTCCGATCATTGCGGCGCCGTCCTCCGGCGCGCCCGCGAAAGCGGTGAGAAGCCCCTTGAGAGCGAGGGCTTCGTAATTACCGGGCGCCGCGGCAAGGGCTTTCTCCGCAAGGCGCAGGGCTTCCGCGCCGTCTCCCTCGCCGTACACATCGAGCGCCTGGCGGGAGAGCGCTGCCGAATCAGCGGGAATCACGGGCGGCGCGCTCTCGGAAATAGCCGCTTCCTTCGCGGCAGGCGGCGCAGCCTCCTTTTCCGGCGCGCAGCCGGCAAGGCATGCGGAGAGGAGAAGAACAGTGAGAACGGCAGAATATTTCATAAGGGCCTCCTTGTTTTTCTCCATTGTAAGGAAATCAGCGGCACCGCGCAATCCGCTTCCCGCGTCCGTAGTATAATGGAAGAAAAACAAAGGAGGCCTGACAGATGAGTCAATTGGCATTTGTGACGGGAGCGACGAGCGGTATCGGCAGAGCGACGGCGGAAGCGCTCGCTGTGAAAGGATACCGCCTGGCACTGGCGGCGAGAAATCAGGAAGCGCTGGAAACGGCGGCGGAGGAGCTGCGCATGAAGTATAACGCGGAAGTCTCCGTGTACGTCCTTGACGTGAGAGACAGAGAGGCCATCGAAAAGACGGCGGCGGCGTGCATGGCGCGGGACGGCGTGCCCGATGTGCTCGTGAACGACGCCGGACTCGCCCGCGGTCTGGAACCGTATGGCGAGACGCTGCCGGAGGATATCGAGCAGATGATCGACACCAATATCAAAGGGCTCTTCCACGTGACGCGGGCATTTCTGCCGGCCATGCTCAAAAGAAATAAGGGGCACATCATCAATCTCGGCTCCACGGCGGGGCTCTATGCCTATGCGGGCGCGGCGGTGTACTGCGCGACGAAAGCGGCGGTGAAAACGTTCAGCGACGGCATCCGCATTGACGTCATCGACAGCGACATCAAAGTCACCACCATCCAGCCGGGCATCGTGAAGACCGCCTTCAGCGAAGTGCGTTTCCACGGAGATAAAAAAAGAGCCGACGCCGTCTACGAAGGCGTAGACGCGCTCCATCCGGAAGACATCGCCGAAGTCATTTCCTTCGTGCTCTCTCAGCCGAAGCGCGTACAGATCAGCGACGTCGTTATCATGGCCAATCAGCAGGCGACGGGCTTCATGGTGAGCAAGAAAAAATCCTGATTCCTTCTTGACAGATAGAAAAGCATCCGGTAAAATTACTTACGTTGATGCCGGTATAGCTCAGTTGGTAGAGCGGCGCATTCGTAATGCGTAGGTCGTAGGTTCAAGTCCTATTGCCGGCTCCATAGAAAGCAGACCTGAAAAGTGAGAACATCGCTTTTCAGGTTTTTTATTTTGCCTGTGCCGGGATACAGTAAGGCAAAAGAGGGGCAGGGGTCTCTTGATTGTATCTTTTCCACACAGCCTGAAAACAGTGAGACGCAGAAAAAATTTTTTCTATAGCATAAAAAGGACAAAATATGTCATATGGATTTTGTTATAATCAAAGGCAAGAAAAGAAATCAAGGAGATGTTTTGCAAGGAGGGACGATATGGAATACATTGCGCATTTGAAAGAGAATGGAGAGACGCAGCTCCTGGAGGATCATCTGAAGCAGACCGCGGAACTGGCAGCGTCCTTTGGAAAGAATATCGGCCTGGAAGAGGCGGCGTATGCGGCAGGCATGCTCCATGATGACGGAAAATTTCAGGATGCATTTCAGAAATATATCCGCGGAGAGTATCGGGGAAGAGTGGACCACTCCACGGCCGGAGCCGTCCTGGCGATCCTGAAAAATTATTCTGAAGCGATGACGGCGATGGCGCCTTTCTGTATTGCCGGACATCATGCGGGCCTTCCCGATTTCGGCTCCATGGCTGATCCGGAGGGGCGCGGAACCTTGTGCGCCCGGCTGAAAAAAGGATTGGCGAACCGCCGGGACTATGAGGCCTGCGGAGAGAAGGCCTCGCTTCCGGAAAAAGCGGATGTACCGATGTATGAAAAGATCAAAGGTGACAAGCTGGGCGAGATGCTTCTCACGCGGATGCTCTTTTCCTGCCTGGTGGATGCGGACTTTCTGGACACGGAATCGTTCATGGCGGAGGAACCTGTGCGGCGCGGTGGATTTCATACCATCGAAGAACTGCACGGCCGCTTTTTCGGGCAGCTTGAGGAGAAAGGCTACTTTTCGCCGCGGAACAGGATCAATGAAAAGCGCTGTGAAATATTGAAACGCTGTGTGGAGATGGGCAGCAGCGATCCGGGGCTGTATTCGCTGACGGTGCCTACCGGAGGAGGAAAGACGGTGTCTTCCCTGGCATTTGCCATGGAACAGGCGGTAAAGCAGCATAAAAAGAGGATCATCTACGTGATCCCCTACCTGTCAATCATTGAACAGACCGCCGACGTTTTCCGTTCCTTCCTCGGCGCGGAAGACGTGCTGGAGAGTCACAGCAATGTGAATTACGATGATGAAGACGAAACGGCGGAAAAGAAAAAACTGGCGTCGGAAAACTGGGATGCTCCCATTGTGATCACGACGAGCGAACAGTTCTGGGAATCGCTGTATGCAAACCGCACGTCGAAATGCCGGAAGCTGCACAATATCGCCGACAGCGTCGTCATTTTTGATGAGGCGCAGATGCTTCCGCGGGAATTTCTGCTGCCCTGCCTGAAAGCGCTGCACATGCTGGTCAACTATTTCGGCTGCACCGCCGTACTGTGCAGCGCGACGCAGCCCTATCTGGAAAATATCCTGAGAGACCCGAAAAATGTAAAAAAATATCAGTTTGATACACCGGTCAGGGAGATCATGACAGAGATTCCCGCGCTGTATGAATTTTTCCGGCGGGTGAGATTTCAGGATGATGGAGAGATGACCTATGACGAAGCGGCGGCAGCCATACAGGCACATGAACAGGCTCTCTGCATTGCATTGACAAAATCTGAAGCGCGGGAGATCGCCGACCGTGTGACGGGGGAAGGCGCGTTTTATCTGTCGACGAATCTCTGCCCGGCGCACCGGCGGGCGGTCATTCAGGAGATGAAGCGGCGCTTAAAAGAAGGGTTCCCGTGCCGTGTCGTATCGACCAGCGTCATTTCTGTGGGCGTGGATATCGACTTCCCCGTGGTCTATCTGGAAAAGACCGGCGCGGACAGCCTGATCCAGGGCGCGGGCCGGTGCAACCGGGAAGGAAAGCGGCCGCCGGAAGAAAGCGTCGTTCACCTTTTTGAGACGGAAAAGAGCGGGAATACCCGTTTCATGAAATTGGAACGGGATTTGATGAAAAAAACAGCGGAAACGGAGGGAGATATTTCGTCGCCGGAAGCGATCCGGGCCTATTTCCGGGAGCTCTATGAATTGGAAGATATGGGTGAACGCAGCGATCTGGACGCGAAAGAAATCTGGAAGCTGGCGGAAGACAGGAAGTATCGGGAGACCGGCCGGGTCTTTCATCTGATTGAAAATCGGACGAAATCCGTGCTGATCCCCTACAATGAAGACGCCTGCCGGATCATCGATGATCTCCGGTGCGGAATCCGAACGAGAGACCTGATGCGCCGGGCCGCGCAGTACATCGTCAATGTGGGATATTCAACAACTTATGAATCGCCGTTTTCCCGCCTCATCGCCAATGGACAGGCGGAAATGCTTCCCAACGATACGGAGATCGCTGTGCTTACGGATGAGACCCTGTATGACCGGGAGAAATTCGGAATGCTTGCTTCAGAACAAGAAGGGCAGGGGATCGAATGGTGATCACGCAAAAAGGAGCGGAAAGCTCCCGCTCCTTCTGCTGTTTCTGCCAATGACGCTCCAAACAAAGATAATTTCAACCATCTTCAATTTTTCATGATATTATATGGTTAATATGAGATTTATATAATGACTAAAAAATAAATAAGAAAAAGAAAGGAGAGAATATGAGTTACGGTATTCGGATCGAGTGCTGGGGGAAGTACGCTTGTTTTACTCGTCCTGAAATGAAAGTGGAGCGTGTCTCGTATGATGCGATGACGCCTTCTGCGGCGCGGGGACTCGTGGAGGCCATTTTCTGGCACCCCGGCTTACGCTATGTGATCGACGAGATCGACGTGATGGCGCCGATCCGCTTCACGAATATCCGGCGGAATGAAGTGAAGTCCAAGATCTCCGCGTCCGCAGCGGCGAAAAACGCTAGGAGCGGCAGCGGGATGTACCTTCTGACCAGGACGGATATCCAACAGAGAGCGGCGGAGATACTGAGAGACGTGCGGTACTGCATCACGCTTCATTTTGAAATGACGGATAAGGCGAGCCCCAGCGACAATCCGGGGAAATTCAAAGAAATGCTCTGCCGCCGCGCGCGGAAGGGGCAATGTTATCATCAGCCATACCTGGGATGCCGGGAATTTCCCGCAGGATTCCGCCTCGTTGAAGATGATGAGAAAATCGTCCCCTATCCGGAAACGAGAGACCTCGGGTATATGCTATATGACATGGACTACAGCGACCCGGAAAACATCACGCCCCAGTTTTTCCGGGCGAAGCTTGAAAATGGAGTGCTGGATCTCCGGAACTGCGAGGTGAAACGATGATCCTTCAATCTTTGGTGCACCTCTATGATGAAATGGGGAAAAAAGGCGAGATCGCGGAAGAAGGCTGGAGCCTTGCCAAAGTCACGCACCGGGCGGAGATCGATCGGGAAGGACATCTTCTTCGGCTCATTCCGATCTTTCAGACCGTGCAGAAGGGCAAGAAGACTGCGGAAGTGCCGAGAGATATCCTGGTCCCTGCGCAGGTGAAGCGGTCCAGCGGCGTCAAAGCTAATTTCCTCTGCGATGGGCCGGCCTATTTCTTCGGTATTGATGAGGGAAAACCGGAACGGGCCATAGACTGCTTCGAGGCGGCCAGAAAATTGCATCATGCGGTACTGGACGGCTGCGATTCTGATACGGCAAAGGCGCTGTTGGCGTTCTTTGACGGGTGGAGTGTCGAAACAGCCATGACGCACCCCGTTATTGCCGCAAATCTGGAAGAACTGCGGTCGTCGAGGAATCTGATCTTTCTGGTCGATGAAAAAGATCCGCTGAAAGACGATAAGATCAGAGACGCCTGGGGAAGATACCAGGAGGTTCCCGCAGAAGAGGAAACAGACACGGGGATCTGCCTTGTGACAGGGAAAGAGCACCAGAAGATCGCCCGCCTGCATCCGGCAATCAAAGGCGTGATGGGAGCGCAGTCCTCCGGAGCGACGCTGGTCGCCTTCAATGGAGACTCATTCTGTTCCTACGGACATGACGGAGAGCAGGGAGCGAATGCGCCCATCAGCGAGAGAGCGGCGTTTGCTTATGCATCCGCGCTGAATGCGCTGCTGCGGGACAGAGATCATGCGAAAGTATTCGGCGATACGACGGTCGTCTACTGGACGGAACGGGCGGAGAAACAGGTGCAGGATGTTTTCGCCGCGCTGATCAGCGGTGACAGGGGAACTGTGGATGACGCCGCGCTGAACAGCATCGTGGAATCCATGAAAAACGGGATACCCGCCGATCTGAACGGCGTCTGCATCGATCCTGATGAGCCCTTCTACATTTTGGGGCTGGCTCCGAATGCGGCGCGTCTGGCGGTGCGCTTTTTCCTGAAAAACACATTCGGGAAAACGGTAGAATGCATCGCAGCTCATCAGGAACGGATGCGCCTTTCCGGGCCGTCGTGGGAAAAGGGCATGACCCCGCTGTGGAGAACGCTGAAAGCGACGGTCAATCCGCATGCCAAAGACTCGGCATCGTCGCCGCTTCTGGCGGGCAGTCTGCTCCGGGCGGTCTTTACGGACAGCCTGTACCCGGAAGCGATGTTTCAGAATATCATGCTTCGGATCTTCTCCGATCAGGATTCTGACAGCGGCGAGAAGGGCCGGAAAGTGGAAAAGGTCAGCTACACAAAAGCCGCTTTTATCAAAGCGTACCTGCTGAAAAATAAAAAACAAAGATGGGAGGATGAAATCTTTATGGCAGTCAATGAAAATTGCAGAGAAATTTCCTATGTACTGGGGCGGCTGTTTTCCGTGCTGGAAAATATCCAGATGCAGGCGAATCCGAATATCAATACGACGATCAAAGAGCGGTACTTCAATTCCGCCTGCGCCACGCCGGCTTCTGTTTTCCCGACTCTTCTGAAGTTGGCCAATGCGCACATGGATAAATTGAAAGACAATACACCTGCCAGCATTTTCTTCAAAAAGAAGATCGGCAGTCTCATGGAAAAGATCACGATGCCCGATGAAGGAACGCCGCTTCCCAATCGGTTGTCGCTGGAAGAACAGGGCGCTTTCGTACTCGGATATTATCAGGAAACGCAGGCCCGCTATGCAGGGAAAAAGGAGGAAAACTGAAATGGCAGAAGCAATTCACAACCGCTATGACTTCGTGGTGCTTTTCGATGTGGAGAACGGAAATCCCAACGGCGATCCCGATGCCGGCAATATGCCCCGCGTGGACCCGGAGACGGGGCTTGGCCTCGTGACCGACGTCTGCCTCAAGCGCAAGATCCGCAATTACGTGGAAGCGGTAAAAGAAGGCGAGAAAGGATACCGCATCTATATCAAAGAGAATGCGCCGTTGGAAACGAGCGATAAAGAAGCACTGGACTATATCGGCGCGGATGATATCAAGACGATCAAGAAAAAAGATCCGCAGGCCGATGAAAAGATCAGAAATTTTATGTGCTCGAATTTCTACGACATCCGCACCTTCGGCGCCGTCATGACGACATTTGTCAAAGGGGCTCTGAACTGCGGACAGGTGAGAGGCCCGGTGCAGATCGGGTTCGCCCGCAGCATTGATCCCATCGCTCCGCAGGAAATCACCATCACCCGCGTGGCGATCACCACGGAAAAGGATGCCATGAATAAGAGCACGGAAATGGGACGGAAATATATCGTTCCCTATGCGCTCTATCGTGCGGAAGGCTATGTATCCGCCAACCTGGCAAGAAAAGTGACCGGCTTTTCCGAGGAAGATCTGGAGCTGCTCTGGCAGGCGATCATCAATATGTTTGAAAATGATCATTCCGCAGCAAGAGGAAATATGGCTGTGCGTGAATTGATCGTATTCAAACACGACAGCGAACTGGGCAATGCGCCGTCGTACAAACTCTTCGAGCGGGTCTCCGTGAAGAAGAAAGAAGACTGCCAAACGCCGCGCAGCTACAAAGACTATGAAGTGACAGTCAATACCGACGAACTTCCTGCCGGAGTGACCTGCGAAAGAAAGATATGACCTGGGATGAAGACGAGTACCTCATGATCTCCGGTATTCAGCACTTTGCTTTCTGCCGGAGACAATGGGCGCTCATTCATATGGAAGGCCAGTGGCAGGAAAACCGCCTGACTGCGGAAGGACAGCTCATCCATAAAAATGCGCACAAAGATTCTTTCATAGAAAAACGTCCGGGCATTCTGGTGACGAGAGGGCTCCGCGTATGTTCGCCTTCCCTTGGAATGACAGGGCAGTGCGACGTGGTGGAATTCCGCCCTGCGGAAGACGGCACAGTACTGCACGGGCATCGGGGACTGTGGGCCGTGCGTCCTGTGGAGTATAAGCGGGGGAAAGATAAAGACGATCATTCCGATATGCTTCAGCTCTGCTGTGAGGCCATGTGCCTGGAAGAAATGCTCGCGTGCAGGATACCGGAGGGGGATATTTTTTACCATGAGATCCGGCGCAGGCGGAAGATCGAGCTGACAGAGGAACTGCGGGAAGAAGTGCGGAGGACGGCGGAAGAGATGCATGAATATTTCCGACGCGGAAGGACTCCGAAAGTCCGGCCGGAAAAGAAATGCCAATCCTGTTCTCTGCGGGATATCTGCCTGCCGAAACTGGGGAGAAACCTGTCGGCAGCCGCATATATCGAGAAGATGCTGGGAGAAAAAGCATGAGAAAACTCCTGAATACGCTGTTTGTCACCTCGGAAGATATCTATCTTTCTCTGGAAAATGAGAATATCGTAGCGTGGAAAGACGGGCAGGCCGTGCAGCGGATGCCGCTTTTGAACCTGGAAAACATTCTGTATTTTGGGTACAAAGGAGCCAGTCCGGCACTCCTTGGCGCGTGCGTACAAAGGGGGATCGGCTTCTGTTTCCTGGATCAGAACGGCCGGTTTCTTGCGCGCGTCGGCGGGATCACTCGGGGGAATATCCTGCTCCATAAAGAACAATACCGTGTGTCGGAAGATGAAAAGAAAAGCTGCGCCGCCGCCCGGCCGATGATCGCTGCGAAGATTTTCAATGCCCGCTGTGTGCTCATGCGCGGAATGCGGGATCATCCTCTGTCCGTTGACTCCGAACTCTTTCAGGCATATACGGAAGACCTCCTGCGGGCAGCCCGTGATGCGATGAAAGCGGAATCACCGGACGAACTGCGGGGGATAGAAGGCAATGCGGCACAGATGTATTTCTCCCTCTTTGACCAGCTAGTACTGGCGGACAAAAAACATTTCTTTTTCAGAGGCAGGAACAAAAGGCCGCCGCTCGACAGGGTTAACGCGCTGCTCTCCTTCACGTATACCCTTCTGGCGCATGACTGCGCTTCTGCACTGGAAGCGGCCGGGATGGATGCCTATGCCGGGTTTCTGCACCGGGACAGGCCGGGGAGAACATCGCTGGCGCTGGATCTGATGGAAGAACTCCGGAGCGTCTATGCCGATCGGTTTGTACTGACATTGATAAACAATCGGATCATTACGGCAAAAGATTTCAAACAGATGGAAAACGGCGCTGTCTGGCTGAATGAAGAAGGGCGGAGGACACTGCTCTCCCGGTGGCAGGAGCGGAAACGGGAGAGCATTACCCATCCTTTCCTGCAGGAAAAGATCGCATGGGGGCTCCTTCCCTATGTGCAGTCCCTCCTGCTTTCCCGATATCTTCGGAATGATCTTGACAGCTACCCGCCGTTTCTATGGAAGTGATGCAAATTGATGGTACTCGTGACCTATGATGTAAATACGACGACCGCTGCTGGACGGAAGCGGCTTCGGCAGGTCGCTAAATGCTGCGTCGCCCACGGGCAGAGAGTACAGAATTCCGTATTCGAATGCTCGCTTGACGAAGCCCAATTCGTAGCGCTCCGCGGACAATTGAGCGAAATCATAGACCGCAGCACAGACAGCCTTCGTTTCTACAACTTGGGAAATCGCTATGTAAACAAAGTGATCCATGTGGGAGCGAAGGAAACCTATGATCCCAACGAAACAATGATCCTGTAGCGCGAAGGGGAAGCAAGCAACAGGAAAAATTGACTAAATCCCCGATAGGTACAAGGCAGATTTTCCGCTTCGCGGAAATGACGCTGAAACCTGCGGTAAAATCGAAAGATTTTTACCATACGTCGCACCCCGCATGGGGTGCGTGGATTGAAATCGGGATGAAAATCTCCAAAATCCCATAAATTTGTGTCGCACCCCGCATGGGGTGCGTGGATTGAAATTGCCCAGCAACAACGCCATAGGCGGCGAGATTGCCGTCGCACCCCGCATGGGGTGCGTGGATTGAAATTCCTTTATACATGATCCTGTAATTTTTGTATACTGTCGCACCCCGCATGGGGTGCGTGGATTGAAATGCTCTAACTTTTGCCGCAATCCGTCGGCTGGAATGTCGCACCCCGCATGGGGTGCGTGGATTGAAATAGCGCCGAGAACGTGGACGTTCTGGTGGTGGCTCCGTCGCACCCCGCATGGGGTGCGTGGATTGAAATGGCGGCTGCTCGCGCGCGGCCTCTCGTATCTCTTGGTCGCACCCCGCATGGGGTGCGTGGATTGAAATAGCCCAGCCTTAGCGCCGCTAATGCTCATTACCATGTCGCACCCCGCATGGGGTGCGTGGATTGAAATTTTTCTCAGCCTTTTTACAAAGAGCTGTAGGTCGTCGCACCCCGCATGGGGTGCGTGGATTGAAATTGCTCGTACTGATCCTTGACTTTGATATCGGCCAAAGTCGCACCCCGCATGGGGTGCGTGGATTGAAATAGCGTCTGATTCTCTTTCTGTTTCTGCTGATTCTCGTCGCACCCCGCATGGGGTGCGTGGATTGAAATAGATATGGCCGGCGAAATACTGAAGAAACAGAAAGGTCGCACCCCGCATGGGGTGCGTGGATTGAAATAACATATGTAGGGTACGAAAACGGAAGCCGGGAGGTCGCACCCCGCATGGGGTGCGTGGATTGAAATCGCCCCCTTTTTGTTTATGCGAGTTTTAAGCTGGTCGCACCCCGCATGGGGTGCGTGGATTGAAATATTCTTTCCCAGCCAGAGGAGACCGTGGAAATTCTGGTCGCACCCCGCATGGGGTGCGTGGATTGAAATATTAATCACCTGCTCCAGCTGTCGGACGCTGGCGTGTCGCACCCCGCATGGGGTGCGTGGATTGAAATGGAGTCACTTTGGTGTTGTGTCTCCTGACAGTAGAGTCGCACCCCGCATGGGGTGCGTGGATTGAAATGCCCGTCAGAATGAGTACAGCGCCCAGAATTTCCGTCGCACCCCGCATGGGGTGCGTGGATTGAAATTCGCCGCTGCCTACTGCTGGCGCGGTGGAACTGACGTCGCACCCCGCATGGGGTGCGTGGATTGAAATCACATGTCCGCAGCTCATTTTGACTTCGTACTTCGTCGCACCCCGCATGGGGTGCGTGGATTGAAATCCGGCTGCTGCGGCTCCGTGGTTTCCGCCGTCACGTCGCACCCCGCATGGGGTGCGTGGATTGAAATAGTTGGATATTAACCAAGGGGGAATCATCGGGAGTAGTCGCACCCCGCATGGGGTGCGTGGATTGAAATCCGCCGTACGTCACGCGGTCGCCTTTCATGTAGGGTCGCACCCCGCATGGGGTGCGTGGATTGAAATAGGATTTTTTTAATGACCGGCGATGCGCCGTACTGGTCGCACCCCGCATGGGGTGCGTGGATTGAAATGTCGGGTCTGTCACTACAACCGACGTATTGCCGGCGTCGCACCCCGCATGGGGTGCGTGGATTGAAATGGTTATCAGGAACGCTACGCGGAATATCGGTATGTCGCACCCCGCATGGGGTGCGTGGATTGAAATTCGTTGAAGTAGTACTTTGCACCGAGGGCCGTTTCGTCGCACCCCTCGCGGGTGCGTGGATTGAAATAGTGTCGGTATCATCAACGTATTCCCCCTCTTCCGGCGTACCATTCGCGGGGTGTATGGATTGAAATGCGCCGAGGCTGCCGTTAACGTAGAGGTTCCCGGGTTGCACCTCTCGCGGGTGCGTGGATTGAAATGGGTATCAAGAGCGGTATGGGGAATACCGTTATTTACCGACTTAGGAATGAAGCTGGGGAAATAACGGCAGGGAAAGAAATTGGGCATGCGAAAAGCAGCGGGATGAGAAAGTCCGGCTGCTTTTTTGCTGGCTTCTATATTTTTATTGGTTTTCCTGTGCGTCCGTATTTGAGGAAAGCGTCTGAGGATTGAGGCGGGGGTGTTCCTGGAAATATTGTTTGACGTACTCAATGAAGAGCCGTACCGGCGTGGAGACGGTCATGGCGTTTTTGCAGATCAGATGGATAGGCCGATAGATCGGGCGGCCGTCTTTGTCACGCAGCACTTCACGGTATACGGAAGGATTGCACTTCGGCAGAAGGTCCGCGGGAATGATGGAGTGGCCGAGGCCGCTGTTTACGATCTCTATGCAGGTGAGGCAGTCGTCTACGGCAAGGAGAAAATGGGGCGGATCGCCGATGTTCTGCCGCCACCACCGGGAACGGAGCTCGTCCAGCGCCGGATCGGAACGGTAGCGGATCGTCGGCTGGCAGGGGAGCGTTTCCGATGAGATCTTGCCGGCAGAGATCAGGTACAGCAGAGGATTGGCCAGCGGTACGTCCAGTTCCGGCCATTCCGGGTTGCCCCGGACGATGGCGAGCTGGATATCTTCTTTTTTAATAAGTTTTATCAGCTGGTCGCTGGAGCTTGTCGTGAGGGTCAGGTCGATATCGTTGTATTTGTCCACGAAGCCTTTCAGAAGGGTCGGCATGTGGGACTGGGTGAAGGAGCGGGTAGCGCCGATGCGGAGAACGCCAGAAATGGTATTCGGCTCATGGGTGACGAAGTTCTTCATGTCCTGATACCGCTGGAGTTCTTTCTCCGCGTAGGAGAAAAGGCGGTCTCCGGCATCGGTGAAGTGGACGCCCTTATTGGTGCGGATGAAAAGGGGCACGCCGATTTCTTTTTCCATCTGGTCGAGCCGGTAGGTGAGGGAAGGCTGTGTCATGAAAAGCCTTTTGGCTACTTTATTGATGCTCCGTTCTTCGCGGAGGTAAATCAGAATTTTCCAGTCTGTATTGTTCATGGACAAGCTCCCTATAAAAAAATTATCTTCCAGACTTCATAGAAGATTTTTATTATTATAGCATATTTTTTCTATTCCCACATAAAAAATGAAACAAAGCGGGGAGGCAAAATTTTTGCCACTTCCCGCAGGGGGCAGCGATTTGTGGTACACTGAAAGAAACGGGTATTTTTCAATGGAGGCGCATCATGAGAAAATTTTGGAAATGGATTTTCTGTCTGGCTGCGGCGCTGCTCCTTGCGGTTCCGGCGTCGGCGGCGAATGAAACGAACCGGGAGGCCGGTTATTTTGACAATACGCGGACGGTGCTGCTTCTTCCGGCGGCGGGACGGAACGGATATACCATGGCATGGATGGATAAGCAGCTGTCCCGTATTTTCCGGTATCCCTATTACCGTCTGGTGGAGACGGATGAGCGGATCGCGTCGCCCGGAGAGATGCAGGCGGCGGCTGTCGCGGCGGGCGCGGATATCGCGGTGCTTCCTGTGGCGGTTCGTTTTGATCAGTACGGCCGGTATCCCATGTTCGGCGACAGAGACCCGGTGATCGTCACGCACGCGGAGCTCGTTATTTATTATTGGGAAGAAGGAATGGACAAGGTGCAGACCGTGGGCACCCGTTTCTTTGACGCGGAGCTGGAAGGCCCGGATACCCGGCAGGATTATATCCTGGATGAGATGTGGAAAAAACTGATGAAGAAGTTTCCTTACAGAAGAGTGCCCATCGACAGGAGCACGAATTTGTCCGGAGCAGTGACGGCGCCGGAGGAGACGGCAGAGAAATAAAACAGAAACATACAAAAAGCACAGACCGTGGAGCCTGTGCTTTTTGTATGAAATTAGATTTGCATTAATTTTCCTGACGAAATATTGAAGGACATAGCCTGTCATGGGCGATCCGTATAATAAAGACATGGAACCGGGAGAGGCCCGGAGGATTCAGAAAGGGAGGATGAGTCTCATGAAAATTTGCAGGGAACAGATTGAAAAACTCCGCGCGCTGATCAGTACCATGTCTGATACGGAATATACGGACAGGGAACTGGCGGAGATCATTGAGAGCTGCGTGAAAATGACCGCAGGGAAAGAAAAAATGAAGGAGCATGCGGAAGCTGCGTCGGCGGCGTTATGAAGAAAGAGGAAGATGTAGATGGAAGAGGACGGACACGGAAGTCTTATTGATCGTGTGCTTTACTGGCTGATGGTTTTGCTTTTGATCGGCATACACCTCGGCGGTTTCTATGTCCTGTGGAATGCGAAAGACCGAACTCTTACGTATGAGGACTGGCGGTATCCGGAAGGGATGGAGGCATTAAAAACCGGCAGGGAAAAGAATCGGGGATGGTAAGAAAATAGAATGTATAAAAAGGCCCGCGCCTATACGGCGCGGGCCTTTTGCTGTGCTCATTTCTTTTGCATGCGGATCATGCCTTCGTTTCTCTTGAAAGGCTGTGTCATATCGTAGTGGCCGGTGAACCCTGTGACAGGATGGCCTTCCATTTGGAAAACGACCTGCCGGACATTGGGGAATTCCGTCGCCGTATTGACGAACATGGCGATGAAAAGGCCCTGCGCGGTGGTGCCGCCGGAGAGGTCTTTCAGCTGCCCGGAAAAATTGATGACTGCCGTCCCGTCTTCGATGGATACGTCTTTGATGGTGAGTCCCGTCGGGAGAAGCGGGTATTTCTGCTCTCTGTCGAGGCGGATGAGCTGGACAAGGGCATTTTTCAGGGTCATCTGCTTGGCGGGAACTTTGCTTTCGCGGAGCGAGACATGCATGCCGTCTTCATCAGGCAGATAGAGCCGGAGCGTCGCTTCCCGTTCTGCGGGGACCTGCTGAGAAGCGGCGGGGACAGTCTGCGTGTCGGCCGGCGGAGCAAAATCACCGCACCCGGCGAGGCCTGCCGCGGTGAAAAGGCACAGGGCCAGGATTGCTGCTTTTCTCATGATGCCTCCTTAGCTGATCTGCTTGAAATAGTCGATGATGCCGTAATACATGCTCTGGGCGATGCTCTTCGCCCCCCAGGAAGAGGTGAGCATTTTCAGACGGTGCGTATTGCTGATGAAGCCCATTTCCATGAGGACGGAGGGCATCTTGGTGTGGATATTGACATAAAGATCATTGGAGCGGACGCCCCGGTCAGGAATGGCCAGACGGGCCATGGTGGATTCATGGAGCGCCCGGGCAAGGAGCAGATCTTTGCCGCTCTTCGGATAGTAGTAGGCCGTGGTACCGTCTACGCTGGAATTGGAGAAGGAGTCGATGTGGATGGAAATGAAGGCATCCGCTTTGGCTCTATTGGCCACGTCGCATCTGGCCTGCAGTTCTTCCGCGTCGCCTGCGTAGGCGCGGGATACGTCTTTATCGGAATCCCGTGTCATGATGACTTTGGCTCCCGCCGCGCGGAGCATGTCGCGGAGCGGCTCGGCGATGGACATGGTGATGTCTTTTTCGTAATAGGATTTTTTGCCCAGCGTTCCGATGGCGCCCACGTCCGTGCCGCCGTGTCCCGGATCGATGCAGATGACTTTTCCCTTCAGAATCTTTTTCTCGTCTTTTGAAGCGGAATATTTTGCCGATTTGGACGATGCTTTTTCAGCGGAGCCTTTTACTGCGGAGGAAGACGCGGCGGGAAGCGCGCTGCCCGTGGAAGGAATGTCGATGACCAGACGGTGGGGCAGATCGGCCTTGGCGTCAGGTTTGAGCGCGAAAATTTTGATGTCGCTCATTTTCATGGTGCGGCGGAGCGCAATGTCGAGGCGGAGATCCGAGCCGTCGTTTTCTGCGGTGAGCAGATCTACACTCTGCGTTTTCATGGAATAATCATGTTTTACTTTGGAGCCGGCGGACGTATTTTTCAGAACAACCTCCAGATTACTCCCGTCGTCGCTGAGCGCCGCTACGGCTTTTACGCTGCCCGTCAGATCGAGGACGACCCGGACGAAAGGAGGCTTCCCATCATTTCGCGCGCTCCAGCGGAGATCGGAGACTTCCGCCGCTGATGCGCGCGCGCCGCCCGCGAGGGGCAGCAGAAAGAGAAGGAAAAGCGCTGCAAGAAAGAGTTGGAATTTTTTCATATGCGCCTCTTTATAAAATACATACGATACAAAATAAGAAATATTAGACAATCAGAAGTGTAAGTAATATAGCATGCTATGGAGCTGTTGTCAAAATTCTTTGGGCCGCGGAGCGCAGAAAGAGACCGCATCGCGCTCTTTCCATGCCGGAGACAGGCAGAATTGCAGGAATCTGAAAGAGTGTAGTAAAATAAAAAGCATATATTTTGAAATATTTCTGGAGAATGATGAGCGTGAAAAAATTCTGGATATACGGCGCGCTCTGCGCGGCGCTTGTCTGCGGCGGCGTTTTCACGGGCGGCTGCGGAGAGGAAGCGTCGTCCGGCGAAAGCACAGTCACCGAGGCGGCACCGCCCCGCGGCGAAGCGGTCGTCCGCCGCAGCGCGGATACGGTATACGCTGTGCCGGACGGCGTACCTGTGCTGATGTATCATATGATCGGCGATGAAGAAGGAAATCCGGCGGTCATGTCGGAGGAGAATTTCCGGTGGCAGATGGCGTATCTGGCGGAAAACGGCTACCACCCGATCACCATGCAGGAGCTTTACGATTACGTGACGAAGGAAGCGCCTCTTCCCGAGAAGCCGGTGTGCATCACATTTGACGACGGCTATGAAGACAATTACCGCATCGTCTATCCGCTGATGAAATCGTATGGATTCCCGTGGACGGTCTTCGTGATCACCGGCCATGTCGGGCAGGACCGGCGCATGACGTGGGAGCAGCTGAATGAGATGGCGGAGAGCCGCGCCGTGACGATCGCCAATCACACCGTGGATCATCCCGATCTGGATACGCTGACGGAGAGCCGGGCGGAAGCGGAGATCCGGGGCGCGCAGGAAGCGCTGAAAGAACATCTCGGCATTGATAATCGCTGGATGGCATATCCCAACGGCAGTTTCAATGAAACCGTGAAGGAAGCGGCGAAACGTGCGGGGATCGATATGGGCGTTCTCATGGACGGCGGCCGGATGCACGCCGTGGGCGATCCCTATGCGGTGACCCGCATCTGGGTAGGCAACGGAGTCTGGGAAGAGAATTACAAAGAACGCCTGACCATAGATGACTACACTTCACTTTGATGACAGGTACGCAGGGGAGAAAGAATGAAACCTTTCTGGAAAAGCAGTTTATTCAAATTTCTGGCGGTCACGCTGATCTTTTTTGTGGTGACCTCTCCTTTTATCGTGCTTTTCGGGCCTTTCGGCAATCTCCGCCGCGCCGTGGTGGGGGCGATCATGCGCTCCCGCCATCCCCAGTACATCACGTGGCTTTTTGACCAGAATGAACTGGATGAGATCCTGGGCGGCGTGTCTTCCGCGCCGAAGCAGAAGCTCCTCGATTTTACGGCGCGAACGGATTCTTCCATCCAGATGCAGAAGATCGAATCAAACCGTTTCGTCGGGTACCTGCTGGAGATCCCGAATCCGAAGCGCATTCAGGTGGCGACGGCGGCGGATATCAATGACAAGGGCGATACCACGAGCAATATCGCGCGGAAAGCGGATGCCGTGGCGGCGATCAACGGCGGCGGTTTCGACGATCCGAACGGGACCGGCACGGGGCGTCTGCCTTACGGCTTTATCCTGCACGAAGGGAAGTACCTCCTCGGTCAGCAGGTAAGCGATGAAGAAAAAGTTGATTTCATCGGCCTTACGGATAACGGCAGCCTGATCGCCGGGAATTACAATAAGAGAGAACTCCGCGAACTCGGCGCGGTGGAAGGGCTGACATTCGGTCCGCCGATCATCGTGAACGGGGAGAAAATGATCAAAAGCGGCGACGGCGGCTGGGGCATCGGCCCGCGGTCGGCCATCGGACAGCGGAAAGACGGCACGATCCTCTTCCTCGCCATTGACGGACGCCAGCCTGGCTACAGCATCGGAGCGACGCTGGCGGATATGCAGAACATCCTCTACGAGCAGGGGGCGTATATTGCGGCCAACCTGGACGGCGGGTCGAGCACGACGCTCTATTTCAACGGGAAAGTCATCAATAAGCCTGCGGATCTCCTCGGCGAGCGGATGATCCCGACGGCGTTTGTGGTAAAGTGAGGGGCCGGCATGAAGACTGAAATCCGCAAAGTGCTTCTCTATTTCTCCGCAGGCATCCTTTTGCAGGCGGGGGCCTATCTGTACCTCGACCAGGTGCTCTTTTCCACGACGGCCGATTACAATGTGTCCGATGTGGAGCGGCCGGGCCCGGCGATGGCGGGAGACAGGTCGGCGTATGAAGACATCGCGCTGAAAGGGAAAGCCTATTATTCTTTTGACAACGCCTACATGGCGGATGTGGCGAAAGATTCCGTGACCATTTACAGGGCCGACGATCTGGACAATCCGCAGCGGGTCGATCTCAAGGGCAAGGGCGTATCCTTTTTTGAATGGATGCCGGACCGCAATCTGGCGCTCATGGCTCTCTATCCGATCCACTGGCGGGGCGGGCAGTGGGACGTGACACTGGCGCGGTACAATCCGGAAGGCACCGTGCATGAGTCCGACGCGCCCATTGAAGACCTGCCGCGGGACAGCCGCATCGTGGATGTGGCCTACTCCACGGCGACCAATGCGGTCTATATGAAAATGGATGTGGGCGACGGCCTGTACCGCATTTACCGGACGGACGCCAATTATGACACGCGGCGCATCTATATGCAGACGCCGCACATCGGGAAGATCGCCGTCTTTTACGATGAAGACCGCTTCTTCTACGATGATACGGTGCGCGGTGTGATGTATACCTACAATGATTCCACCAGCAGCTGGCGCATCATTTCTCCGCCGGGCATGTTCCGCCTCGTCGGGCTTGGCGATGACAAGACCATCTACGCGGCGAGGGTGAACCGGAACGGCGACGCTGTGGAATATTACAAAGGAAAACTCGGCGTGGGCTTTGAAAAAGCCGGCGCGCCGTCTGCTCCGATCGATTTCGACACCGTGACGATCCACATGATCGAAGAAGCGGAAAAACAGAAACCTTCCGGCGGCGAAAAAGAATAAAGCGGACTCATGGAGAGCAGGCGCGCCTCTTTGCGGGGCGCACCTTTTCTGATGCGAAATTTTCCGCCGCTTTCGGTGAAAATTTTTTGCACCGCCGGCGGCTTTACGATATAATAAATTTGATGTAAAAAAGATAGTTCTATGAGTTTTAAGGCGTGCAGAGAGTTTGAAATGTTCCAGATTCTTTGCATTTTTGCTGTAAAAAGACAAGGAGGGCGGATATGACGCAGCAGCCAATCATTGCGGACGACCGGCTCATCGTGGCGTTGGATGTCGATACTTTTGAAAAAATGACGGCGCTTGTGGAATCTCTCGGGGACAGCATTTCATTCTATAAAGTCGGCATGGAGCTGTATTACGGCGCTGGACGAAAGACCGTGCGCTATCTCAGAGAGAACGGAAAGAAGATATTCCTCGATCTGAAACTTCACGATATTCCCAATACGGTGGGACACAGCGTGGCGTCGGTGACGCGCCTCGGTGTGAATCTCATCACCGTCCATGCGCAGGGGGGCCGCGCCATGATGGAAGCGGCGGCGCGCTCCGCGTGGATCACCGCGGAAGAACTCGGCGTGGAGCGTCCGAAAGTTCTCGCCGTGACTGTACTGACCAGCTTTGATGACCAGGGGTGGGAAGAGATCGGCGGCCATCTGCCGATTCAGGAACATGTGCTCCGCCTGGCGAAACTGGCGAAAGAGTCCGGTGTGGACGGCGTCATCGCGTCTCCGCGGGAAGCGGCGGCCATCCGGGAAGCGTGCGGCCCGGACTTCCTGATCGTCACGCCCGGTATCCGGCCCGCTTTTGCACAGACCGACGACCAGCGCCGCATCGCGACACCGTCTCAGGCGCTCGCAGACGGCTCGTCCCAGCTCGTCATCGGACGTCCGATCACACAGGCAGTGAATCCGACGGCGGCAGTCCGTCTTATTTTAGATGAAATGAGGGAGAATGCTCATGAATGAAAAAGAAGTAGAAAGCTTACTGAAAGAAACGAAAGCGATCCTGGAAGGCCATTTCCTTCTCACGTCCGGACTTCACAGCGGACTGTATGTGGAAAAGTTTAATGTGCTTCAGCATCCGGAATACACGGAAAAGCTCTGCGCGGAATTTGCGGCGCATTTCAAGGACATGGGCATCGAGACTGTCGTCGGCCCGGCGACCGGCGGCATCATCCTTTCCCAGGTGACGGCCCGTCTCCTCGGCGTGCGTTCCATCTTTACGGAACGTGAAAACGGAGTCATGACGTTCCGCCGCGGCTTCCATCTCGAACCGGGAGAAAAAGTCCTCATCGTGGAAGACGTCGTCACCACGGGCAGCTCCATCAAAGAAGTCGTCAATGCGGTCAATCAGCAGCAGGGCGACATCGTCGGCGTAGGCCTCTTCGTGGACCGTTCCGGCGGCACCGCGGACTTCGGCGTACCGGCGGAAAAAGTCTATCCGCTGCTCCACCTCTCCGTGCCGACTTACAAGCCGGAAGAATGCCCGCTCTGTAAAGCGGGTGTGCCGATCACCGAACGGGGAAGCCATCATCTGAAAAAATAAGGCAAGTAAAAAGGCAGGCATGAGCCTGTCTTTTTTGTGCGCTGAATTTTTCGGAGATATTCCGCGCGGTCCTCCGCCGCGGAGCGGGCGGTCATCTTTTTTCCGGCTCGTCTCTGTAGCGGAAATGAAAGTAGAGGAAGCAGAGGGCGGCTATGGTAAAAGCGGCAAGGCTGGTGAGCTGGGCGCTCTTGAGGCCCAGAAGGAGGGTGCCGTAGTCGCCGCGGAGATATTCGAGAAAGAAGCGGAGCAGGGAATAGAGCATGACATATAGACAGAAGACGGTGCCTTTCGCATGGCGGAAGCAGGAGTACCAGAGGAGCAGCACGAAGATGAGGATATCTCCCTGACATTCCCATACTTCCGCCGGCCACAGAGGCTGCGCGCCGTAGGTGCGGTAGGCGAGCGTGGTGTGGGGATAGAGGAGGCCGAAGGCTTCTCCCGTAGGGTGGCCGAAGGCGTCGCCGTTCATGAAATTGGCGATACGGCCCACGGCCTGCCCGAGAATGACCGCCGGCGCGACGGTATCCGCGAAGGGAAGAACGGGGATCTTATTTTTCCGGAGATAAATGTACGCGGCGGTGCAGGCGAAGATGAGTCCCCCCTGGATGGCCATGCCGCCCTGCCAGACGTAGGGGATCTCCAGCAGGTGGTCATGATAATAATCCCAGTCAAAGAAGAAGACGTCCCAGAGCCGCCCGCCGATGATGCCGGAGAAGGCAATGGTGAGGCCGAGGTCGAAAATATGGCTCTCCCAGCCGCGGCCGTCTTTTTTCAGCAGGAAGTAGGCGGTAATGCAGCCGGAGAGAATGCCGAGGGAGAAGAAGATGCCGTAGAAGCGGATGGGAAAATCGCCGATGAATGTGAGGTATTGATGCATGAGAACACGTCCTTTGGATCTTGCAGCGGAAAATGAGCGCCGGGAATGCGCGGGGCTCAGAGGAAGCGCGGCGGCCGTTTCTTGACAGACAGGGCCGCTGTTTTTATTATTATACACGTCATGAAAGAAAATCCCGGAATAACGGAGGCGGCAGAGTGAAAAAATTTTTGATCTGCGCCGTGACGGCGGCGCTGGCATGGTCGCTGGCAGGCGGCGCGGCAGACGCTGCGGACGCGGCGATGCAGAAGCTGAAAATAAAAAATAAGGACTGGCAGGAAGGAGAGCTCTTTCTGAAAGAGGGGCGGCTGTACGGCCCGGCAGAGGTGCTCGCCCGCGGCGGTGCGTGGGAGATCTCCCGCGAGGGCGGATCATGCTTCGTTTCCGTGCCGTCGGCGGAGGACGGGAGCCTGGCGAAGATCCCTCTCCCGCTGGAGAAAGACGGACTGGCGGATCTGACGTTCTTCGGCAGTCAGGCAGGGCTGAAATATAAGCTGAATGAAAAAAAGAAAGAGATCAAATTTGAAGAAGTGAAAAAGCCCGACCCGAAGAAAGACCGGAAAAAAGCGGAGAAGGAAAAGAAGGAGAAAAAACAGGAGAAGAAATCCGCTGAAAAGAGCAGACCGATCTTTGCCGTGTGGGATCCGGACTCGGAATATGCTCCCGGCAGGCCTTTCTTCAGCAGCGATGCCGGCGACCGCGTCCTGATCCCCGGATGGAGCACCAGCGAAGAGATCCGGCAGGGGACCCGGTCGTATTCGATCCGATATATCGAAGGCGCGCGGAAAGAGGGCATCCGGGTCATGCCCCGGATCAGCAATGATTTTGACCCCGACGGGACGTCGGCTTTCCTGCGGGACAGCGGGAAAAAAGAAGAATTTCTCCGCCGTCTGGCGGCCTATACGGCAGTGTACGGCCTGGACGGGTGGAATATGGATTTTGAATGCATGAATCCGAAAGACGCGCCGCTCTACACGGAACTGGTAGCCGGCGCGGCGGAGCGCATGCACGCCATGAATAAGGAACTCTCGGTGGACATCATGCCCATCGGGGCGGCGGACAGTTACTGGACGGGATGCTATGACCGGAAAGGACTGGCGGAGCACGCCGACTATGAGATCCTCATGGGATACGACCAGACCGGCGGCTCCAGTCCCCACGCGGGGCCGAACGCGGCCTGCGACTGGCTGGAGCGCATCCTGCCGCCGCTTCTGAAAGAAGTGCCTGCGGAGAAGCTCGTCCTCGGCATGCCGCTCTACACGCGGGTGTGGACCGGCGACGACGGCGCGGTGCGGTCGGATATACTGACCGTCCGCTATACGGATGAATTCAGCCGGAAGCACAAGATCGTGCCGCGGTGGCAGAAGAAGGAACGGCAGTTTTATGCAGACTGGAGGGAAGGCGGCGTCCGCCGGAGAGCCTGGCTGGAGGAATCGCGTTCTCTCGGCGAGAAGCTCGGCCTGCTCGATGCGTACGGCCTGCGGGGCGCGGCTTTTTGGCGGTACGGATTCGAGACGCCCTCTCTGTACGGGGAGTTGGAAAAGTCTCCGAAAAAATGAAAAGGGGGAGGCGGAAGCCTCCCTTTTTCCGATGCTCCCGCGGGGGGAAAGACAGGGCTTTCCGTTTGACGCTCTTCGGACAGCATATTATAATGACAACTGATGTACTCTAACGAAAAAGGGGAAAATCTTTCAAATATTTCCTGAAAGTATGGAAGGTGATTGTATGGAAAAATACGTTCCTCAGCAGATCGAAAAGAAATGGCAGAAGATCTGGAAGGAAACGGACGCTTTCGCGGTCAGGGAAGACCCGAATAAGAAAAAGTATTACGTACTGGAGATGTTCCCGTATCCCTCCGGCAATCTGCACATGGGCCATGTAAGAAACTATTCCATCGGCGATGTGGTCGCCCGCTTCAAGAAGATGCAGGGCTTCAATGTGATCCATCCCATGGGATTTGACGCTTTCGGCATGCCTGCGGAAAACGCCGCGATCAAGCACGGCATCCCGCCGGCGGAATGGACGTATTCCAATATCGACAATATGACCCGCCAGCAGGAAGAGCTGGGGCTGTCCTACGACTGGGACCGGAAGGTGCTCACCTGCGGCGAAGATTATTACAAGCATACCCAGAAATTGTTTGAAATTTTCTACAAGAGAGGCCTTGCCTACAAAAAAGAAGCGAAGGTCAACTGGTGCGAGAGCTGCCACACGGTGCTCGCCAATGAACAGGTCGAAGAAGGCCGCTGCTGGCGCTGCAAGACGCCGGTGGTGAAGAAAGACCTGTCCCAGTGGTTCCTGAAGATCACCGCCTACGCGGACCGTCTCCTGGCTGATCTCGATCATATGCCGGGCTGGCCGGAACGCGTCAAGACGATGCAGCGTAACTGGATCGGCCGTTCCACGGGCACGCAGTTCTCCTTCAAAGTGGAAGGCATGGACGATACGATCCCCGTCTACACGACCCGCGTGGACACGGTGTACGGCGTCACCTACATGGTGCTCGCGCCGGAACATCCCCTCGTGCCGAAGCTGATCGAAGGCAATCCGCAGGCCGATGAGATCCGCGCTTTCATTGAAAAGGTGAAGAACGAGAACGACATCGACCGCACGTCGGAAGCGGCGGAAAAGCTGGGCATGTTCACCGGCAGCTATGCCATCCATCCGCTCACCGGCGAAAGAGTGCCGATCTGGATCGCGAACTATGTCCTTTATGAATACGGCACCGGCGCCGTCATGGCCGTACCGACCCATGATGAACGCGACTGGGCATTCGCTAAAAAATACGGCCTGCCCATGAAGCTGGTCGTACAGAATAAGGAACACAGCCTTTCTCTCGACACGATGGAAGACGCGTACCATGAAGAAGGCTGGCTCATCAATTCCGGCGAATTTGACGGGCTGACTTCCGCGGAAGGCCGCGAAGCCATTACGAAGAAGCTCGAAGAAATGGGCATCGGCGAAGGCAAGGTCAATTACCGTCTCCGCGACTGGCTGATCTCCCGCCAGCGCTACTGGGGCTGCCCGATCCCGATTATCAACTGCCCGCACTGCGGCCCGGTGCTCGTGCCGGAAGAAGACCTCCCGGTGGTGCTGCCGAAAGACGTCGACTTCGTGGCAGGCGCTACATCTCCTCTTCAGACGAGCGAGAAATTCCTCCACTGCAAGTGCCCGCACTGCGGCGCCGACGCGATCCGCGAGACCGATACCATGGACACCTTCATCGATTCTTCCTGGTACTTCCTGCGGTATACCGATCCGAAAAACGAGGCGCAGCCTTTCGATAAAGAAAAAGCCAATTACTGGATGCCTGTCGATCAGTATATCGGCGGCATTGAGCACGCCATCCTTCATCTGCTCTATTCCCGCTTCTTCATGAAAGTGCTCCAGGACGAAGGCCTTGTGGAAGCGTCCGAGCCTTTCACGAACCTGCTCTGCCAGGGCATGGTGCTGAAAGACGGCGGCAAGATGAGCAAATCCGTGGGCAACGTGGTCAGCCCCGAAGAGATCGTCGGAAAGTACGGCGCGGACACGGCCCGCCTCTTCATCCTCTTCACGGCGCCGCCGGAAAAAGATCTCGCCTGGAGCGATCAGGGCGTGGAAGGTTCGTACCGCTTCCTGAAGCGCGTCTGGGCCATCGTCGGACGCTATCTGGAACTGAAACGCACCGACGCGCCGGCGCTCAATGAGGAAGAAAAGAAGCTTCGCCGCCGTCTGCACCAGACCATCGCGAAAGTCACGGAAGATCTGGACGGAAAATTCAATTTCAATACCGCCATCAGCTCCATCATGGAACTGGTCAACGCCATGTATCTCTATGTGGAGAAGCACGACTCCATCCATGACGGATTCGCGAAGGAACTGACCCGGAATCTGCTGATCCTCCTGGCGCCTTTCGTGCCGCATATCACGGAAGAGCTGTGGCAGCATCTGGACGAAGAAGAAAAGAGCGTCCACGACGCAAAGTGGCCGGAAGCGGATCAGGAAGCGCTCCGTGAAGACGAAGCGGAACTGGCCGTGCAGGTGAACGGCAAAGTGCGCGCGACGGTCACCGTACCGATGGATATGGCGAAGGACGACATCGCCGCGAAGGCGAAAGCTCTGCCGGAGCTGGCGAAGTATCTCGACGGCAAGACGATCGTGAAGTGCATCGTCGTGCCGCAGCGCATCGTCAATATCGTTGTGAAATAAACAGAGAAAAAAGAGACCTGTCTTTCAAAGGCGGTCTCTTTTATTGTGCCTGTGAAAAATGAGCGGTCATTTTTCTGCGGAGAGCGGAGAAAGTCCGCTCATTTTTTTTGCGCATAAGAAAACGGCGCTTCCTTTTTTCGCGGGAAGCGCCGTTTGTTTTTCCGCTTCTTATTTTTCGCCGTTCACGGACGAGCGTCTTTCTGATCTTCCGCTTGATCGCGCTGCTTGTCCTGCAAATTGGCGGCGCGGTCGCGGACGGCGTCTGCCTGGCGCGCGGTGACGTTATTGGGATCGCCGGGCCGCGCCTGTTCGCGGAGCTGCTGCTGACGGGCGGTGCGGGCGTTCCGGCTCTGCTGGCGGAGCTGCGTGTCCCGCTGGCGGTCGAGCTTATTCAGGATGCGGTTGACCTGGTTCTGCGCTTTCGGCGCGGCATAGACCGGCGCGGCGGCGTATCCGCCGAGGCACGCGGCGAAGAGAAGGACGGCGGCGATTTTTTTCTGACTCTTCATGATGGCCTCCTTTTGTGTACTTATCAATAATCTTGTCTATACTATACCACAAAACCGGAGGGAAACGGGAAGATTTCCGCCGCCGGTCGGCGCGGCGCAGGGGGATATGGTATAATGGTACCGATTAATTTCCGCAGAAATACAGGGGAAAACCGTTTTTCCGGAAGAAAGGAAAGTGAATCAGGTGAAAATATCTACAGAGGAAGTCCAGAAGGTCGCTCTGCTCTCGCGGCTCGCTTTTGAACCGGCGGAACTGGAGGAAATGAAGGAATCCATGAGCAGCATCCTGACGTACATGGATGAATTGAATCAGTACGACACGAAGGATGTGCCGCCCACTGTCCACGCGGTGGAGCAGTACAATGTCATGCGCGAAGATGTGCCGCATGAATCGTTTACCAATGAAGAAGCGCTTCTGAACGCGCCGGAAAAAGAAAACGGCTACTTCAAAGTGCCGAAGATCATATAAGGAGGCAGGACTGTGAATTCCATGACCATTCACGATCTCCATGAGAAGCTGGCCGCGAAGGAGATATCCGCGGTCGAACTGACAAAGCAGGTCATCGCGCACCGCGACGCGGCGGAAGGCGAGATCCATGCGTACCTTTCCACGAGTGATGAGAAGGCCCTCGCGAGAGCGGCCGCTGTGGATGCGAAGATCGCCGCGGGTGAGGCTGTTTCCGATCTGGCGGGCATTCCCGGCGCGGTGAAGGACAATATCTGCATCAAAGGCGAGACCTGCACGGCAGCGTCCCGCATGCTGGAACACTGGGTCGCTCCGTACAACGCGACTGTCATCGAAAAGCTGGAAGCGGAAGACTACATTTCCCTCGGCAAGACGAATCTCGACGAATTTGCCATGGGCAGCTCCACGGAAAATTCCTATTTCGGACCGAGTCGCAATCCGTGGGATACGGAATGCGTTCCCGGCGGGTCTTCCGGCGGCAGCGCGGCGGCGGTGGCGGCGAATGAAGCGGTGTGGGCCCTCGGCTCCGATACGGGCGGATCGATCCGCCAGCCGGCGTCTTTCTGCGGGCTTGTCGGCCTCAAACCGACGTACGGTCTCGTTTCCCGCTACGGCCTTCTTGCCTTCGCGTCCTCTCTCGACCAGATCGGGCCGATCACGAAGGACGTGACCGACGCGGCGATCGTCCTCAATGCCATTGCCGGACACGATCCCCGGGACTCCACATCCATCCCGATGGAGAAGAAGAATTACAAGAACGCGCTCACCACGGATGTGAAAGGGCTCCGCATCGGCGTGCCGGAGGAATTTTTCGGCGCGGGCATCAAAGCGGAGACAAAAGAAGCGATCGACAGGGCGCTGAAATTCTATGAAGGGGAAGGCGCGGAGATCGTTCCCGTTTCCATCCCCCATATCAAGAGCGGCGTGTCGGTATACTACATCATCGCTCCGGCGGAAGCGAGCTCGAACCTGGCCCGCTACGACGGCGTGGGCTTCGGATTCCGCATGCCCGGCGAGGACATCGTGGACATGTACATCAAGACGAGAAGCGCCGGATTCGGCAGCGAAGTGAAGCGCCGCATCATGCTGGGGAACTATGTTCTCTCCGCCGGCTACTACGATGCGTATTATCTGAAAGCGCTCAAGGTGCGCACGCTCCTGAAACAGGATTTCGACGCGGCTTTCGCGAAATGCGACGTCATCGCGGCTCCGGCGGCGTCTGGCGCGGCCTTCCGCTTCGGCGCATTTTCCGATCCGCTGTCCCTCTACATGGAAGATATCTGCACGGTGCCGGTCAATCTCATCGGCGCGCCGTCCATCAGCATTCCCGTGGGCTTTGCCGGCGGAATGCCTCTCGGCATGCAGCTCATCGGCCCGGCGCTCGGTGAGGAACGCATCCTGAACGCGGCGTACGCTTTTGAACAGGCGCATCCGGAATTCACGAAGACCGCGCCGAAAGGAGAAATGTAAGTATGAAATACGAAGCAGTCATTGGGCTTGAAGTGCATACGGAACTCCGCACCGCCACGAAGATCTTCTGCAGCTGCCGGACTTCCTTCGGCGCGGAGCCGAATACGAATGTCTGCCCGGTCTGCCTGGGCCTTCCGGGCGTCCTGCCGGTGCTGAATAAAAAAGTGCTTGAATTTGCCGTCCGCACGGGGCTGGCGCTGAACTGCGAGATCTCCCGGTACAGCAAATTCGACCGCAAGAATTATTATTATCCCGACCTGCCGAAAAATTTCCAGACTTCCCAGTATGACCTGCCGATCTGTGAGCACGGTCATCTCGACGTGGAAGTGGACGGGAAGAAGACCACCATCCGCATCACCCGCGCGCACATGGAAGAAGACGCGGGCAAACTCGTCCATCACGGCACGTCCATCACCGATTCCGATTATTCCCTCGTCGATTACAACCGCACAGGCACGCCCCTTCTGGAGATCGTATCCGAGCCGGATATGCGTTCCGCGAAGGAAGCCGTGGCGTACATGGAAAAACTCCGCGCCATCCTCCAGTACTGCGGCGTTTCCGACTGCAAGATGGAAGAAGGGAGCCTCCGGTGCGACGCGAACGTTTCCGTCCGTCCCGTGGGCCAGAAGGAACTGGGCACCAAGACGGAGATCAAGAATATCAATTCTTTCCGCGGCGTAGAGCGGGCCATTGAATACGAAGCCATGCGCCAGGCGGAGCTCCTCGAAGAAGGGGGCACCGTCGTGCAGGAGACGCGCACCTGGGATGAAAAGGAAGGCGTCACCAAGAGCATGCGCAAGAAGGAAGAAGCCAACGATTACCGCTACTTCCCGGAACCGGATCTCGTGCCCTTCACGGTGAGCGAGGAATACATCGAAGAAATCAGGAAGACTCTCCCCGAGCTGCCCGACGCGCGCAAGGAAAGATACATGGAGAGCTACGGCCTCACGTCGTATGACGCGGATTACCTGACGAACGACAAGGCGCGGGCGGACTATTTCGAAGCCATGGTGGCGGCCGGCGCGGACCCGAAGGAAGCGGCGAACTGGCTCATGGGCGACTTCGCGAAGAAGCTCTCCCAGAGCGGCCTCGAAATGGCGGCGGCTCCCGTCACGGCGGCGGCTCTCGCCGATCTGCTGGGCCTCATCGGCAAAGGCACCATTTCCGGCAAGATCGCGAAGCAGGTCTTCTCTGATATGTGGGAGACCGGCAAAGACGCGGAAACGATCGTCAAAGAAAAAGGCCTCGTCCAGATCAGCGACACCGGCGCGCTGGAAGAACTGGCGGACCGCATCATCGCGGCCAATCCTCAGTCGGTGGCCGACTTCAAGGCGGGTAAGAAAAAGGCAGTGGGCTTCCTCATGGGACAGATCATGAAGGAGACGAAAGGCAAGGCCAATCCGCAGGTCGTGAACGGCATCCTGACGAAGAAGCTCTCTGAGCAGTGAGCATGAACGAAGACTATAAAAATGAAGCGCCGGAAGAGAGCCCGCGGGTGATGTCCAGAGAGGACGTTCACGAATACCGGGGCCTCACGCTGAATGAATCCGGCGAGGAAGAACGAAAAGAAGAGAACGTCCGCAGCGGCTTCCATGTGCATGTGGTCGGCAATACGTCGGCCATGCCGTGGTGGAAGAAAGCGCTCTTCTGGGGCGCGGCGGCGGCGGTCGTGGCGGTATTCCTCGCGGTGGCGTGGTTTTTCATCGTCGGCGGAATGATCCTCGCCGGCGCGGCGGCGCTGATCTATTTCCTGAAACGCTATTTCAGAAGATAAATAAAAAGCATCCTTTCCGTGAGGAGGGATGCTTTTTTGCTGCCCGGTTCCGGGAGGAGAGCGGCCGGCGGAGACGCGCGGGGCGCCGCGGCGCCGCAGTCAAAAGAGGGGCGCGCCTGGCGCAGAGACGGCCGGCAGCGGTAAAAATTGAGAAACCCCGTTTGTATGCTATAATGAATTAAAGAGTGAAAGCATGAAAGGATTTTGTATAAAAGGAGGTCTCTATGAGCGTCAATCAGCGCCTTGTGAATCCGCTGGCGGATCAGCTTTTCGATGCGATCCTGACCCTGAAGTCCAGAGAAGACTGCTATGAATTTTTTGAAGACCTGTGCACGGTCAACGAGCTGCGCGACATGTCCCAGCGCCTCGAAGTGGCGCGCATGCTGAAAAACGGGGAAAAATATGACCGCGTGGAGGAGATGACCGGCGCGAGCACGGCCACGATCTCCCGTGTGAAGCGGTGCCTCCGCTTCGGCGCGGATGGCTATACGAAAGCGCTCGACCGGCTGGCGCAGGCGAAGGAGGCGCAGGGCGATGACGAGGGGTGAGCTGCCGGAGAGCCGCGGCGGGTTCAAAGCCTACGATATCCGCGGCGTGATCCCGACGGAGATCAATGAGGAGCTGGCGTACCGTGTGGGGCGGGCCTACGCGGAGATGTATCATCCCGAAAAGGTCGCCGTGGGCCGGGATATCCGCCTGTCTTCGGAGCGTCTTGCGTCGGCGGTCATGGAGGGGCTCTGCGACGGCGGCGCGGACGTGTGCGATATCGGCCTCTGCGGGACGGAAATGGTCTATTTCGCGGTCTTCCATTACGGCCTGTCCGGCGGCATCATGATCACGGCGAGCCACAATCCGAAAGACAATAACGGCCTGAAGCTCGTCCGGGAGGAAGGCATCCCCATCAGCGCCGACACGGGGCTGAAAGAGATCGAAGAGCGGGTATACGCCGGGAATTTCACGGAGCCGGAGCGCCGGGGGACGGTGACGGCGCTCGATGTGATGGATGATTACATCCGCCACATCCTCGGCTATGCCGACATCCGCCGCATGAAGCCTCTCTCCATCGTGGCAGACGCGGGCAACGGCGGCGCGGGTCTCGTTTTTGAAAAACTGAAGCCCCATCTGCCCTTCCGCTTTACGGAGATGTACATGGAGCCGGACGGCACGTTCCCTCACGGTGTGCCGAATCCCATGCTGCCGGAGAACAGGGGGCCGCTCATCGAGAAGGTGAAGGAGACCGGCGCGGATATGGGCATCGCCTGGGACGGCGATTTCGACCGGTGCTTCTTCGTCGACCACGAGGGCCGCTTTGTGGAAGGCTACTACATGGTGGGGCTGCTGGCAGGGTATTTTCTTGAAAAATATCCCGGCGAGACTGTCGTCCACGATCCGCGGTGCTTTTGGAATACGGAAGAGATCGCGGAAAAGCTCGGCGGCCGCGCGGTGGAGTCGAAAGGCGGCCACGCCTTCATGAAAGAAACGCTCCGCCGGGTGCGCGGCGTGTACGGCGCGGAAATGAGCGCCCACCATTTCTTCCGGGATTTTTCCTACTGCGACAGCGGCATGATCCCCTGGCTCATCGTGGCGGAGATCGTGAGCGCCACGGGGAAGAGCCTGGCCGCACTGGTGCGGGAAATGGAAGAGCGCTATCCCGTGAGCGGCGAGATCAATCTGCCCGCGCGGGACGTGGCGGGCGTGCTCCGGGCGGCGGAAGAAAAATACCGTTCCGAAGCCAAAGCGATTTCTCATCTGGACGGCGTGAGCATGGATTTCGGCAGCTGGCGCTTCAATCTGCGCCCGTCCAATACGGAGCCGCTCATCCGGTTCAATATGGAAACGCGCGGAGACCGAGCGCTGCTGGAAGAAAAGGAAAAAGAAGTAATGGATTTCATCCGCGCGGCAAATGAGCAATGAAAAGGCCCGGCGACAAGCCGGGCTTTTTGCGTGGTCACAAGGTCTTGAAAAACCGTTCCGCCGTCTCCGCCATGCGGGCGTATCCGCCGCCGTTCGGATGGACGCCGTCGGAATACCATTCGTCAGACCGGGGGAACTCTTTCTGGAAATCCAGAAGCGGCAGGGAGAGCTCCTCCGCGAGAGCGCGGAGAAAATCGCCGTAAGCCGCGAGCTCCCGGTCATTTTCCTCATACTGCCAGTCCTGCTGCCAGCCGGCGGCGATGCTGGCGCGGGTCGTGAGAAGCGGCGTGCCGAGGATGAGCGGGATGCGCGCGGAGAGGCCGCGGATCTCTTCCTCCGCCTTGCGGAGCAGCGCGGCGAACCGGATGCCGCAGAGAATGTCGTTGGTGCCGCCCATGAGGAAAAGCGCTTCCCCCTCCGCCGGGTAATGGACGACCGTCCACGCGTCGGCGGCGATATCGGAGAAGAGACGGCCGCATTCGCCGTGATTGTACAGCGTGAGGCGCGGGAAACGGCGGGCGAGGCGGGCGATCCAGCCGTCGGCGGGCGCCGCGCCGTAGCCTGCGGTGAGGCTGTCCCCGTAAAAATGAACGGTATGAATGCCGGAAAATCTGCGCATGACGTTCTCCTTTCCTTTTCCCCTATCGTAAAAAAATCCGGCCGCCCTGTCAAACAGGCGGCCTTATACTGCCGATCGGGGCAGAACGGGACAGCCTGATGCGGTCTGGAAAAAGTGTATACTGAAAGATACGGGGAAACATGGTACAATAAACGAAAAGACGCATACACTTAAAGGAAAAAGTAATTTTTGGACTGCTTCGGCAGACCGAGGAGGAGGCATCTCAATGGACAGACAGTTATCTCTGGAATTTGTGCGCGTCACGGAGCAGGCGGCCATCCGCAGCGCCCGTCTCATGGGAAAAGGCGATAAGGAAGGCGCGGATCAGCTCGCCGTAGACGGCATGCACGCGCAGTTCGCGCTCACCCCCATTTCCGGCACCGTCGTGATCGGCGAAGGGGAAATGGACGAAGCGCCGATGCTCTTTATCGGCGAACACGTGGGCCGCGGCGGCGAAGAAGTGGACATCGCCGTCGACCCGGTGGAAGGGACGAATCTCGTGGCGAAAGGACAGGACGGCGCCATCGCGGTGCTGGCCATCGCTCCGAAAGGATGCCTCCTCCACGCGCCGGACATGTACATGGAAAAGATCTGCGTCGGCCCCCGCGGCAAAGGACGCATCGATATCAACGCGCCTGTCACGGAAAACCTGCGCCGTCTCGCGGAAGGCATGGAACGGGATATTTCCGACCTCACCGTGGTCGTTCTCGACAGAGAGCGCCATGAAAAGATCATCCGCGAATGCCGGGAAGCGGGCGCGCGCATCCGTCTCATCACCGACGGCGACGTGGCTCCGGCCGTGGAATGCGGCATCGAAGGCAGCGGCGTCCACATGGTGATCGGCTCCGGCGGAGCGCCGGAAGGCGTGCTCGCGGCGGTGGGCCTCAAATGCCTCGGCGGCGACATGCAGGCCCGGCTCCTCCCGCACAATCATGAAGAGATCACCCGCCTCCACGAGATGGGCATGGACGACCCGAACCGCGTGCTGAAGCTGGACGATCTGGTGAAGGGCGACGACTGCATCTTCTCCGCGACGGCCATCACAGACTGCACCCTCATGAACGGCGTGCGCTTCTTCGGCAGCGGCTGCCGGACGCACACCCTGCTCCTCCGCTACAAGACGGGCACGGTGCGCTTCATCGACACCATCCACCGTTTCGGCGAAGAAAAGCCTCCGGTCAAGCTGTAAAATTACAAAGAGATTTGGTAAAATAGCGGATAAGCACTATCCGCTATTTTTGTTTGGAGGAAATCATGAGAGAAGTCTTTGACTGGATATATTCGATCGTCGTGGCGCTCTTCCTGGCCATGGTGATCCACATTTTTTTATTTGTGCCGACGAGAGTGTCTGGGGAATCCATGTACCCCACGCTGAATGACGGACAGTACCTGATCGTTTCCAAGATCGGCCACGTGCTCCGGGAAGAGCCGGACTACGGGGATATCGTCATCATCGACAGCCGCGCGCAGAGAGAACGTTCCTGGGCGGACGACCTGACGGAGCCTCTCAACAATTACATCGCCATCTTCAATAAGAGCCGGCAGGAACACAGCGTCTGGGTGAAGCGCGTCATCGGAAAAGGCGGCGACGTGCTGGAATTTCACGACGGCGCCGTGTGGCGCAACGGCGAGCGTCTGGACGAGCCCTATATCAACGAGCCCATGGAATTTTCCATGGACGGCTCCTACACCGTGCCGGAAGGCCGGGTCTTCGTGATGGGGGACAACCGCAACCACAGCAGCGACAGCCGCTTCATCGGCCCCGTCCCGGTGGATCACGTGCTGGGCCGCGTCGTATTTGAACTGTAAAAGAAACAGAAAGAAACGGTCCGCTTGAAAAAAGGCGGGCCGTTTTTTGCCGTATAAATACCCGGAGAAGGAAAGAATAAGAGAACGGTAAATCGGAATTTGAAGGGAGTACACAGATATGAAAGTTACAGAACAATTTGAAAAAGAAATTGCACCATTTTTCTGGGTAGAACATGAAGAAAGTGCTTCTGCTTGCCTGAATGTAGGAGAGTACTTACAAGAGATTTTTGATACTCGTGCAGATGAAGGATTTGAGGGAAACGGTTATGATTGGGGAAGTTTAGCACAAGTATTTTTGGACGAACAGTGTTCAGATTTACAAGGGAAAATAGACTTTGACCCAGAGGGCAGTATGTTCTGTGTCTATTCAAAAGATACAGATGCACTGGCAGACTTTATTCTCCGTTTCAAAAAAGCCTGTGAGGATAAGCCCCTTATTTTAGATTTATTTAGTCGGACTGAATTAGACTAAAAATTTCATCCGATAATTTCCAGTTATCGGGAAGCTGGGGAGAGAAGCAGATCGTAGTTTGAAAGGAGAAGAAAAATGAAAGCATTTGACCCAAATTATAAATTGCTGGATGAGATGTATCAGGATGAATACTATCCTGATTTTTTGGTAGATAAGGTAAAGAACAAACTTCAGAAGGTCATTGACTTGCTGGAGAGCGGCGAAACGGATACCGAAGCGGTGCAGGAGAAACTGGACGAAGCGGTCTGCGGCATCAATGATCTTCAAGAGGAATTTGACGAGAACGGCAGCGAGATCGAAACGGTGGCGCGAGACTGTATAGGAGTTACTGTGGCCTATATTCTGCAATGGTTTAACATCCCCATTGATACTGAAGAAGCTATCCGCGAAAGAGATTGGTAACTTACTATTCCCGTTTTGAAAAAGAAAAGCGCGTGTTTTAAGGGCATGCGCTTTTTGTGTGCCCGTAAAAGGGCAAAGAAAATCCCCGGAACCTGTCCGGGGATCTTTGCACGGCTCCGTATCAGCCGAAGAGAACGAAATTGCCGACTACGATGAGAATGCACGATACGGCCATGGGGATGGCGGTGCGTTTCACCAGATCGAAGGGGCTGATGCCCGCCATGCCGCTGGCGACGATGATGACGCCGGTGATGGGGGAGATGGCCCGGGCGGAGCTGGCGATGAGGTGCATCGGCAGGATCATGAAGGCCGCATTCACGCCGGTCTTCGCGGCGATCTCGGGGACGAGATTGGCAAAGGCGAAGAAGGGGGCGTTGCCGGAGCCCATGATGATGCTGCACGCGGCGATGATGCCGATCATGACGAGGGTGAGGCCCGTCGCGCCGAAGCCGGTGTGCTGCGCGCCGTTGATGAGCGCGTCGATGGAACCGGTGGCGGTGAGGCCCTGGGCAAAGAATTCGCCGGCGATGATGATGGTGATGACGTTCGCCAGCTGGCGGCCCATGCCGTCGAAGAAGACCTGGATCTCTTCGCAGACCATTTTGGGCTTGCCCGTGCGGATGAGCTGCGCGATCATGCCGATGGCCATGCCGATGAACATGGCCATGATGATGTTCATTTTGATGGTGGGGATGCAGAGCGGCGAGAAGATGAGGATGAGCGCCAGCGGGATGACCGGAAGCAGGGCGAAAAGCTTCGGCGGATGGGACGTCATGGCTTCCTGCTCCGCGGCGTTTTCCGCATGGACCGCCACATCGTCAGGACGCATGGGCTGCACCACGTGGCCGTCCCGTTTGTCCATGATCTTCTGGGTGAAGTAGTGAACGACGGCGACGACGGGGATGACGATGCACGCGATCGGGATCTGGTAGGTGTGCCAGTAGATGACCGGATTCAGGCCGGAGATCTCCGCGGCGAGGATGGTGCCCGTATCCGCGGGGCTCCAGTCGAGGCAGAGCGTCGTCGCGATGGCGGCGGTCGCCGCGATGCGGGAGACGCCGAGGGCCACGAGGATCGGGAACATGGTCACCATGAGGAGCATGGCCAGGCCGGAAGCGCTGTTGATGGCGAGGCCGAGGAACATGCCCAGCACCCAGCAGGCGCTCATGACGATGTACGGCGATTTCAGCTTCAGCAGCGGGGAAATGGTGAGATTGACGAGAGCATTGCTCGCGCCGATCTTGTCCATGTACCGGGCGAAGCCGCCGACGGCCATGATGTTGAGGCCCAGGCCCGCCACGCGGTTCGCGAAGAGGGAGCGGATGAGTTCAAAAAGATCGAATCCCATGAAGCCCGTGCCCTTGCCTTCCGGCAGGATGGAGCCGTAGCCCATGATGGCCGACCCGGCGAGCATGATGCCGCCTGCAATAAAGAGCACCGTCTGGGCCTTGTAGCGCCCGACGATGAGCCACCCGGCCCAGATGGTGACGATGGCTGCGAAAACCAGATTCAAAATAACACCTCCAGTGGAAATAAAAAGAAGAGCAGTCTGTGCGGAACGGAAGCGGAAATGTCCGCGGCGGAGCCGGGCCGCCGTCCGGCATAAAAAAACGGAGCCGCAAACTGCCGTCCCGCGTCTGTCTTTACTTTACTATAAATTCGAAAAAAATCATAGTGTATAAAGTAAAAGTAATTTATCTATCGCATCAGTGCAGAGACACGGTCATTTTCTTCCGCCGGAAGGAAAGCGGCGGGAAAATGCCCGGTGAAACGGGGAAAACGGCCTGTCATTTTTCAGCGCTCTGCGGAAAACGGACGGAATTTTTCCGGCGGGAAAAGAAAAACGAGCGGAAATTTTCCGGCGGAGAAATCGGGGAAGGCGAAATTTTTCCGCCGCGCCGCGGGCGGGGAGAAATTTTCTGTATTTCATTTCCCGCGTATGATAAAATGTAAGATAAATCTTTGAACAGGAGTTGAAAATATGGCACGTTGTAATGAAGCGTATCTGAATCTGCAGGGGTCTTACCTCTTTGCGGAAGTAAAAAAGAGAGCGGCCGCTTATCAGGCGAAGCATCCGGAAGCGTCGCTCATTTCCCTCGGCATCGGCGATGTGACGCAGCCTCTGGCTCCGGCGGTCATCGAAGCCATGCACAAAGCCGTCGATGAAATGGCGCACGCGGAGACGTTCCGCGGCTACGGCCCGGAGCAGGGCTACCTTTTCCTCCGGGAAGCCATTGTGGAGCATGATTACAGATCCCGCGGCATCGAGATCGATCCGTCGGAAATTTTCGTCAGCGACGGCGCGAAGTGCGATGTGGGCAATATCCAGGAGATCTTTGACATGAACTGCATCGTCGCCGTCACCGATCCGGTCTATCCGGTCTATGTGGACAGCAATGTCATGGCGGGGCGGAGCGGCGTCTTTGTGAACGGCGCGTACAACCGCATCGAATACCTGCCGTGCTACGAGGAATGCGAGTTCCAGCCGAACCTGCCGGCGCACGATCCGGCGGTCATTTATCTCTGCTCGCCCAATAACCCCACCGGCGCGGCGCTGGATAAGAAGGCGCTCACCATGTGGGTGCGCTACGCGAAGCAGACCGGCTCGGTCATCCTCTTCGACGCGGCGTATGAATGCTTTATTTCCGAAGACAATATCCCCCACAGCATCTACGAGATCGAAGGGGCGAAGGAAGTGGCCATCGAATTCCGCTCCTACTCCAAGACGGCGGGATTCACCGGCGTGCGCTGCGGTTTCTGCGTCATCCCGCATGAGCTCATGCTCGAGACGGCGTCCGGAGAAAAGGTGGAAGCCAACGCGCTCTGGGACCGCCGCCAGTGCACGAAGTTCAACGGCGTCTCCTACATCGTCCAGCGCGGCGCGGAAGCGGTCTACACGCCGGAAGGGCAGAAGCAGATCCATGACACCATCGCGATTTACAAGAAGAACGCGGCCATGATCCTCGAAGGGGCGAAGGAAGCGGGCCTCGCGGCATGCGGCGGCACGAACAGCCCCTATGTGTGGCTCACTGTGCCGGAAGGCATGACCAGCTGGGATTTCTTCGACTTCATGCTGAATGAAGCGCAGGTCATCTGCACCCCCGGCTCCGGATTCGGCCCCTGCGGCGAGGGCTATGTGCGCCTCACCGCGTTCAATACGCCGGAACTGACGAAGGAAGCGGTGGAGCGCATGAAAAAAGCGCTGGCCGCGCGGAAATAAGACGATTGAATTTCAGGCATGAGCACGGCTCTCCGGGCTGTGCTCTTATGCCGTGTCTATGCGGCGGGCAGCTGCCGCACAGGAGGACTTTATGAGTACAAATCTGCAGATCGGCATCGTGGGACTGCCGAACGTAGGGAAATCCACGCTCTTTAACGCCATCACGAAAGCCGGCGCGGAAGCGGCGAATTTCCCCTTCTGCACCATTGAGCCGAATGTGGGCGTCGTAGAAGTGCCGGATCACCGCCTGTATGACCTGGCGGACATGTTCCATCCGAAGAAGACGACCCCCGCTTTCACCCGCTTCGTGGACATCGCGGGGCTCGTAGCGGGCGCGTCCAGAGGCGAGGGCCTGGGCAATCAGTTTCTGAGCCACATCCGGGAGACCGACGCCATCGCTCACGTGGTGCGGTGCTTTGAAAATTCCAATATTACCCACGTGGAAGGTTCCGTCGATCCTGTCCGCGATATGGATATCATCAATACCGAGCTCTGTCTGGCCGATCTGGACAGCGTGGACAAGAAAAAGACGAAGACCGCGAAACTCGCGCAGGCAGGCATTAAAGACGCGAAAGCGCAGCTGCCGACGCTGGAAAAGGTCTACGCCGCTCTTTCCGAAGGCACACCGGCGCGGCTCCTCGACCTCTCCGAAGACGATCTGGAGATCCTGAAGGAACTGAACCTGCTCACCCTGAAGCCCGTGCTCTATGTGCTGAATACGTCGGAAGACGACATCGCCGATCCCCTGGCGAATCCTTATGTGCAGAAGGCAGCGGCGGAAGCGGAGAAGCAGAAAGCCAGCTGGGTGCCGATCTCCGCGGAGATCGAGCAGGAAGTGTCCGAGCTGGACGCGGAAGAAGCAAAGGCGTTCCTCACCGATCTGGGCGAGACCGAACCGGGGCTGAACCGCCTCATCCGCTCCGCTTATTCCCTGCTGGGGCTCATCAATTTCTTTACCGTCGGAGAAGACGAATGCCGCTCCTGGACGGTGCACGCCCACACGAAAGCGCCGAAAGCGGCGGGCAAGATCCACTCCGATATCGAGCGGGGATTCATCCGCGCGGAGATCGTGCCTTATGAAGACCTCGTGGCGTGCGGCTCCTTCAACGCGGTCCGCGAAAAAGGGCTGCTCCGCATCGAAGGCAAGGATTACGAGATCCAGGACGGAGACGTGGCGTATTTCCGCTTCAACGTATAACGCATAAACGGATACAAGGCAGAGCGGCCCGGCGGCTGCCCTGCTTTTCTTTTGGAAATAGGAAACAGCATGAAGGAGATCAGAAAAGGCCGGTTCCTCCGCCGTCCAAACCGGTTCGTCATCGAAATGGAGCTGGACGGAGAGACCGTGCGGGCCCACATGCCCAATCCGGGACGCATGCGGGAGCTCCTCTTTCCGGGGACGGCGCTCCTCGCGGAGCGTCATGAAAAGGAAGGGAACCGCACGGCGTGGCGCGTCGTCGGCGCGGAGCGGGACGGCGTGATGATTCCCCTCGATACGTCCCGGGCAAATGACACGGCGGCGGCGCTCATCAATGAGAAGCGCATTCCCGGATGGGAAGACTACCGCGTCCTGCGGCGGGAGGTCACCATGGGCGACAGCCGTTTCGACCTGCTCATCGGAAATGAGAAAGAAAGCTTCCCCGTGGAAGTCAAATCGTGCACGCTCTTCGGGGAGAAGGGGGCCATGTTTCCCGACGCCGTGACGGCCCGCGGGCGGAAGCACATCCTCCACCTCGGCGAGATCGGGAAAGGGGGAGGAAAGGCGGGGCTCCTCATCCTCGTCCAGTGGGACAGGGCGGAATGGTTCCTGCCGGATTACCACACCGATCCGGAATTCGCGGAGGCCTTCCTGTCCGCCGCGCCGCACATCGAATGGAAAGCGGCGGCCCTGCGGTGGCCGGACGACCTGTCCCGTCCGGAGAGCGTCCGCCTCCTCTCCGCGCCGCTCCCGATCGTTGAAAAAGAAGCGGGGAACCGGGGCTGCTACCTGCTGGCGCTGCGCCTCGCGGAAGACGCGGACATAGAGATCGGCCGCCTCGGGACGGTGCATTTCCCGAAAGGATACTATGTATACACCGGCTCGGCGAAGGAAAATCTCGATCAGCGCCTCGCCCGGCACCGCCGCCTGCGGAAGAAGATGCACTGGCACATCGATTACCTCCGGCAGCGCGCGGAATGGGTGGGGGCGGTCCCCGTCCGCACCGCCGAAGATCTGGAGCATGCCCTCGCCGCAGCCGTCGCCCGCGCCGCGGACTGGGATATTCCCGGATTCGGCTGCACCGACTGCGCCTGTCCTTCCCATCTCTTCGGCTTCCGTGAAGACCCGCTCCATCTTCCGGCCTTCACGAAGATCGAAGAAGACTTCGAGATCAACCGTCTGCAAAAATGGATCAGATAAAAACCATCCCCGCTCGATTTCCGGGCGGGGACGGTTTTTATTATAGGCGGTATCAGATGACGCCGCTGCTGTCCGTGACGGCGATGTACTGCGCCGGAATGGGCTCGGCAAGCTCATAAATGATCGTCATGGGGCAGCGTCCCGTGTGGGACACATACTTTGCGGGGCCCAAGAAGGTATAGCTCATGGAGTTGCCGTGCCCGTCTTTTTTCCGCTCTCTCACGAAGAACAGGACAGTCGTGCCGTTGCTCTTTTGATGGATATACCGTTGTCCGGTCCTGCTTTCCGGAGTGACGGAATTTTGCGTCTGCCAGTGAAACAGCGTCGAATTGATGGAGTAATCCTCATAAAGGGTCGAATCGGAAAATTCTTTGGAAGATTTGTTGAGCGTGACGAGAAATACATCTGTTTTCAATTCTTCCAAATATTTTACCCCTTCGCGGATACTAGCCGGGCTTTTATAACCCAAGGCGGCAAATAACTGGTCGCGTGTGTAGCGACTGTGCAGTTCCAGCGGGCTGTTTCCGGGGAGGGAGATCGGTTTGGCGATGACTTCAGTGCGGTCAGACTGATAGGCCAAGACATCGAGGATCTCCTGTCGCAGCGTGGGCTGCGCGGCAAAGCGGCGGATCGCTTCCAGTGGGTCTTTCATGCCGCATGCCGTATATTCCTTCCCGTACAATGTGTACTGCCACATGCGGAGGAATTTTCTGTCCCAGTCTGATCTTGGAGGAGCCGGGCAGAGAAATTGCTTCCGCAGAAAAGCCAGCCACTGTGGAGAATCGATGGAAAGAATATGAGGCATGGCTCTTCGCAGTACCGTCTCTTCTTCCGTTTCGGGGAGATCGGCTGACAGGTCGCAGGACGCGCAAAGGCGGGAATAGAGACGTTTCTTATTGTAAAAGACCTCGGCAGGGATGCGGAGCGTTTCCAAAAATTTGGAAAGGGAAGGGATCCTGCCCTCGGATTCATAGAGATCGCGCAGGCAATCCGCATAGAAACGGGTGCCTCGAGTCTGATTTTTGATATTCTCTAAGATCCGCTTTTGCGCCATTTCCGTGAGCTGAATGAAGCAGCCTTTCGGCGCATGCGGGAAATGGCCTTTAATCTCGGCTTCGAGATTGGTGTCTTTTCGGCCCAAAAGAGAATAGAGCCGTCCGGAAAAATCATATTTTCGGTTTCCCTGTGCGACAAAATCCAAGACCGTCAGGCAGTTTTTCCCCTCGGAAAGGCGCAGGCCGCGGCCGAGCTGCTGGAGGAAAACAGTGAGGCTGTTGGTCGGACGGAGGAAGAGAACCGTATTTACCGCGGGGATATCGACGCCTTCATTAAAAAGATCAACGGTGAAAATAAAGCGGATCGTTCCGTTTTCCAGTTTCTCTTTCGCGTTGTTTCTGATGGTTTCCGGTGTATCCGAATCCAGATTCATGGAAGGAACGCCGCGCGCCGTCATATAATCAGCCATGTACTTGGCGTGCTTTTTGCTCACGCAGAATCCGAGACCTTTTACGTCGCGGATATCCGCTGTATATCGATCAACGGCGGAGAGCACTGCGCCGGCGCGTAGGACGGCGCTGCGGATGTCTATAACATATTTGCGCTCCAAGTCGCTGATGTCGTAGTCGCCGCCGCTCCATTTCACATCGCTGAGATCGATGGGATCTTCCGCGCCGAAATAATGAAAGGGGCAAAGCAGCCGCTGTTCGATGGCGTCGGCCAAACGGATCTCGGCGCTGATATGGTTGTCAAAGTATTTTGTGATGTCTTTCCCGTCCATCCGCTCCGGTGTGGCGGTGAGGCCGAGGAGGATCTTGGGCTTGAAATGGGAGAGCAATTTCTGATAAGAAGCGGCCGCGGCATGATGAAATTCATCGATGACGATCATGTCATAATAATCGGGATCGATCCGGTCCCAGAAATTTTGCCGGTTCAATGTCTGAATGGAAGCAAACCTGTACGCCAACCGGGAAGCGTGATTGTTTCCCACATCGAGCTCGCCCCAGTCCGGCTCTTGCAGAATTTGGCGGAAACAAGACAGGCTTTGCTTTAAGATCTCTTCGCGGTGAGCCACAAAGAGCAGATTTGTCGTCCGCGGCAGCCGGCTTTTTGCAAAACGGGCGTAATCAAATGCGGCAATGGCCGTTTTCCCTGTGCCCGTCGCGGCAACGACCAGATTTTTCCAACGGTTTCTCAGCGTTCTTTCAGCTTCGAGATTATCTAAAATGGTCTGCTGGTACGGGTATGGGCGGATCCTAAAAGAATAAAGATTTCCATTGTCTGCGGAAGCGGGATGACGGATGGCGTCGATCTCCTGCTGCAAAAACGCTTCCTGATCGGCCGTATAGACTTCAAAATTGTCGGAATTCCAATAGACGTCAAAAGTAGTGTTCATTTTTTGGAAGACCATCGGCATATCTTGCGCGGTAATCTTCATATTCCATTCCAAGCCCTCTGTAATGGCGGCGTGGGACAGGTTGGAGGAGCCGATATAGGCGGTGGAATAGCCGCTGTTTCTGCGGAAGATATAAGATTTCGCATGAAGACGGGTACTTTTTACATCATAGGAGATTTTGATCTCCGTACTGGGAAGCTGGGAGAGCACACGGACGGCTTTGGGGTCTGTGGCGCCCATATAGGTGGTCGTAATGACACGGAGCTTTCCACCGCGGTAAGTGAATTCTTTCAGTGCCGGAAGGATCATGGAGATGCCTGAAAATTTGATAAAAGAGACGAGGAGATCGATCTGATCGGCCGATGCGATCTCTGCGTAAAGCTCAGTGGCAATGGGCGCGTCCTTTTTGCTGTTTGTAAAAAGAAAGCTTTGTGATAAGGAGGTGTTCGGGCGGGGGATATCTAGTTTTTTCGCGGCGTTGCGCTGATGCTGCAAAAAAAGGAGCAAAGATTTCGTATCCGCCACGGAAAATTCCCGCCTTTGTTCGGGGGCGTCTTTGAATAAGAACGTGATGAGCCGATTGATGAAGTCAATCTCTTTCTTTGCGGAGGTATCCGAGTCGTCGGCATCGGCGATATCTTTTAACAGCCAGCTGATGACCTGACGGATATAGGCGGAGAGCTGGGAGACGGCTTCCTGCGCGTCCAGGTCTTCCCGGTCGGCCCAGATCTGATTTTCCTTCAGCGCCTGATCCAGCTTTTCTTGAAATGTTTGTGTAATGATTTTTTCATAGAGTCCGTTTTGAAGGCCCTCAAGATCTTTTTCAGACATCGTGCACCTCGCAGTGTGATCGTGATATTGAGAAATAAATATATCCTTAGTATAGCAATAGAGAAAGTATTCTGTAATTCCGTGGAAATATTTTGATGACACAAAAGCGGGAAAATAAGGAGAAAAGTTTTCCGAAAAGGGTAGGAGGGACAGTGAAATTTTTTCGGGAGAAATTTCTTCGAAACGCCGGATTTTATTTGACATTTTTCTCTAAAAACGATAAAATATTCCTCGTGAGATTTGTCCGGACACCACTAGCCCCGGAGGAAGGACGAGATCTTGCAGTCAGTATTTTAGGAGGAAACAGCATGAAAGATACATTTATGGCCAATTCGAGCAACATCACTCGGAAATGGTATGTCGTTGACGCTGAAGGCAAAACTCTTGGCCGTCTGGCTGCTGCCGTCGCAGAGATCCTTCGGGGAAAGAATAAAGTCACCTTTACGCCTCATGTGGACACCGGCGACTATGTGATCGTCGTCAACGCAGACAAAGTTGTCCTGACGGGCAAGAAATTGACGAAGAAAGTATATTTCCACTACACCGGCTACATCGGCGGCGACCGCTATACGAAAGCGGGCGACATGCTGAAATACAAGCCTGTCAAGATGGTTGAACACGCGATCCGCGGCATGCTTCCGAAGAACAAGCTCGGCGATCAGATGTACAGAAAGCTCCATGTCTATGCGGGCGCTGAACATCCGCACGCAGCGCAGCAGCCGGAAGAGATCAAGTTTGACATCCGTTAATACCAGAAGGGAAGGGTAAAAGAATGGCAGAAGCTACATACTACGGCACCGGCCGCAGAAAAACATCCGTTGCCAGAGTCCGTCTGGTACCGGGACAGGGCAACATCACGATCAATGGTCGCACGCTCGAAAACTATTTCGATCTGAAGACCCTTGAACTCATCATCAAGCAGCCGCTGGAACTCACCGGCACCACCGCTGCTTACGACGTCATCGCCAACGTAAAGGGCGGCGGCCGCACGGGCCAGGCAGGCGCTATCCGCCACGGCATCAGCCGCGCTCTCCTCGAAGTCGACGGCGACTACAGAAAAGTGCTGAAGAGCGCAGGCCTCCTCACCCGCGATCCGCGTATGAAGGAACGCAAGAAATACGGCCTCAAGAAAGCAAGAAGAGCAAGCCAGTTCAGCAAGCGCTGATACAGTATGGAAAAGATGTGTGGGAATCTCCTGCACATCTTTTTTTCTGGGAAAGGAGGTCACATGGCGCTGATCTTCAGAAAGTGCGGCGCTGCCGACGGGGCGGTGCTGCTGGACTTCGCGCGGCGCACCTATTTTGAGACGTTCGCCCGGTGGAATACGGAGGAAAATATGGAGGCGTACCTGGCGGAGGCTTTCGCGCCGGAGAAATTTCTGGCGGAACTCGCGGACAGGGATTCTTCTTTTTACGGGCTCCTTGAGGACGGGACGTTTGCAGGATATCTGAAGCTGAATGAGGCCCCGGCGCAGACGGAGCTCCATGACCGGGCGGCGCTGGAGATCGAGCGGATCTATGTGGCGCGGGAATTTCAGGGACTGGGATTCGGAAAGCGGCTCATGGATCAGGCTCTCGCGGAAGCACGGAGCCGGAAGAAGGCCTATGTCTGGCTCGGCGTATGGGAGAATAATGAGAAGGCGCTCCGCTTTTATCGGTCGTACGGCTTTTATCCGGCAGGTACGCATGTCTTCGTCATGGGAGACGACGCGCAGACGGATTACCTGATGCGGAAAGATCTGTGAGAAAGACAAAATAAAACGGGAAGGAATCAGATCCTTCCCGTTTTTGCGTGGGAAAAGCGTCCCCGGTGAGGAGCGCTTTTTGTTTACAGTCCTTTTTGCTCGATGCCGCTGATGAGATAGCCGAGATGGACGGTGGAATTCATGAGGACGAGGCGCCACGCGCCTTTGTCGTATTCGATGACGTTGATGCAGGCGTTGTCCTGTTTGATCTGCCAGAAATGGGCCATGGAGAGGCCGAGGATGTCGCAGAGGATGACTTTATTCACCGCGTCGTGGGCGGCGGCGAGGACGGTCTTTCCGTCGTATTTTGCGGCGATGTCGTCAAAGGCGGCGCGGGCGCGGCGGCGCACGTCTTCGAGATTTTCGCCGCCCGGCATCTGCACAAGGTCGGGCCGGGTATGCCAGAGGCGGAATTCTTTCGGATACTTGGCGGCGATCTCTTCGGCGAGGACTCCTTCCCACGCGCCGTGGGAGATCTCCGTGAGCCGTTCGTCGGTGAGGACGGGCAGACCGTGGAAGTCAGCCGCGAAGCGGCAGGTGTCGCGGGCGCGGGACAGGGGGCTCGCGATGCACACGTCGATGGGAATGTCTTTCAGCGCTTCCGCCGCGCGCTTTCCCTGCGCGATGCCCCGCGGGGAGAGGGGCGTGTCTTCCTGTCCCTGGTAGCGGCCTTCAATGTTCCATGTGGTCTCGCCGTGCCGGATGAGGATGATGCGTACCATGGCAGACCTCAGTGATTTTCACAGTTGATGACTTTGAGATCGAGGATGCCGTCGATATTGCGGAGCGTCACAAGGAGATCATTGGGCAGGTCGTTGCTGACGGCGACGGCCATGATGTTCGTTCCCTGCTGGGCGGTGCGGCCCACCTGCATGCCGTTGATATTGATGCCCGCATCGCCGAGGATGCCCGCGATCTGGCCGATCATGTTCGGACGGTCGGCATGGGGCGCGATGAGGAGGTAGCCTTTCGGTTCGAAATCCATGAGGTATCCGTCAATCTGGACGATCTTCGCTTCTTTCCGGTCGAAGAGGACGCCTGTGATGGTGTGGCTTCCTTTATCGGTCTCGATGGTGACGGTGATGGAGGTGGTGAAATATTTCCCCTTTCCCGCTTTTACTTCCCGGATATCCATGTGGCGCTCTTCCGCGATGTTCCGGGCGTTCACGAAATTGACCGTCGCCTGGAGGACCGGCGTGAGGAGACCTTTGATGACGGCGGTGGTGAGCGGCGCGGTCTCCGTGTCTTTCAGCTCGCCCGTGTATTCGGCGGTGACGCGGGAGATATGGCCGTCAGCGAGGTAAATGCCGATATTGCCCATGCGCTCGCAGAGATCGAAGTAGGGCTGGATGACGGCGAGGGTGCTTTTCGTGATGGGGGAGGCATTCACCGCTGTGGCGACCGGTTCGCCGTGGAGGGCGTCGGCCACGCCTTTCGCCACATCGGTGGCGACGCCGATCTGCGCTTCCACGGTGGAGGCGCCGAGGTGCGGCGTGAGGCAGACGTTTTTCATGCCGAGGAAAGGATTTTCTTCCGGTTTCAGCGGTTCCTTTGCCCAGACGTCGATGCCCGCTCCGGCGACTTTGCCGGATTTGAGGGCTTCCGCCAGATCGTCGATCTTGATGACCGCGCCGCGGCTGGCGTTCACGATGCGGACGCCGTCTTTCATCTTCGCGATCTCTTTCGCGGTGATCATGTGGCGGGTCTCATCGGTGAGAGGCGTGTGGAGCGTGATGTAGTCGGACTGGGCGAGAAGGGTGTCCAGGTCGACCAGTTCCACGCCGAGCTGTTTGCCCCGTTCCAGCGGAATGTAGGGGTCGTAGCCGATGGTGCGCATATTGAAGGCCTGAAGGCGTTTGGCTACGTTCGAGCCGACCCGGCCGACGCCGATGATGCCTACGGTCTTATTGAGGAGCTGGATGCCTGTGAAGCTCTTTCTGTCCCAGCGGCCTTCCATGATGGACTGATGGGCCTGCGGGATATGGCGGGTCATGGCGAGCATGAGGGCGATGGTGTGCTCGCACGCGGCGATGGTGTTGGATTCGGGCGTATTGACGACGGTGATTCCGTGCTTCGTCGCGGCGGGGATGTCGATGCCGTCGACGCCGACACCGGCGCGGCCGATGACTTTCAGATTCTTCGCCGCTTCGATGACCTTGCCGGTGATGCGGGTCTGGCTGCGGGTGATGATGGCGTCGTAGCCGCCGATCACGCGGCAGAGTTCCTCTTCCTCCATGTTCGGGCAGATATCGACGATGTATTCTTTTTCCAGAAATTCTTTCGCTTCTTTCGCTACGTCGTTGGTGATGAAGATCTTGTACATGATGGGTTCTCCTTTTCCTTGCTTTTGATCAGCCCCGGGTGCGCTGATATTCTTTCATGAAATCCGCCATGGCTTCCGCCGCTTCCGGCGTGACCGCGTTGTAGAGGGAGACGCGGCATCCGCCGACGAGCCGGTGGCCGCCCACGCCGACGAAGCCGTTCTTTTTCGCTTCGGCGATGAAATCTTTTTCCTGTGCTTCATCGGCGAGATTGAAGGTGATGTTCATGCGGCTGCGGAAGGCTTTTTCCGCGTGGCCCCGGTAGAAGCCGCCGCTTTCGTCGATGACCTGATAGAGGGTATCGGCTTTTTTCTTGTTGCGCACCTCCATGGCCTCCGCGCCGCCCATGTTCTTGATCCAGTGGAGCATTTTGTTCAGAGTGTAGATGCAGAAGACTGCCGGCGTATTATAGGCGGAATCTTTTTCCACGAACGTGCGGTACCGGAGAAATTCCGGCACATCTTCCCTGGCTTTTTCGAGGAAATCTTTCTGAATGACGGCGAGCGCTGTGCCGGCTGCGCCGAGATTTTTCTGGATGCCCGCCCAGATGAGGGCAAATTGGTTGCAGTCGATCCGGCGGGAGAGGATGTCGCTGGACATGTCGCAGACCACGGGGACGTTTACTTTTGGAAATTCCCAATACTCCGTGCCGTAGATGGTGTTGTTCGCCGTGATGTGGAGATAATCCGTACCGGGGCGGATATCATAGGTGTCCGGAATATAGGTGTAATTCCTGTCCTTCGCGGAATTGGCGTCATAGGCTTCACCGAAGAATTTCGCCGCGTCCCGCGCCTTGTGCGCCCAGACGCCGGTGTCGGCGTAGGCCGCGCGGGTGCGAAGAAAATTATACGCTTCCATGACGAACTGCATGGAGCCGCCGCCCTGGATGAAGACGATCTCCTGCCCGCGGCGGAGGTCCATCAGCTCGGTAAGGAGCGCTTTCGTCTCGGCGAGGAGCGACTGAAATTCTTTCGACCGGTGGCTCATCTCGATGATGCCCATGCCGCATCCTCTGTAATCGGTCATTTCCTCGCGGATCTCTTCGAGAACGGACAGCGGCATCGGCGAAGGGCCTGCGTTAAAATTCCATACACGTTTCATACTGTGCCTCCTTCAAGGGTACAAAAAAAGAGAAGCGTCCCATGGGACGAGCTTCTCTTCTCGCGGTGCCACCCAATTTGCCGGAATGGAACGAAAATGAGCGGGGAAAACAGAAAAGGTCTCTCACCCCTAAGGGAC
>OLZA01000065.1_pt1 | contig 78600 bp, 78 predicted proteins | sample 1673431 | NCBI WGS metagenome assembly OLZA01 (sample SAMEA103958111, study PRJEB25191) | human gut metagenome | biome: human-associated habitat [ENVO:00009003]; feature: intestine environment [ENVO:2100002]; material: feces | place: Germany | collected 2013/2015 | reverse complement strand
CTTGATTTTATCGATCAGCCCTTCCTCCTGGGGGCCGATGGACGCGATCGGCTCCACCACAAGGATGGTCAGATCCACGTCGGAAATGGATTCCCGGGCAACATTCACCATGTAATCCCCCAGCTTCGTCCTTGCCCGGTGGTAGCCGGGAGTGTCCACAAACACGAACTGGGTGTCGCCTCTTGTGACGATGCCGCAGATGCGGTTGCGGGTGGTCTGGGGCTTATTGGATACGATGGCGATTTTTTCGCCAACGAGATAGTTTGTCAAAGTGGACTTTCCCACGTTGGGGCGTCCGGCAATGGTGATCATAGCGGATTTTGTTTTCATTTTCCAGTCTCCTCAGTCCCGGCTCATGTTGGGGATGGACGCGGCAATGGCTTCCTCCCTGCCGCGCATTTTCTTCTTTTCCTCGCCCTCGTCCAGATGGTCATAGCCCAGCAGATGGAGCACCGAGTGGACGGCCAGATAGCTCAGCTCCCGCTCCACACTGTGGCCGTACTCCTCCGCCTGCTCCCTGGCCCGCTCCAGGGAGATCACCATATCCCCCAGGGGCAGCAGGCCGGTCTCCGGGTCCTCATCCCCTTCGTCCGCCGGGGGCTCCCCGGGGGCGAACTGGAACATGGGGAAGGAGAGCACGTCGGTGGCCGCGTCCTTTTGGCGGAACTCGCTGTTGAGCTGGCGGATCTGTTCGTTGCAGAGGTTGCCTATGCTGCCTTCGTGGGTGTGGTGAATGTTTTTGTCGGGCACGAACTGTCCGGCCTCGATTTCCAGTCCCACCTGCTTGTAGGCATCGCGGAAGGGCACGCCTGAGGCGGCCAGCTGGTTGACTTTTTCAACGGAGAACATCGGGTCGTAGCGCGGATCGTCGAGGATGTGGTCGTTTACCTTCATGCGGCGGATGATGTAGGTGCTCATTTCCAGGCAGGAGATGAGCTGGTCAAAGGCCGGAAGGAACACTTCCTTGATTTCCTGCAGGTCGCGGAAGTAGCCGCACGGCAGGTTGTTCATCATCAGCGTAATCTGCTGTGGCAGGGCCTGCAGCTTGTTGCAGCGGGCGCGGATGAGCTCAAACACGTCGGGGTTCTTCTTGTGCGGCATAATGCTGGAGCCGGTCGTACATTCGTCGGGCAGCTTGACAAATCCGAAGTTCTGTGAGTTGAACAGGCAGGCGTCGAAGGCCATCTTGGCCACCGTGCCGGCAATGCTGGCCAGCGCAAAGGACACGTTGCGCTCGTTCTTGCCGCGGCCCATCTGGGCGTAGACCACGTTGTAGTCCATGGAGTCGAAGCCCAGCAGACGGGTGGTCATGGTGCGGTTCAGGGGAAATGATGAGCCGTAACCGGCGGCTGACCCCAGCGGGTTGCGGTTGGTCATGCGGTAGGCGGCCTCCAGCAGCAGCATGTCGTCCACCAGACTCTCGGCATAGGCACCGAACCAAAGACCAAAACTTGACGGCATGGCTACCTGCAGGTGGGTATAGCCCGGCATGAGTACGTTGCGGTAGCGTTCGCTCTGTTCCTGCAGGGCCGTGAAGAGGTCGCGTACGGCTTCTGCCACGTGTTTCAGGCTGTCGCGCGTAAAGAGCTTCAGGTCCACCAGTACCTGGTCGTTACGCGAGCGGCCGCTGTGAATCTTCTTGCCCATGTCGCCCAGCTTGCGGGTGAGCATCAGCTCCACCTGCGAGTGAACGTCTTCCACGCCTTCTTCAATGACAAATTCCCCACGCTCGGCCTGGTGGTAGATTTCCTTCAGGGCTGCCAGCAGTTGGGGCAGTTCGTCGGCCGTGAGCAGGCCGATGCTTTCCAGCATGGTGATGTGGGCCATGGAGCCCAGTACGTCGTATTTGGCGAGATAGAGGTCGAGTTCGCGGTCGTGTCCCACGGTGAAGCGCTCGATAGCTTCATTGACCTCTACATTTTTTTCCCACAGTTTATTGGCCACTTCTTATCAGTTTTTTATGGTTTTGATTATCGTTTCCGTTTTGTCAGGCTTAGAACAGATTGTAGGGCAGGCGGGCCAGCATGTCGGCCAGTCCGTCGGCCGCCTTTTGCAGCGGCTTGTTGACCATGGCTTTCATGAACATGTTGACCTCGGCGCCGATGGTGAGCTTCATCTTGCAGCCCTCGGCAGTGGGCAGCAGCTGAATCCACATGGTCAGCGGCAGCGGAGCGCCCTCGCCGGCAAACTTGAGGCACTTGGGGGCGTCCTGCTCCACCAGGCGCAGGGTGACCTGGCCCATGGGGGAGTTGATTTTGAGATAGTCGGCGCCCAGCTCCATTTTTTCGGCATACTCGCGGAACTTGTCAATCTGCTCCGGCTTGATTTCGGGGGGCAGGTTGCTCTTCAGCAGGTCGGCCGATGCCGGGTCGGCAATCTTTTGCCGCAGGTTGTCGAGGTTGCGCAGGTCAGAGAGTTTCTCGTAGACCATCGTCTGGCTGTAACTCAGATACTTGATTTCGCTTTCGTATTTGTGTAAACCCATATCTTCGTGTCGTTTCGGGGTGGTAGGATGTTAGCCGATCCAGTGTGCGGGGTCCTTGCGCCAGGTGTCCAGCACCTCTACGGCGTCTTCCTGAATGTAACCGCTGGCTACGGCGGCTTTCACTACGGCTTCGTAGTTGGTCAGTGTGATGAGGCGTACGTCGGCTTCCTCAAAGGCTTTCTTGGCCACGTCAAAGCCGTAGGTATAGCTGGCAACCATGCCGATTACCTCGCAACCGTTACGGCGGATGGCGTCAACGGCTTTCAGGCTGCTGCCGCCGGTGGAGATGAGGTCTTCAATAACCACAACCTTCATACCCGGGCGCAGTTCTCCTTCAATCAGATTCTCAAGTCCGTGGTCTTTGGGTTTTGAGCGCACATAAACAAACGGCAGGTGCAGTTCGTCGGCTACCAGGGCACCTTGCGGAATGGCTCCCGTAGCTACACCGGCAATGGCGTCACACTCGGGGAATTCCTCGGCTACGATGCGGCTGAGTTCAATCTTTACGAAGTTGCGCAATTCCGGATACGACAGGGTCTTGCGGTTGTCGCAATAGAACGGTGATTTCCAGCCGCTGGCCCAGGTAAACGGGTTTTCAGGCTGCAACTTGATGGCTTTGATGTGCAAGAGTTTCTCTGCAAATATGGTTTCGAGTGTCTTCATAAACTAATTGAATATATAGTTACTGATATTGACTGCAAAGATACATCATGAAGTGAGAAAAGCAAAGCGACGGCACAAGTTTTTTGGCCTTCGTCCGGCCTTACTTCCTGATGCTTAGTCGGATAGGTCCGACTACTTTTTTTCTTCCGGCAGGGGCTGGTACTGGTCGGCCGCCAGTCGGAGCAGGTGTCCCAGATAGTGGCGCAGGGAGAGCGGAGTGAGCACTTCCAGGCTGGGGCCGTAGGAAAGAAGGCGGGCCGTAAAGTCGGCCGAGGGCACCAGACACAATTCTACCCGGCAGCCATGTTCGTCAACGGGCACCAGTCGTTGCGAGGGATGCAGCGGCCGCTGCCGGAGGTAGCCCTCAAGGGCGGCGTCTGCCCGCAGGACAATGGGCTCGGGCGTTTGTCCCGGCCGGTAGAAGGCACCGAAACTGTGCCGGAAGTATTGGGCCGCATTAAATTCCTGCGGCGGGGTGAATTTCAGTGCCGTGGTTTCGAGGTGGCGGATGCGGTCGAGTGCAAAGGTGCGCACCTCGTTATGCCTTTCGCTCCATCCCGTTACGTAGGTCCATTGCCCGGCTTGCCGCAGGCCGTAAGGCCACAGCGTCATGCGGTATCCGCTCTTGTTGGGCGGCTGGTAGTCAAATTGCAGTTTGACGTGGCGTATGGCGGCCTGCTCTATTTCCACCTGTGTGGCCAGCAGGTTCAGGTGGTCCGTGTTTTCCTGCCGCTGTTCAAACAGTTGGGCGTACAGGTCCGACTCGTTCTGCGATGCCGCTTCCAGTCTGAAGCGGCGGCCGAGGCGGCTTATGTGAATGCCGTAGCGTGATTCCAGTGCCCACAGGTTGTCATAGAAAGTACTGTTGGCCATCGGTTTCCCGTCGGGGTCTTCCTCTTGCCAGGCTTCTCTGATTTCCTTTTTGCTCATTGGGCCGTGGGCCTTGAGCAGCCGTGCCATCCAAAGTGCTTTGTTTTTCATGGCTTGAGTTCGGGGTGCAGTTCCAGCCAGGTTTCCGCCCGCATAAAGTCCTCGCGGTAGGTCACCTTCATCATTGCCTCGCTGCCTTCCACCAGTAGTATGGGTGTGTCGGGGCAGTAGCGCATCACCATGCCGCAGTCGTCGGTGGCTGCCGTGTCGTGACGGCGGGCCGCCTCGTCGTAGGCCCGCAGGAGCAGGCTCTCGCGAAAGGCCTGCGGCGTCTGGGCGCGCCACAGCGTGCTGCGGTCGGGCACGGAGGCTATCTGTCCGTTGCTGACGCAGAAGAGCGTGTCGGTCGACGGTACGGCCACAGCTACGGCCGGATGGTCCAGCAGTGTGCGGCAGAGCCGGCTCACCACGCCGGCGTCTACCAGCGGTCGGGCTGCGTCGTGCAGCAGCAGGCAGGCGTCGGGCTCCTGGCGGTAGGCCTCAATGGCTGCGCGGCTGGAGTCGGTGCGTGTTTGTCCGCCGGGCAGGATTTTCCGCAGTTTCCGCCAGCCGTAGCGGCGGGCCATCTCCTGCATCTTCCCGATATAGTCGGGATGGATGATGACGGCCGTTTCGGCAATGTCGGGGTGCCGTTCAAAGGCCGTCAGGCTGTAGGCCACCAGCGGATGGCCGGCCAGCGGGCAAAACTGTTTGGGCGTGTCGAGCCCCGTGCGGCGGCCGCTGCCGGCGGCCAGCACTACGGCAATATGTCGGGGGGTAGTTGTCATGATGATGTCTTGAAAATGGGTTCAAAAAAACAGATATGCGGCCCTGCGCCGGGCGGGACCGCATATAACCATTCGGGTTCACTCTTCCTTATTTTTCCTTGTGGCGCTTGGCCTTACCGCCGCGTTTGCCTTTCTTGCCGCCTTTCTTTTCCTTGACGGTGGGCGGCAGCAGGGCCACGGGCTGCTCGTCGGGGCGGCTGACCAGCTCGAAGTCAAGCTGGCGCTTCTCGAGGTTGGCGCGGGCCACCTTGATGCGCACCTTGTCGCCCAGCGAATACGTATGATGATTCTTGCGGCCGCGCAGGCAGTAGTTCTTTTCGTCAAACTCGTAGTAGTCGCCCTGCAGGTCGCGCAGCGGCACCATGCCCTCGCACTGGTTCTCGTCGATGGCCACGTACAGGCCGAATTCCGTCACGCCGCTCACCGTTCCGGCAAATTCCTGCCCCAGACGGTCGGCCATGAATTCCACCTGCTTGTACTTGATGCTGGCGCGCTCGGCCGAGGCAGCCAGCTGTTCCATGGCCGAGGCGTGTTCGCAAAGCTCCTCGTACTTGTCCTTGCTCACCGAGCGTCCGCCGGCGGCGTAGCGGGCCAGCAGGCGGTGGACCATCATGTCGGGGTAGCGGCGGATGGGCGAGGTGAAGTGGGTGTAGTAGTCAAACATCAGACCATAGTGACCGATGTTTTCCGTGCTGTACCGCGCCTTCATCATGGCGCGCAGGGCCACCGTCTCCACCAGTTCCTGTTCCTTCTTTCCCTTGACGTCGCTGAGCAGTTTGTTCAGGCTGCGGCTCACCTCCGTTTTGGTGCCCTCGGTGCGCAGGCGGTAGCCGAAGCGCGAAATAAAGCCGCTCAGTTTTTCCAGTTTTTCGGGGTCGGGCACGTCGTGAATACGGTAGGGCAGTACCTTGGCCTTCTTGCCCTTGGGCACCTTGCCCACGCTCTCGGCCACCGAGCGGTTGGCCAGCAGCATGAATTCCTCCACCAGCTTGTTGGCGTCCTTGGCTATCTTGACGTAAGTGGATATGGGGTGTCCCTTCTCGTCGATTTCAAAACGGATTTCGGCGCGGTCAAAGCCGATGGCGCCGTGTGAAAAGCGCCGCTTGCGCAGCTTTTTGGCCAGGCGGTTGAGCGTGACCAGCTCCTCGGCATACTCGCCCACGGGCTTGCCGTCGGGGCCGGGGCCCACCTTTTCGGGGTGTTCGCCCGGCAGGGCCAGGTCTTCGGCCGAGGCTTCGCCGTTCTGCTCCAGAATGGTCTGCACCTCCTCGTACGTGAAGCGGCGGTTGGAGCGGATGACCGTCTTGGCCAGGTGCCACGACAGCACGTCGCCCTCCTCGTTCATGCGGAACAGCGTGGAGTAGGCCAGCTTGTCCTCGTCGGGGCGCAGCGAGCAGATGTAGTTGCACAGCCGTTCGGGCAGCATCGGTATGGTGCGGTCAACCAGATAGATGCTCGTGGCGCGTTTCTGGGCCTCCTTGTCGATGATGTCGCCCTCGTGCACGTAGTGTGACACGTCGGCAATGTGTACGCCCACCTCCCATGTGCCTGCATCTATGCGGCGTATGGAGAGCGCGTCGTCAAAGTCCTTGGCGTCGTGCGGGTCGATGGTAAAGGTCGTTACCTGGCGCACGTCCTCGCGGCGGGCTATCTCCTCGTCGCTGATGACGTCCGAAATCTTGTCGGCAGCCTCCTCCACGGCTTTGGGATATTCATACGGCAGGTTGTATTCGGCCAGAATGGCGTTCATCTCCGTGTCGTTGTCGCCCGTCTTGCCCAGAATGTCGATGACCTTGCCGATGGGGTTCTTGGCGTCCTGGGGCCATTCAATGATTTTCACTACGGCCTTGTCGCCCGTCTTGCCGCCCTTGAGCTTGTCTTTCGGTATGAAAATGTCGTTGGCCAGTGCGCGGTCTTCCGTAATCAGGAAAGCATAGTGCTTGTCCACGTGCAGCTTGCCCACAAAGGTGTCGTGGCTGCGTTTTACAATTTCGATAACCTCGGCCTCGCGGGTGTGTCCGCGGCGTCGGGCCAGCATCGTCACGCGCACGCGGTCGCCGTTGAGGGCGCGGTGGGCGTTGCGCTCACATACCAGTATGGGCTGCCCGCCGTCGTCGGGCAGAAAGCTGTTGCGCCCGTTGCGCTTGCGTACAAACGTACCCTCCATCACCTGCGAGCGCACGGCCAGGCGGTAGTGTCCCTGTTTGTCAGTGGCCAGATAGTCGTCGAGCACCAGTTCGTTGAGCACGTCCATCGTCAGCATCTTGGCCGGGTGTGTCGTAGCGCGTATTTCATGGAAAAGGTCCTGTATGTTATATTCCTCCTGAGCGTGTTGTTCAAAAAATTTCAGGAGCAGTTCGGTTATTTCCTTCTTGGTCAGCCTGCGGCCGCCCTTTTTGCTTTTCTGTCCCATGTCGGTTTGGTATTAAGGGTCATTACTTTCTACAAAAATAGCGCTTTTTTTGTTCTCTTACAAGGGCCGGGCGGCCTATTTGCAGGCGGTTGGAGGAATAAAAAATGCAAATTCGTTTGTCCTGACAACAAACCGGCGCCTGGAAAATAACAGCCGGCTTGTTGAAGAAAAAAGGTGCCGGTTTGTTTTTCCAGTACGCATGGCTTTTGTGCGGAGCTTCACACATTAATATATAGTATCCGCGTGGGCAAGATATATAATCCGCAAATCCAGATTTTCGCCAAATCCGAAACGAAGCGTCCGAATTTTGGGCTTTTGCATAAAACGAAGCGTTCAAAAAAAACAGCGAACGCACAACATAAAAATGCAGCCTCTTCAAGCTGCATTTTTATGTTGTCAAACCGATTACAACGGGCTTAAAATGGCATTCAAATATCAGTCAAAAGCCTTTGCCAATCCGATAAAAATCACTATATTTGTATAGTATTAAGCGGCTTTTTCGCAATCAAAATCAGACCGGCTCTTATACAGCATGATGTCTGTGTATTTAGCGGAATAGTTCATTTGTGCATTAAATTCCACTCTTTGGCAATCCTTGAAAGGATTTCCGAGTGCTTTGTTGGATCCAATCCACTCGCACAGCTCGATGATGGATGACTTGTTGGAGGTAAAATAGACAAAAGGCTTGTCACGGAGCACGCTCAACACATCCAAATAGTCTGAAAGCCGCCAATACATTTTGTAAGTGCCGACTTCCGTCGATAGATACGGCGGGTCGACCAGGAACACGACGCCTGGAACGTCTTTATATTGTCCGTACAATTTCTTATAGTCGCAAGACGTAACAGTCAGTCCGTCCAGATAGTCCGGGCAAAGCGGATAATCTGATGTTCGAATGTTGTTATAAAGGGTTTCTTTCCGCATACCGTCCACGCTCAGCTGATACTTCATTGAGAACATCAGGGAGGATGACAGAGTGATGAAGTCCACATATCCGCTTTCTCTTTCCTCACGGATGATGCGTTCAAAGATGCGCTCCCGTGTTTCGCCCTTTATCGGCTTGTGGCGCGGCGTGTCCTTGGCTATGTCGCGCAGGTCGGCCAACAGTGCATTTGTCTGCGGAATGGCCTGCAAACGCCGGCAGTAGCCGTCATAATCGTTGTATACGACCGTTGCGTCCGGTCGCTGATGCCTGGTAATATGCGAAAGCAGTCCGCTTCCGCCAAACAAATCCACGAACACGGTCTTGTCCTTGAACTGTTCCAATACTTTAATAAATTCACGGGCAAACATGCGCTTTTGCCCCACAAACGGCAGGGGTGCCGACAGATAAAGTTTCCTCATACGTTCAATTCGAATTTTATGTTTTCCTCCCTGGAGAGCAGGTCTTTTGTCCGGGACAGGTTGTTTTCATAGATATGCACATTACCAAGGTCCAGCGTAATAGAGTTTAACGGCAGTTCGATTTGCCGTGTCATCAGATAGAGGTGATAAATGTCCGCAGGCAGGCCAAGGTTGGCATCAGAACTGCGTTGGTAAGCCGACAGCACCAACTGGCCGTCTTCTATCTGAAACTGCACCAGACTCAGACACGGTGCCTGGTTGGTTTCCACACCTGTCTCTCCCAGGAACAGCACATAATTCTTGCTGTTGCGTTTTTCCGCGTTGATTTGAGCAATAAGAGGCGGCAGTTTCGCAAAATAGGTCGGGTAACTGTTCACCAACGTATGACCGCAATAATCCCACCACGTTATGCCGGCCTCACGGTATTTCTCCACCTCGCGTTCGCCCCGTATGAACAGACTGAGTTCCGCTCTCAATTTCTTGCGGGCTATGCCGTGACTCTCGAAGATGTCGAGCAGATCGGCGGGCGTGAGCACCAGCCTTTCATTCAACAGATAGCGGATACGGCCTTTACGGTTTGCCTGGCTTTTCCCCGACCTGAGTATCTTGTCCAGCATCTGATAATACTTGTTCATGTGCTTTCTTATTTCAAATTCAACGCAAAGGTAGTGACACCGGGCAAGAAGAAAGAATCCGCAAAATGAATCACACTGCATCCAGCGTACAGCACTTTCCGAAACGCCTTATCACGTCATACACCTTACGTTCGCAGACTGAATACTTTCCGGCCAGATACGCCACGGCATACGTTGTCTTTTCGCCCTCATTCTTCATTTTCACGAACTCTGAATAAAGGTCTATATAACGGAGGTCATCCTGCTTCACTCCCAGCCTTACGAGCATTTCCAGCGGCTCCCTGTTGAATTTAAGTGCTTCAAATAATGTCATAGCCAATCATTTTTATTACCTTTGTAGTGCCAATCACATTTACAATGCAAAAAGCGAACTCGCGACGAGGGTATCTGCCCCCGGTCGTGCGAGTTCGCTTGCATTGTATATTAAGTGATTGGCGTTACTTATATCAACAGGCCGGGGGCTTTTTCTATCCCTCCTCCGTAGAGATCATGCAGAGTTTCTCGGCTTCATACAAAGCCAAGTCCAGTCCAGTGCATTTTTTCTTCTGCATTCTTGCGAGGCATCCAAAAGGCACTTCATGATTTTATAATAAAACTTTAGAAAATCGGCCACAATTCAGTAGTTTTTGGGTGAGAAGTAGTTACGGCGATATAGGGCTTCCTGTATGTTGCAACATGGAGCGATAATCGGCTAGCCTGTAACTGCCTTTCCCCAAAACAAGATCGGACCTTAAAAAATAAGGTCTGACCTTATTCTTCCGAGAAGTAACCTTGTTTTTCCAAGATGCCAACTGGTTTTAACCGCACCGACGATTACGCTCTCAGCCGCCGTCGCGCCCACAAACGTCAGGTTCTTCAACACATCTTTCTCTGCCATCTCTCTCTTCTCCTATTCTCTACTTAATGATATACCCGTCGCTCGAATCCGCGTCACACACCACAATCTGAGCCGTCAGCGCGCTGATGAACACACGCCCCTCTACAATCCCCGCGCGCGTCGCAAACGTCGCCTGCGTCACGTCCGCCGTCACCGCGTTGTAGCCCGTGCTCGCCTCTATGCCCGCGCCCTCCGTCCAGTTGATATACCGATGGATCCCGCGCCTGAGCAGGAACGTCCCGCCCCCGCGCGTCTGACCGCCGTTGTTGATAATCGCACAAAACGTCACACTGTCGCCCGCCTGCGCCTTAACGCTCGTAAAGCTCAGCTCCCCGCTCCCCGGCGAGTACGTCCCCGACGTCACCTCGCCAAACGTTAGCACGTTCTTCACAAACCCGTCCACCGCCGCCAGCGCGTCCGCCGCGTCCGCCGCAGCCGCGTCCGCCGCGCTCTTCGCCGTAGCCGACTGGCTCACCGCCGTCTGCGCCGCCGTCTGCGCGTTCGTCGCCTTTCTGTTCGCCGCGTCCGCCGTGTTCAGAGCCGTGGTCGCCGTAGCCTCAGCCGCAATCTGCTTCCGCGTACACACCACCTCCGTCTTGGCCAGGCTCGGTATAATGCTTGGCGCAGCCGCCGCGCCCGTCGCCAGACTCCAGTCCGTAAAATAACTCTCCCCGATGTCCGCATTGCGCGAGCCCGCCATCACCTGCCAGTTCAGGTAATAATAATCCTTATCCATCCGCACGTAAATGCACAGCCGGTCGTTCTCATCCACATACAGCCGCACATCCTCCACCACGTCACCCTCCAGACTCATGTATCCCGCGTTGTAAATCTCACTCCCGTAAAAGTAACACACAATCGCTACATGCACGGGCGTGTTGTCGTCAAACGTAAACCCATAAAGGTCAAAACGCAGAATCGGGTAAATGCTCCCGTCCGCAGGCAGCGCCGTCGTCCACGCCGCCTGGCCGTACCTCTCGTTCGGACACCACATCCCCACATAAAACAGATTGTCATGCGTCCTGATATACGCCCCATCCTGTGCGCCGCCCGCATCAATCTCCTCAATCCCATCCAGCGTCATCCCCGTCACCATATTCGTGCCGTTCGTCGTCACGGTGTATCTCGCTTTCAGCACCTTGCCGCTGGCGCAAATCACCCGCGCCACCGCGTCAAACGGTCCCGTAGCCGTGGCGCCCGCCACCACATATTTCTCAAACATCAGGTCCCCCATGAAGTAGCCATACGTTCCGCCCGTGCCCCATATAGGCACATACTGTCCCGTTTCCGCTCCATACTTCGTTGAGGCATACCCGTTGATAAACGATTGCACGGCGCTCAGCGTATCGTTCGGGCTCTCCAGGTTGAACTTCACCGGCGTAAGCGGCCCCAGGTCATTCACTATCGCCTTATTTTCCGTATTCAAATTCGCAAAATTCGTGTCCGCCTTAGTCGAGTTGCTGTTTATCGCCTCACGCACGGCCTTGTGCGTCAGCCCCTCGCTGTACGCAATCTGAGTCAGTTTCGTAATCGTTGCCATCTCTCTCTTATATTAAAAAATGAAACAAAATCCCTATTCATGCCATAGCGTACTGTCGCCCGCCGCCCGGATTACCATATACCCGTCGCTCGACGTGTTGTCGCTCAAATAAAAGTCACCCGTCAGCATGTCGATAAACACCCCGCCAGGCTGAGGCCCCGCGCTTGCCGCAAAGTTCTCCGCGCTGATGCGGTCATATATCGTCGCCTCATCGCTCGCCTCCGCCGCCCCGTTGTTATACCCCCGGCTGTCCATAATGCCGTACAGCGGCTTGGCCGTCCAGTTCAGGTAATAATGCCCCTGGTCCTCCGCCACAAACGTCCCCCGCCGTCGCGTACGCTGCGGAAAGTCCGTCGTCATATACGTCACCGCCGCGCAAAACCATATCCGCGTCCCCCTCCCCGGCGTCAGTATGTCAAACGGCGTCGGGCCCCCGCTTCCCGGCGTAGGTATCGTAAATTCCTCCTTTACACCCCTGAAGCGCCCTATCATGCCCAAGCCACCGCCGTACTGCAGCCGGTCAGCCAGGTCTCCCATTTGGCCTTTCGCAGCCTCTTCGGCAAACTTTTTAAGTAGTATCATCGGAACATTGACCAGTTTGCTGTCTTTCACGCCAGGAAGGGAATTTATCCCGTTCAGCGAGGATACTGTTTCCAGTTCATCCACGCCCTGGCTTTCCGCTTTAATGGCGTTGAGCACCTGCTGTATGTCTTCCTGTGAAATAGCCATGATTATTATATTTTATACTGGTTGAACTTTGGTCTTATTTTCAGGTAGTCCGCGTCAAACTGGTATGCGTAGGCCTCTCGCTCGAAACTGACAACACGGTAGGCGGCTTTCATGCCGCGCAGCCGTGCTAGATGCCACAGCCATTCCAGCACGTACAACAAATAAAACGCCACATAGAGCAGTTCTTTCATCTGAGCCGTATGGATGGCCTCGTGGGTGTAGTCCTCCGCTCTCATCGTGCATCCCGCGCGCACGAACAGCACGCCGAAAAGATTCACGCACTTGTAACCCTTAAACGGGATCATCCGGTTGTATATCACTTTCATTGTTGCCTCCTTTCTCTATCTGGGCGCGGAGCCCGTCGATGAACGCCGGGGTGCAGAAACGTTCCGCCAACCCTTTTATCAGACGCATTTCCTCGTCCGTATATTCCTCTGCGCCTTCACTCTTGTATATCTTCATTGCCAGTGCATGGGCACGGATGCCGCTTGCACCCATATAGAGAATGTCTGCAAAGCTCTCCCTTGCGTCTCCCATACGGCTGTCCCTTCCGCTGATGCCGGACGGCACCGTGAAATGTTGAAAATCCAATTTTACCATATCCTTCGCATTTATGAGATTTTTATCTTGATGGTATTCCCTTCCCGGTAAAGTTGTCCTTCCTGGCATAAGGAGGAATTGTCCGGGATGTTCTTGATAATGACGATGCCGGAGTCCGTATAGAATCCGTCACTGCTCACTATGGTTTCCTTGCGGGTTTCCTTTCCTAACAATGTGGTCTTGGAGCCTGCCACCAACCCGTTGTGCGGATCGAGTGTAACGTAAAAACTGTCATCATCGGCATATTCCGGCCCCAACGGATGTTGCATTCGTATCTGCGGGGCGATGAACGAATGCAGACATTCATTGCTGGCATTCATACTGCTTCCTACCCAAATGAAGTCGCCGATGGTGATGTAGGTATAAGACTTCGCATCCGGACGCGGGGAGAAATCCGTGTCTGACATCACATCGTCAGGACCTTTAATCACGATATTCCGGTTGTCCGCGTCAAAGGCCAGTTCATACATGTCGTTCGTCCCCGCGAATTTTCCGCCGGTGGCCTCTATCCGGCCGCGGAAAGTGCCGTTCGTGGCTTCCATGCTGCCGTCTTCCAGTATTTTGAAATTCCCGTTGGCCGTCACCAGGCCTTCCAGCTTGATTTGGTCGGCACTGAGGGTGATACCGGTAATGAGTTCCCCGAAATCGTCCTTCGTGATGAAGGCTTTGATGTCCGCGCTCTTCACCAGACCGTTGCTGTCCACGCCTTGGGCGAACAGTTCGGCAAAGTTGCCTGTCGTCACCAGCCCGGCCTTGTTGACCAGCTGGCCGTTTTCGTCGAAATACTGCGACATAAGTTCGTTGTACTTCGCCGTGGTGACGATGCTTGACGACTCGATGACATTCCCGTCCTTGTCAAAGTTGGCCGCCGCTATCTTTATTAGCTTCTCGGACTGCTCGAACAGAGTCTTGTATTTGTAGGCCAGGGCTTCGGCGCGGTCGGTGCTCAGCACCAGCATGTACAGGTATATCTCGCCCGTGAATGCCAGCTTGAAGTCGCCGGTTCCGTTCCACAGCCCGCTGTGGTTGAACACCTGGTAGCCATCCGTTACGCCCAGCTCGCCGTCGTAGCTGAACTCGTTGAAGTTCTCGAACCCGGTCTTGTCCAGACCCTCGAACTTTATCGTCAGCCGCCCGGCCTTGGCCACGCGGTAGAAGAAGCTCAGGTACACGGCCTCCGGCTTCTTCTGCCCCTCGTCGTTCACATCGGTGTAGTCGGGGATGAAGCGGAAGTTTCCGTGCTTCTGCAGGATGTATTTGTTGCGTATATATACGGTGGTGCGCCCGCCGTCGGTCTTCACGCAGGCGTAGTTCGTCTTGTCGGACAGCGGTGCGCCGTTCGCCCATATCCATTTGCTGCCGAGCAGGAAGAAGGTGGCCTCGTTCTCGGTGTCCCACTTGTTCATGCCGTCGCCGAACGAGGCGTTGTCTAAATAACTCTTATCTTCCGTAAAGTCCTTTCGCAAGCCTTCCACGGCGGCCTCAATCTTGCCCTCGGTGATCTCGAACCGTGTCAGGATGTCCTCGCCCGTCGTCAGCACGAACGTGCCCATCAGGTACACGTTGTCCCCGTACAAGCCGTTGCCGTGCGGCTGGTTGTCGGCCGGGAACCGGCTGTCGCTGATCCCGTCCAGGTTGCCAAGCCGCACGCGGAGGCAACCGTTGAAGTTCTTGGCACTCACGCCGTCCAGCACGTCCACCCGCGGCTGCCCGTCCTCGGTGGCCGCGATGGAGATGAGGTTCTGTCGGAGCCGGTTCTGCGCGTTGCCCATCAGCACGCACTCGTCGCCCTCCTTGGGCTCCACGCCGCCGAACTCGCTCACGGGTACGGTGACGCCTTCCCCGTCCGAGGCGGAGATTTCCACCCAATAGCCGCGCAGGGAGGTGCCGGTGAACTCGGCGCAGCGCATCAGGTCGTGCGCCACGAATTCATTGTCCTGTTCGAAGGTGATCTTGTAGTTGTCGCCGTTCTTCGTGACAGTCTTTATCTTGCCGCTGGCCGCGCTGACGACAAACTGCCCGCCGATGCTGCGCACCTTCTCTATCAGCAGTTCCAGGGCCACCAGCGTCTGTCGGATGGTCACCTTATCTATCGTTAGGTTGCTCAGTCCGGTCAGCGCGTCCATCCATAGCTGCCAGCCTTCGCCGGTCATGCCGTCCACGAATTTCACCGACCGCAGCAGCTCCCGGATGACGGCGGTCAGCCATTCGGCATTTCCGTCCCCGTCCACCGCAGCGCCGCTCTCCCCGGTCTTGTACTTGCCGAAAGCCGCGCCCTTCAGGAAATGAATTCTCTCCTGGGCCGTGTCCTCGCGCAGCCTGCTCAGGGCTTCTTTCAGTGTCCGGCGTGCCGAGAACACGTTGTTGTCAGTCGGAAAGGTGTTGTCCCAGCTCCGTATCAGGTCGGGGAAGCTCCCCGATGTGGCGGTCTTCACGTAGTTCTTCGCGTCGCTGATGCTGTCGCCTATGGCTTCCATCGTGCCGGTGCTGGTCGCGTCGCATATCTCGACGTCCATCTGCGAAGGCAGGTTCACCTTCCGCGTGACCTTGGTGATACGGCTGCTACGGAAACCGGTCTCCGGGAAGTACTTGTCGCTTTCCAGCCGTACGCGGCGGCCCACGTACAGGTCGATGCCGTTCTCCTCGATGTACACGTGGTCGGTCGGGGCCTTGTAGCGGCTCACGTCGATGGCGTGCTCCTCGTTGTAGCGGTCCACCGCCTCCTTGAACTCCTGTTCGGCCAGCGGATAGTATTCATCCGGCATGCGGATGTTCCAGAGAATGTACTTGTCGCCGGGCTTCGGGCAGAGCGTGTCGTTGGGTAGCTGGGTGTCGTCGTCATACGGCCATATCGTGATCAGCTCGAACTCGTGCGTGTCGCTGTTATAATTGGCCTCGAAATAGTAGGTGCCGTTCTCCTCGTCGCCCAGACCGGCCAGTTCCGAGCCTTCCTGGAAGGATATGCGCTTCACCTTGCCGCCTATCTCGTAGCTGTTCGGGTCGAAGCCCAGGCTGTTGTCCTTGAAGTAGAATATCTTGAACGGATTGCCGTCCTCGTCGGTCACTTCCTCACTGCGCACCGAACTCACCGTGCCTGTGCGTTTATGGTAGATATCCGAAAAGGCATCCGCCTCGTAGTGGTGCCATACGCCGTACTTCTCCACGTTCACATCCACATGCTTCACGCCGCCGGGAAGTTGGAGCCGACTGTGCCCGTATTTCTCCGGGTCGATGTTCTTGCTGCTTCCTATCGGGTACAACCGGGTGTAGAACTTGGCGTTGTCGGCCATGTCGCACTCTAAGGAGGTGAGTCCCTTGCCGTAGGCCAGCGCCACCTCCTCGCCATGCTCGCAGCGGCACACGTTCACCGTCTGGCCTTCCACCCACCATTCGGCCCGGTTCCTGGCTTTCTCGGCCACTTCCTTCAGGGCCTCGTCGCAGTACTTGCCCTCGTAGTCGATGACGATGTTCTCCGTGCCTTCCACCGTGCCGACCTTCCAGTCGGTGGTGTTGTCCATGCCGTTGTTGATGCTCCTGACGATGAGGGCCACGTGCTCCCTCGGCGGTGCGGTCAGCGTGAACACCGGCTCGTCCGCGCCGTCCGTGTCGTTCAGTACGAGAAAGCGTTTCAACAGGCTCTCGACGCCGTAGAGCTTCACGTCGTACTTCCACTCCTGCGCGCTCACCTGCTCCGGCTTGTAACGTTCCATGAGCCAGTACCGCTCGCCCATGAACTCGGCGTAGTCGTTCACCTCCAGCGCGATGTGCTCGTACAGGGTGAAGGACAGGGTGAGCACGTTGTCACCCTGAAGCTCCTTCGCCTGCGTCGAGTTGTCGTCGCAGGGCACCTGTGTCTTGGCTGTGCCGTCGCTTCCGTATATCGTTATCATAATGCCGTTCTAACCGTGTTTTAATGTCATTCAGATGGCCGGGCTCGGTTCGCGGAAGGTCACGTAGAACCGGCTGGCAGCCCGGCCCGCCTGCCAGAGATAGGTCAGCGCCTCGTAGTCGCTGCTTTCCTTGTAGAACACGTGCAGCGTCAGGTCAAGGTCGGGGAAGCGGATGTCCAGCCACCCGTCGTCGCCCTGTTTCAGGAAGGCGATGAACGCCCGGTACTGCGACAGCCAGGCTTCCCGCGTGTCCGCGTACAGGGCGAAATACAGCTTCACGTCCCGCGCCTGGTTCCGCACGTCCAGTACGGACGAGTATTTCTCGCCGTCCTGCTCGCGGATGTCCACCGCCACGTGGGTCTTGGTCTTCGAGGGGGCCATGATGGCTTTCAGGTTGTTCCTGTCGCCCCGTTTCTTCTCCACCAGGAAAGCGCCGTATGCCTTCCAGATGTCCGTGCCGTTGATAAGCACCTTGCCTGAGAGTATCGCGTCCATTTCCATATCCTTATTTCATTTTAAGTCCGTCACGTATGATTTTCTTGATATCCTCCTTTATCTCGCCGAGGTGTCTTGCACTGTTTCCGGTGTTTTCCTCGATGCGGCGCAGGCTGTCGACCGCCGCTCCCATCTGCTCGCTAACGTCGCTCATCTTCTCGTCCATGCTAGCCCAGTGCATCAGGCCGGAGGTAAACATGCCTTCCAGCTTCGTGCCCTGTTCCTGACTCATGGCGTCGAAACTGCCCGACTTGCCCGACTGCGTCGTGCCGTCGCCGGTGTAGCCCGTGGCCTGGGCCAGCTTGTCGCGCAAGGCCACGGCATCCTCCACGATGGCGTTGTAGCCCTCCGTGAGGGCGGAAATATCCTCTTCGCTCAGGTCGTTGTCCTTCATGCGCCCGGCAAAGTCCTCGTACCAGGCTTTCAGCCGTTCCTTGTACTGCTCGCCGATCTGGTTAGAAAGCAGTGCCCGCATGAAGTACTCGCCGACGTTCCCGGCGATGTCCTCCGCGCTGGCATCCATGTCCATGAGCGTGTCGATGAACGAGTCGTAGAGCGAGTCGAAAGAAATCTGGGTCAGGCTCTCGTTAAGCTGGTTTTCCAGCTCTTCGAGCTTGCCGGCCTGCTCGATGTAGTCGTCCAGCTTGTCTGTCAGCCGCCCGCCGTAACCTCCCTTTCCCGTGTCCTGTATCTGCTTCCACATGTCCACGTTCGAGCGCAGGACCTTCATCTCTTCGGGCGTGAGGCTCCACAGGTCGCCGTTCCACGGACGGCCGATCTGCTGGCTCAGCTTGTCGATCTGAGCCTCCGAGAAACCGCCCCAGTAGTAGTTCCACGAATGGTGCGAGCCGTGGTATCCAGCCTGTGCCTGCGCGATGGCGAGGTAATTCGCATTGGCCTCGGCCTGGTAGTCGTAAGCCTGCTGGTAGGCGGCCACGCTCTTGCGCCCCTCGCCGCCCTTGATGGTGTCCGTCAGGTTTTCGATGCTCTCCTGCAACAACTCGTTGCGGTCGGTCAGGCGGTCGATGGTGGCCTGCACCTCCTTGGCGTTGCTCGAACTGATCCACGAGGAGAATCCGCCGAACGTCAGCGCGTCGAAGATACCGCTGATGCCGTTCATCAGCGAGCTGCCTATCTGTACGAACATCTCGCCGCTCAACAGGTTGTCAAGGATGCCGGCCACCGCGCCCAATACGGTATCTATCAGGCCGGATACGATGCCGCCGATGCCTTCCTGCGCCAGCATGTCGAGGATGCCGAGCACGGCGGAAATGATGGAGCCAGCCATGCCGGAACTGCCCAGTGCCTCGGAAAGGGCCTTGGCGACGGAACTGTCCTTGCCGAAGAGCCCCTGTATGCCCTTGGCCAGTGCATTGCCAGCCTCGCCGGTCAGTTTCCCGCCCGAAAAGAGCCGGTCGAGCTTCATCACGCTGTCGCCCACACCTTTCAGGCTGCCGGAGGTGAGCCCGGAAAGGCCGCTTTCGAGGTTCTCGAACATGTTCCGTGCCCGCTGCGAGGAGGATTGCAGGTCGATCGTGGCCTGCTCGACCTCGGCGCCGAAAGCCGTCACCTCAGACGAGGCCGCGGCGAGTTCCGCCTTGGCCCGGTCCACTTCGGCCCTTGCGGCGTCCGTCGCCCCGGCGTCGCCCGACGAGCTGGCCTTTTCGAAGCCTTTCAGGGCGGCGTCATACTGCCCGACGGCCATTTGCTCGCGCTCCTGGGCCGCGATGAGCTTCCGCATGGATTCCTGATAGGCATCCATATCCTCCGAGACGCGGGCAAAGATGTCGCCGTCCCACAGGGTGGCCGACTGTTCGAGCTTGTCGATCAACCAGTAGAGTGCCTGCTGCTCTTCGAGGTCCGACTGCTTGAACGAGTCGCTCCGTGAGATGGCCGTGAGCCGGTCGATGGTGGGTTGGAGCTGCTCGCGGAACATCGTGCCGAAGTTGCCGAACACGCTGCCCCAGTCGACGTTCTGCCGGATGGCGGCCACCTCCACCCGTCCCAATTCACGATCGCGTTCGGCGGTGAGCGTCAGCCGCTCGCCCTCGTTCTGCGCCCTCCCTATCTTTTCGGCATACTCCTCGGCGATGGCCAGTTTCTGCTGCTGGTAAGTGCCGTACTGTTTCAGGTAGTCGCGGAAATCGGCGGCCTCGCCGGCATACACGGACTTCACGGCCGCCAGCCGCCTTTCCTCGTTCAGGGTGTTGGCCCGGTCGACCGCCTCCTGCTGCCCGTCGGTCAGGCCGATGGCGTTCACGTCCGTTTCGCCGGCTTTCCGGTTGGCAGCGGCCAGTTCGCGGGCCTTTTTCTCTATTTCGTCCCTGCGCCGGTCATAATCGGCATCGATCTGCGCCAGCTTCTTTTCCGTGCCTTCTTCCATCAGGTCGAGTTCGTCCTGCTGGTTCTGCCGCTGCAAGGCCAAGAGGTCTTCACTCAGCTTCTGCTCGGCCTGCCTGCGTTTGTCCCCCTCCCGGACGGTGGCGCGGGCCGCTCCGACGTTCCCCGTGGCGTAGCTGTCTTCCAGCGTGGTCTGCATCAGCGGCTTCTGGCGTTTCAGGATTTCCTGCTCGTAAGACTGCATGGCCTGTTCGTTGGCTTTCAGTTGGGCCCTGTTCTTTTCCAGGGCTTCCGTCCGGCGGTCGTACTCCGTGATGATGGCGTCGGTCTCCCGTTCAAGCGCTGCGGTCGCGGCGGCTGCGGCGGCATCCGTCGAACTTCCGGCAGCCGCCTCCTGTGCCTCCGTGGAAATCCGGATGCGTTCCAAACGCCGGTTGTATTCCTCCCTGTTACGCGCTGTCCAGCGGGTATCGGCGTTGATGGCACGTTGCAGCCCCACGTTCTGCTCGGCGAGGTTTTCGATGCGCTTCTGGTAGGCGCGGGCATAGGCCGCCTGCAAGATGTCGTTGGCCAGTTGGCGGTACTGCCCGGCTGCCTCACCGGCCAGGATGGCTTCCTGCGAAAGGTTTCCGAAGTAGGCCGGGTACTGCCGTTGCAACTCCGACACCGCCGCCCGGCGGTCGTTCAGCGAGGCGTTCGTGTTCTGCGTCATCTTGTAGAGCAGGGTGAGCTGCGCCGTTTCCTTGGCAGCCGAACTGCGGGCCTCGCCCATGGCGGCGTTCAGGTTCCGCTGTTCCTCGGCCGCGGCGGCGGTTTCCGTACGGGCCCTGAACAGCCCGGCCACCCAGTCCACAATTTCGTCGCCGTACATCACAAGAAGCATGATGCCCGTGGTCAGTGCCGTCTGCCAGGAGAACAGCGAAGAGAGGACCTGCTTCCATACGGGCGTGGCTTTCTGGCCGGAGGCGGTCAGGGCGTCGTACTCTTTCCGGGCACGGGCCAGTTCGTCGGTGAAAACGGGGAGGTTGTTCGAGATGGCCAGGAAGAACATCTGCGGGCCCATGGCCAACGACGGCATCTCGCGGGCAATCTGCTGGATACTCATGTGCAGGCCGTTGTACTGCTTTACGGCCTGCCCGGCGTCGGGCGGAACGGTCTGCGTGCCTTTGGCCGTTTCATTCAAGGTGTTCAACTGGGTTTGCAGTTCCTTGATCTTTGCCTCGACCTTTTCTATGGCGGCGATGTTCCCGCTCTGGTCAAGGTCGGGATTGGCCGCCTCTCCGGCTTCTTTCAGGGCCGCCAGTTGCACGTTGAGCGCACCGATGGCCGTTTCAAGGAGGCGGACGCGTTCAGCCGAGCTGGTGGCCCCCGCCATCAGGGCATCCAGCTTGCGCTGCATCGCATCGAGGCCGCCCGACAGGCGGTCTTTCAACAGTATCTCTATTTCTACCGGTTTCGTGACCATGCTATTTCTTCAGGTTGCTCTGGAAAAATCCTACGATGTCATTGGCTTCCTCTTCCGCGCTCTTCTCTTCTTTCTTCCGCCGGACGTAGCGCGGCGCATCGGCCAGCATCATGATCAGGGTCTGGTAGTTCACGCCTTCCAGAATGTAGCCCACACTCCATCCCGTGGCATCGGCTATCTGCCAGACAAATCCGAAGGGGCTATGGGAGGGTTCGTAAACCGTCTTTAACTCCCCTTTCTTCCTTGGCTCAGTCTCAGTTTCATCGGGTTCGTCCTCTCGGCTGATCTGATAATACGCGTAAAAGGGTCGGTGCCCAGCAGGAACACGAAGTTCCGCATCGCCGCGTCCATGTAGGCCGGCTCCATGAAGTGGCGCACCCACCAGGCGGTCAGCCCCACCAGCAGGTGGCGGCTCCACCAGCCGCGACACAGGGTGTAGGCGATCATGCGGCTTACGGCCTTTCCATGCCGGGCGATGAAGGCCATCTCCTCATCCTTGGTGAACTTGTCCATCTCGGCCGCTGTCACTCCCAAGGATAGGTAAACCCTTGCCAGCCGTATCAGTCCGCCCATACGTGGGCGGCGCATCACCACGCGCAGCTTCACGGGCTTTTTCCGGAATGGAATGCGCAGTTCCTTCAAGGGGACGGACACGCCCCGATCCAACAGGGCGGCCGTCCCCTCGGCTTGCACCAGACGTTCCGTTGACTTGTCCATACGTTACTCTGACGGCGTGTCGTTGATTTCGTAAGGAGCGGTGTCCGGTTCTTCGGGCTTGTTCACCTTCAGCTGGCATTCCAGCTTGGATACCTCCGTCAGCGTCAGCTTGCCGCCCAGGTTGGCCATGATGGTTCCGTTCGGTATCTTCATCGTCTGGCCGCTCACGAACTGGATTTCCCACGGGCCGCGCAGTTCCACGAGGTCGGTCGGGGCTTTCCAGCCGGTGTAGCTGCCCGTGCTGCCCACCAGCGTGCCGCCAAGCACGGCCTGGATGTTCTCGTAGTCCAGTTGGATGAGGTTAAACGTTGGTGCGATGGTCGCGTTCTTGTTGGCCAGTGTCAGCACCGGAGCGTCCGGTACCTGCTCGGCTTCCACGTCCGTACTCTCCGGCTTCGTGCCGCCCCAGTCCCAGCTCCCTTTTTCGATGTAGCCGATTTCCTTGCTGTTGAACTTTACCACGGCTATACCGTATATGAATTTCTTAGTTGCCATTGTTCTTTCGTTTTAGAATGATGATTATTGTTGTTAGCACACTCAGCAGTATTCCGCCCCCGAAACCGTAGAAGAACGTTTTAACGGGGTTCGAACGCTGTTTTACTTCTGCCTCGTACAGGCTGGCCATCTCCTCGTAGCGTTCCTTCCACACAGAGGATGTCCGCTCGTAGTATTCCACGAGGAGTTGCAGGCTGTCGCAACTTGCGTACACGGTGACCGTGTCCCCCTTTCGACCCACAGACACGCTGGCTTGGCCGTTCTTTCCGCTATATGATGCCTGCGGTGGCAGCTTCATCAGACTGTCTGCCGGTATCGTCAGTCTCACCTCCGACTTCGGCACCGTTTGGGTCCGCACCAGGCGGACTTCTTCCTTCAAGCTGTCCGCCGTCATCCGCGCCGCTTCCTTCAAGCTCGTTTCCTGAGTCGTCTTTCGGGTGCTCGCGCATCCCGTTAAGCACAGGACAACCGTCATGATGCTTGCAACTGTTGGCGCGGTCAATAGCCTTGCGAAGGCGCGCCATCTCGCGTTTTGTGGCCATAAGGTCTTTCCTTGTCCCATCCAGCTCATCCTTCAAGGGTTCCACGATGTTGTCTACCAATATCCGGGTGGCGTGCTCAGCGTTGTCAATCCGCACGGTTTCGGCGTCCGCCTTCGCCTTCTCAGCCTCCGCGTTTGCCTTGCGCACCGTCGCTTTCAGCGTCACAATGCCAATCACGGTGGCCAAGAGCGAGCCACCCAGTACGAAATTGAAAATTTCACTGAGTTCCATGAGATTACTTGTTCGGTGCCTTGCTTATGATTTTGACTCGGTTCTCTTGCTTATCAGACCTATAAGCCATTGTACCAGTCCTGTATCAGCGATGCCGTTTGCCACAAGCGAGGCTCCGAAACCATAAAGCAGGGCAATATACCACTCCACATCGGCCACGAATCCCGCATCCAGCCACCATAACAGCATGGCTGCCACCAGACCGACCGTCCAGCTTACTATCTGCGTTATCAGTCCTTCCATTTTCGGGAACAGGGCCTTGATGCCTTCTGTCAGTAACACCACGCAACCGGCAAACCCGGCAAAGGTGGCAATCATACTGTCATAGTCTGTACTTGTGGAAACATCACCCGTTTGGGCAAACGCAACTGACACGAATCCAAGCATCAGTGCGAAAAATAAAATCAGTTTTTTCATTTTGTTGTTCGTTTATTGGTTTATTCCTATTTCTTTCAGCCAGGCCGGAACGTCGAAGCTCGGACAGGCCTTTGCCGCCAGCTGGTTATGCCCTACAACCGGGATGGAGGGGAAACGCCGGTGGAAGTCCTTTACATAGGCTTCCATCGCCTTCTTCTGCGCCGGAGTACGGGTGTCCTTGGGGGTCTTGCCGTCAGCGGCAACGCCGCCGACGTACACAACGTGCCGGGATGTGGAATTGAGCCCTTTTGCCCCGTTGGTAATCTCCCAGGGGTCTACCTGTGCGTCCTCGTTGTTGTCCACCAGGCGTTCCACCTTTCCGTCCAGGTGTATCATGTCGGTATAGCCGACCTGTTTCCATCCACGCCCGCCCTTGTTTACCGGGTCGCAGTGCCAGTGGCGGATGTCCGCCGCGCTCACTTCGCGGCCTTCAGGGGTGGCAGTGCAGTGCAATACCAAACGTTTCAACTGTGCCACGCGTTATTCTCCCTGTTTAGCTTGCGTAATGGTCACTTTGGCCGTCTTGCCGCTGTCGGAATTCAACGTGATGGTCAGGGTTCCGCTTTTTTCGGCACCCGTGTCGTTGGCTTCCGCCGAGATGGTCACTCCGGTTTCCGTCTCCTCGACCTCAAAACCGGCAGGTGCCGCTCCCACGGTATATTCAGCGCTGGCCGTCACGGTCACGTCCTTGCTGCCGCCTTCGGCCGGAAGGGTCACCGTAGTCGGGTCGGCCGAGATGGTCTTGGCTGCCGGCTTGAAAACGGGAGTGTCACGGCTGTCAAGCACTACGGTTTCCTCGCCGAAAGCGATGTTGGTGTCCACCTTCATCAGCATTTTGAAGAAGTACAACTCACTGGCGTTGGAAATCTTGTCTATCTGGATGACGTTCTCGTCGTCTTGCAAGTTGACGGCCGCGAAGAGGTTGCCGTCGGCTCCCATGGAGCACAGGGTGGCCACAATCAGGCCGTCGGGCCAGGCGGCCAGCGTCTCGATGGTGATGCCCTTGTAGCGGCGTGCGTTCACGTCCGTCTCGCTGGCGTTCTTAGCCTCGCGCTCGGTCAGTTCGTCATCGTACTTGTCGAAATCGTCGATGCTCATGATGATGCGCAGGTTCGGATTGTTGCGGATGGCCTTGGGTATGGCCGCGCGCACAGCCTTCAGTTTGCCCAGCATGGTTTCCTCCTCGCTGTCCACGATGATGAGTTCCGTGTCCTTGGCCATCTGGGTGAGGATGCCGTTGAACAGATGGTCGTCGTCATCGCCGTACACCCCGTTGATGTAATGATCGCCCAGCTCGAACTGCACCTGCTTGGCCAGCTCGGCCAAAAGGGCGTTCTGGGCTTCTGGCGGCAGTTCGGCGAACACGAGATTTCCCTTCGGCTGCCAGGGACGCCAGATCTGCTCGAAGGCGCGGGGATTGAATACGGTAAAGGCCATGAAGTCTTTCGGGTCAAGGCTCTTCTCGTCATAATTGAAGTTGCCTTTCGAGTCCTCCACGCCGGGGTTCTCCTTTCGCTTCTGCAACATCTTGCCGCTCCGCAGGCGGGGCAGGCTGATTTTCTTCTCCACGCCGGGAATGACCATGATAAGGCCTTTCTCGACAATCTCGTTGCCCGTGGCGGCGAGCGTCAGGAGCTGCTCCAGTACCTCGCCGTTGTAATTGGTGTTCTTTACTACTATTGCCATGTCTTTTACTTGTTAAGTTTGTCCTTGATTTCCCGCATGCGCTTGTTCCAGGGGCTTTCCCCCTCAGGTTCCACCTTGATGTCCTCCATGACCTTGCGTTTGGGCGAGAGTGCGGCCAAGGCCTTTTCCCCTTCCTCCGGATTGGATCTGAGGATGCTCTCATATAACGGCCGGGTCTCGGCGTTGATGCGTCCGTCCGCTTCCGCCGCGTCAAGCAGTATTTTCCGTGCGGCCTCCTTGTCGGCTTCCGCCTTGTCCTCGAACTCCTTCACGCGCTTCTTCAACGTGGCGTTCTCTTCCGCCAGGCCGGAAGCGCGGACGGCTTCCTGCGCCAAGGTCCGGGCCTTGGCCATCACTTCCTCCTCGTTCTTGCAGTCCTTGAACGAGGGTTCTTTCCGAATCTCTTCCAGGTTCATCTTGTCTTTGTTTTGTGGCTCCGAGAGCCGGTTATTGAATAAAGTATAGATCTGTTCCGGGGTACTGTCCGCCGGCACAGGTTCCGCATCGTAGATGCCGTCGACAAAACCGAGCCGCAGGGCCTCGTCCGCGGTGAGCCAGTGGTCTTCACCGTCAAAATAGGCCGCCTTCACCTCTTCCTTGGTCATGCCCAGCCGCGCCGCGTAGATGTCGCCCAGGCTGTCCTCCAGGCTCTCTATCTCCTCGATGCACTTCTGCATGTCCTTCTTGTTGCCGTAACAGCCGCCGCTGACGCTGTGCAACATCAGCCGTGCGTACTTGCTCATCTCGACGGGCTTTCCGCACAGGGCAATCACGCTGGCCATGCTGGCCGCGATACCGTCTACATAGAGGTGCACGTCCGCCTTGCAGCCTTTGATGGCGTTGTAGATGGCGATGCCGCAATACACTTCGCCGCCGTTGCTGTTGATGCGGATATTGACCCGCCGGCCCGCCTTTTCGGCTTCCAGCAGTTCCCCCGCCACACGGACGCTCTGTACTTCATAATAGTCGCCGATGTCGCCGTAGAGGAAGATGGTGCTTGTCCCTTCCTTGTCTGTCTGGATATTAAAAAACTTGCTCATTCCCATATTGTTCCCATGCGGATTGTTCCGCCGTTCATGGTGCAAAAATGCAATAAAGGGACGGGGTATGAAAACCGCGTTTTTATCATGCCACGTTATGGCGTCATGATAACGCCGTAAACCGTCACCATGCGGAGTGACTTTCGTAAAACGGGCTTTTTATGGCAATTTTGCAACTGTATTCATTACGGAAAAAGCAGTATGGCAGATTTAAGCAACGCCCAGAAAAAGGAATGGGCCAAGACCTTATACCTGCGTGAAAACCTTACGCAGCAGGAAATTGCGGACCGCGTGGGAGTGTCCCGCGTGACGGTATCCAACTGGGTACGCGCCGGGAAATGGGAGGAGCAGAAGGCGGGGCTGACGCTCACCAGGCAGGAACAGGTGGCCAACCTGTACCGGCAGGTGGCGGAAATCAACCGGGCCATCTCGGCACGCGCCGAGGGGGAGCGTTTTCCCAGTTCCAAGGAGGCGGACATCCTCGGCAAACTGTCGGCGGCCATCCGCAACATGGAGCAGGAAACGGGCATTGCCGACATCATCAGCGTGCTCACCGGCTTCATAGAGTGGCTCCGCCCGATCGACCTCGACAAGGCCAAGGAACTGACCCGGCTGTCGGACGCCTATATCAAGGATAAACTGTAAGCACATGAAACAAGCTGACAAGATAGCGCTCCTGGATTGGGAGAAGTTCAAGGAGGACATCGCGAGGGCCACGCCGGTCGACAAGTCCATGTCCGTGCAGGAGCGGGAGAAGCACCGCCTCTACCTGGAACGGCACCCGGAGGAATGGATAAAGTTCTTCTTCCCCAGCTATGCCAAGTATGAGTTCGCCGGGTTCCAGAAACGCGCCATAGGGCGCATCCTCGCCCATGACGAATGGTTCGAGGTGCTGTCCTGGAGCCGTGAGCTGGCCAAGTCGACCATCACCATGTTCATCGTCATGTACGTCACGCTGACCGGACGGAAAAGGAACGTCATCATGACGTCCAACAGCAAGGACAACGCCGTCCGCCTGCTGGCTCCCTACCGGGCCAACCTGGAAGCGAACGGGCGTATCGAGGCCTACTACGGGAAGCAGGAGACCCCCGGCTCATGGACGGAGGACGAGTTCGTCACAAAGAGAGGCGTGGCCTTCCGTGCACTCGGCGCCGGGCAATCGCCACGTGGTTCCCGCAACGAGGCCATCCGCCCTGACGTGCTGCTCGTGGACGACTTCGACACGGACGAGGACACCAAGAACCCGGACATCATACAGAAACGATGGGACTGGTGGGAAAACGCCCTCTATCCCACGCGTTCCATCTCGGAAGCGACGCTCATCATCTTCTGCGGCAATATCATCGCCAAGGATTGCTGCGTGGTGCGGGCCGGAGAGATGGCCGACCACTGGGACATCGTGAACATACGCGACAAGAACGGACATTCCACCTGGCCGGAAAAGAACTCCGAGGAGCATATCGACCGCACGCTCGCCAAAATATCCACCAAGGCGGTGCAGGGCGAATACTTCAACAACCCGGTCTCCGCCGGCGAGGTCTTCGAGACCGTCACCTACGGCAAGGTGCCTCCCTTGTCGAAGTTCAAGTTCCTCGTGGCCTACGGCGACCCGGCACCCGGCGAGAGCAAGGGAAAGAAAGGCAAGTCGTTCAAGACGGTTTCGTTGCTCGGCAAGCTCGGCGGCCGCCTCTACGTCATCAAGACATTCCTGGCACAGGCCCTCAACGCGGAGTTCATCGGCTGGTACGTCAAGTTACTGGAATTCGTCGGCGGGCGGGCCACGGTATATTGTTACATGGAGAACAACAAACTGCAAGACCCGTTCTTCCAGCAGGTGTTCAAGCCGCTGGTGGCCAAAGTCCGCAAAGAGCACAAGATTGCGCTCTACATCCGGGGCGACGAGGAGAAAAAGACCGACAAGGCCACACGCATAGAGGCCAACCTGGAACCGCTCAACCGGGAAGGGAACCTCATCCTCAACGAGACGGAACGGGACAACCCGCACATGAAAGAGCTGGAAGACCAGTTCCGTCTCTTCACCCTCTCGCTGCGCTATCCGGCCGACGGCCCGGATGCCGTCGAGGGCGGCAACCGCATCATCGACGAGCTCTTGCGCCGGGCCGACCCGCCCCTCGTCAAGACCCGCCGCGACCTGCGCGCCCGGAACCGCCGCAGGATGTGACGTCCGAAGCCACCGGACGAGGGGGTGATAACTGGTGCTTGACTAGGAAATTCTAGTGCTTGACCCGTAAAAACTAGTGCCGGACTAGTAAAAACCGGTCGGCGACCCGTTCCGACGGGTTCCCGCCGGAAGCCACATGCTTAACCCTACAAAAACAAGGACAATATGAGCCAATTCGTTGAACTTTCAGACTATGACGCCAGCATCCACCGCGACATACTGGATGCACTGGTAAGGGAGGACGAGGCCGTCATCGAGGTGTGCGAGGACAGGGCCATCGCCGAGATGCGGGGCTACCTCGCCCGACGCTACGACTGCGACCGCATCTTCTCGGCCACCGGGGCGGAGCGCAACCAGCTCGTACTGATGATGGTCATCGACATCGCGGTCTACCACATCTTCTGCATCCATAACCCGCAGAAGCTCTCCCAGATACGCAAGGACCGCTACGAGCGGGCCGTGGAATGGATGAAGGCGGTGGCCGCCGAGGAAATTTCCATTGAAGGGGCGCCGCTGCTGCCCCAGGAGCAGCGGGCGGCGTATTCGTCATTCCATGTCAAGAGCAACCGCAAAAGGGTAAATCACTGGTAAAACCACAGATATCATGAGCAAAAGAAACAGACGAAACAAGGCGGGACTCATCACCGTGGGCGGCAACCTCATGAGGCCCGGACAAAGGCAGCCGAACGTCATCGTGCTCACTCAGACACGGCGCTTCGGGCTGGACATCGCGGACTACATGGCCGCCATCCGTGCCGCTGAGGATGTGGACTTTTCCCGCCGCTACAAACTCTACGACCTGTATGCAGACATCCTTATGGATACGCACCTTTCCTGCGTGATAGAAAAGCGCAAGAATGCCGTGCTGTGCTCCGACATCAAGTTCCAGCGGGACGGCAAGCCGGACGAGGCGGTGAACGAGCAGATACGGTCACCATGGTTCGGCCGCCTGGTTGGTGACATCATCGATGCCCGCTTCTGGGGCTTCACGCTCTGCCAGTTCTACAAGGAAGGGCAGTGGGCGGACTATGACCTCATCCCCCGCAAGCACGTCGACCCCGTGAGGCGGCTCATCCTCCGCCATCAGACGGACCTCACCGGGCTGCCCTGGACGGACTATCCCGACCTGCTATTTATCGGCAGCCCGAACGACCTGGGGCTGTTGGCCAAGGCCGCGCCGTGGGTCATCTACAAGCGGAACACTACCGGCGACTGGTCGCAGTTCTCCGAGATCTTCGGGATGCCCATCCAAGAGTACATCTACAATTCCGACGACGAGGAGTCCCGTCAGCGGGCCATAGATGACGCCGCGCAGATGGGAAGCCTCGCTCAGTTCTTCCACGACGAGGACACGAAGCTCAACTTCATCGAGGCCGGCAACAAGACCGGCTCGTCCGACGTATACGAACGTCTCTGCGAACGCTGCAACAACGAACTGTCCAAACTCGTGCTCGGCAACACGCTGACCACCGAATCCTCGGAAAAGGGCACGCAGGCCCTCGGCACAGTGCACAAAAAGGTAGAGGACAAGGTGGCCCTGGCCGACAAGAAGTACGTCCTCGACGTGCTCAACTACGACATGGCCGACATCTTTTCCCACTTGGGCATCAATACCGAAGGCGGCGTGTTCTGCTTCCCGGAACGGAAAGACATCGACCCTACGTCCAAAATCAACATCCTCACGCAGCTTGGCACCAGCTTCAACCTGCCCGTGTCTGACGATTACCTGTACGAAGAGTTCGGCATCGAAAAGCCGGCCAACTACGAACAGCTGAAACAGCAGCAGGAAGAGGAGCGGATACGGAAAGAAACCGCCGCCGCACAGATACGCGGACAGGAAAACGATGAAAAGGAAAAGGAGAAGGAAGAGGACGGAAAAACAGAACCCACCCCCGCACAGAAAAAATCCTTCCGGAACTGGCTGGCACGTTTTTTCGGAAAAGCCCCGTCGGGCGGCGGGGCGGTTTTAGACTGGTAGTCGACCGGCTCTATGGAGTAGCGGGCGACGGGGTTTCTTCGGGCTTCGAATTCTCCGACGAGGTGCTGCGCCGTGCCCTGCTCAGCATTTACAGCAAGGACTTCCACCCGGCCTCGGAAATTGAAGTCAACCTGTTCAGCGAAATATGGGCCACCATGAACAAGGCTGCTCGGGAAGGGTTCAGACAGTCCCGCTCCGCCGACCCTGATGAGGATTTTCGCGCGGCCATCCTGCACAGCAACGCCGTGTTCTCGGCGTTCAAGGTTCACCGCATGCAGAACGACATGGCCCGCCTGCTGCTGGATTCGAACGGCAATCTGAAACCGTTCGAACAGTGGATGAAAGAGGTGATGCCCATCGCTTCGCACCAGTGCGGCGCATGGCTGCGCACGGAGTACGACACGGCGGTCCTGCGCGCCCACCAGGCGGCCGACTGGAGGCAGTTCGAGCGCGAGAAGGACGTCTTGCCCAACCTGCGATGGATGCCCTCCACGTCCATCCACCCCGGTGCGGACCACCGTATCTTCTGGAACACCGTGCGCCCCATCGACGACCCGTTTTGGCGCGAGCACCGTCCCGGCGACCGGTGGAACTGCAAGTGCGGGCTCTCGTCCACCGACGACCCGGTGACGCCCGTCCCGGAAAGCAGCCCGAAAGACAAGCCGCAGCCGGGGCTGGAAAACAACCCTGGAAAGGACGGAAAGCTATTTTCCGACAAGCATCCGTATCAGCAGAACCCGCACAAGGGAGCAAAAAAGGCGGTTGACAAATTAATGGAACGCATTAATGAAATGATCGCGGAAATGCCGGGCAACCTTACCGACGAAGAAAAAATGGCCATCGCGCGGAACAACCTCGAAATAGAAAAGGCGCTCAAAATCACCAAGGGCAAGCCCATGAGTGTGGAAAAGGCCGACAAGCAGAACGCCAACCCGAAGTATTCGGAGAAATTCATTCCCGATGAGCATGGGGATTATATCGACAGACGAACCGGGAAAAAGTTTTCTTTAAACCCTCATTATAATGAAGCCTATGCGAACAACTGCCAGACTTGCGCTCCGGCTTATGCGCTGCGATTAAGAGGATTCGACATCACCGCAAAAGGGCGGACACCGGGGTCGCAATTAGAGTATTTAAGCCTCGGACACGCTTTTGAGGTTTGGAATAACATCGACGGTACTCCTGCAAAACATCTCAGCATGAATGACTGGATGGCAAGCAAGGGATATAAGAGAATGACGCCCAAACATTACCGGGAGTTCTTTGAAGAGGCTTGCAAGGATGAAGGGGTCTATGAATTGAGTATCGGATGGAAAGGCTGTGGCGGACACGCTACTATCCTGCAACGTTTCGCCGATGGCGAACTGCGTTATATCGAACCGCAAAATGACAACTCAAAAGGCTCAGGGAACGAATGGAAAGATGTGGCTTATTTATGCAATAGCGGCGCATCCAGCGTGCATCACTGCCGAGGAATCATGCGAATCGACAACAAGCTATTCAACCTCACTTTCATCAGTATCTTTGAGAAATGAGTTGACGACGTCCAAGGCTTCAAATCCGGTTATGGTAAAGACTTTCCCATCGAAGCATTGGTAAACGAACGGAAAACCGGTCGTAGCATCTTCCGGAAAATTGAACATATAGTAGTCCGACCCTTCGGAGTTGCCTAAGTACTTAAAGGAGTCGCCGAATTGTTCAATAAGCCCACGGGCCTCGTTCTTTACTTGTTCGGGTACATTCATCACGCAAAAAGGCGTATAAAATGCCTTGTGCACAAAGATACATATAATTCTTGAAATACTGACTGATATGCAGATAAAAGATTTCGCCAAGCTGGTAGAACAGAAACGGAAAGAACTGGACGAGATGATGCGCCGCAGGATGCCGGTCATCGCCGGGCGTCTGGCAAAGGACCATTTTCAGGACAATTTCCGGCGCGGCGGGTTCGTGAACGGGGGACTGCATCCGTGGCCGAAAGCCCGGCGCCTTTCCTCAGGCGAAACAGATGCCGCCAGCCAGTACGGAACGCTGCTTTCCGGGCGCAACCACTTGTATAGCTCCATCAGGTACGTTCCGTCGGAATACCGCGTCAGGGTATATAACGAACTCGTCTATGCTCCCATCCACAACTGGGGCGGAACCGTGTCCGTGACCGTCACCGACCGCATGAGGCGCTTCGCATGGGCCAAGTTCTACCAGGCATCGGGCAAGGCGAGAAAAGCCGCCACGGGCGGAAAGAAAGGCCGTAAGAGCGTGGCCGGGAAACAGGCAGCGAGCCCACAGGCCTCATTCTGGAAAAACCTCGCACTCACCCGGAAAAAGAAACTGGATATCCGCATTCCCCAGCGTCAGTTCCTCGGCGAGAGCGAGGAACTGACCGCCAAAATAAACGAGAGACTTGAAAAGGAAATCAGGAACATCTTAAACTTATAAAATCATGGAAGAGATTTTTATCGCCATCATGGAACAGATTGCCCGTGAGATGCCGGAACTCTCACTCATCGACGAGGACTACGGCCAACTGGAAATGGGAGCCAACGAAGACCATTATCCCGTCACGTTCCCTTGCGTGTTAATCGGCAACACGGATTCTACCTGGCACGACCTCGGCTACGGGGCACAGAACAGCGAATCTTTCGTCACCGTCCGTCTGGCCATCGACTGTTATCACGATACCAGCTATGCCTCCGGCACCTATGACAAGGTACGTGAGCACCAGCAGTTGGCCGGCAAGTTATACAAAGTGCTGCAATGCCTGGAATGCTCGGAAAACACCTCGCCGCTTGTCCGGGAAAAAAGCCGCGACTATGCGCTGCCGGGGTATATCAAGGTATTTGAAACGACGTTCTCATTTACGCTGCACGACGAGTCGGCGATGGAGTCATGAAACAGAGAACAGTTCGAGCTGGTCAGCCCTCAAACGGGGCTTCTTCACTTTGGGAAGCGGCCCGGACACGCCTGCCGTCCCCTCGCGCATCTTTCGCCGGATGATGGCCATGATGCGTTCTTCGGACAGGAAGAACTCGCGCTCCGACAACACGCGCAGCGCATCGTCGAAACGCAACCGCTGCACCTCCGTCCAATAGTAGTAGCGGCGGCACAGCGCCTCGTCGCGCAACCTTATCAGTTCTTTGTCCCTGCCTTTGCCCATCGTATAATTTATTCATACAAAGATAGTTGTTTTCTACCTATTTTATGCACAAAAGCGCCGCAAACATGCAGCTTGCGGCGCTTTTTGTGAAATCCATAAACCGATTCGGCTCACAACCGGCAGAAACTCGGCTCTATCCGCGTCCATACGCCGTTTTCGGGGTTGCGCCTGGAGAAGTAGTAGTTGGTGGCGTTCCGCTGCACCACGTTGGCTTCCTTGAACAGCCGCATGATGTCGGCATACTCCTCGTCGAACTTGTCCTCCAATTCGTAGAGCTTCGAGATGCTCTTGTAGTCCAGGTCGCCCATCTTGTTGCGTTCCAGCAGTGTCATGGCCATCTGGTACATCGGGTCGTCGGCTCCTTTCTCGCTGTTCTGCATGTAGCGTCTCAGGTAGTCGATCAGGCGTTCGGCGGCCATGTCGGCCCGCTCGTCAAAGCCTTTCACCTTGTTGCTCTTCACTTCCAGCCGGAAGTCGCCGTCGGTGATGGTGTAGCTGCGCTGGTCGTCGCTCTTCACCTGCCCGTACTCTTTCATGACGGCGGTGAAGGCTTCCGCTTCCTTTTCGACCCAGGCCCGGAAGCCCTTCACGTCTGCTACAAGCCCGGTCACCCTGTTCTTCACCTCGTGCATGAACTCGCCGCGCAGGGCCTCGTAGGTTTCGCGGCGGGCGATGCGGTCTTCCTTCTCCTTCTGCTGCAACTGGTCCAGCAGGGCAGCCCTTTGTTCCTTGCTCATGGACTTTACGTCCACCTGGTTGATGTGTTGTTCCATTGTCTTTGTTTTTTAGCGTTAAATACTTATTCTTCCTCGTAATCCTGTATCTCCATTTCCGGCGGTGCGGACAGGGCTTCATGCCTGCCGTATGCCCAGTCGGCCAACTCGCCGAAGAACTCGGCCTGTTCGTCCCATTCGTACCCCTCGGTGGCTTCCGTCACCTGGCGGCGCACTGTTTCCAGCGCGTTTCTCAATTCTGCATTCATCTTTTATCGTTTTTAGGGTTTTCTCTCTTTCGCCGGATGATGCGCAGCTTGACAAGCAGCGCGTCCAGCTCCTCGCCGTCGAGCTCGCGGAACGGTTTTCCGGCCATGCGACGGTCGAGGCAGAAGGCATCGACCCGCCCCCAGTTGGCCGTGTCGACGCCCAGCAGTTGCATCTGGTGGAGCACCGCGCTCCGCCGCCGTTTCATTTCCATTCGCCAGGCCTGCCGCCGCTCGTCGTATCCGACCACGCGTTCCATCTCGTTACACATGGAGCGGTATTCATCCTCCTTCATGAGGTGCAGGTGCGACGTGCGTCCGCCGGTAAACTGGTAGACCAGCGTTTCCTTGTCCGCGCCGGGCAGTTTGCCCAGCAGGGCGTAGAACCGTGCAAAATTCGTGACCTTCATAGGTTAAACTGGTTTTCAAACATCACTTCTAAGCCGCACGAACTGGCCACGTCGAGTTCCAGCTTCGCGCCCTTGCTCAGTTCCCAGCCGCGCAGCATGTAGATACAGTCGCAGCCGAGCAACAGGGCGATGTCCGCCCGCATGTGCTTCCGCCAGTGGGCATCGTCGGGCAGGCCGTTCTTGAACGGGTTGACCGGGTCGAAGCCTTTCAGCAGGAGGAAACGCTCGGCGCTGCCGAAGGCCGCCTTGCGCTCCGTAAGGTCGTGGTGCGCGATGGCACCGCTGATGTACACTCTCTTTTTCATTTGCCTAAGTCTTTTATGTTTACCTTGCACGACGGATGCCACTGCCTTATCCGGTTGGCGAACATCACGTCGCGTGTTTCTATCACGATATGCCCCTTGGTCTTGGCACGGCGTAGCCGCAGATCACTTTCGATGTTGCACGCTGTCCAGTCGTCTACCACAGAGGCTGCCTCGCTGCCTGTCAGGAGCAGCTGGTAAAGTTTATTCTCCCATTCCATCTTCTTCCATTTTATCGTCCGTCAGGGCCTTGGCGGCTCCCTCTTCCCAGATGACGTACGGCTCGCCGGGCTGTTCCATGAAACGGCTCTTGCACCATGCCTTGAAGCACGAGACCATGATTTTCACGTCGGCGTCGTATTCCACCTTGCGGGCCGTGCGCCCGGCCGGGTGAGCACCCTCGGCATGGCTGATGAAGATGAAGAGCTTGCGGGGGTGGCGCTCCTTGAAGGCCTTGTAGGCGGGATACGAGAGGCCGCTGTACTGGAAGCTGTCGATGATGACCACCTGGGGGCTGCCGCGGCGGGCAAGCCGCTCTTCGAGCTGGTCCACCGGCTCGCGATCGAGGATGACGAGCCGGCGGCGCACCTCGTCCATCTTGTGCCGGCGGAGCGACATTTGCAGCGAGAGGCCGGTGCTCTCTTCCAGACTGTCGTAGATGACCCGCCCGAACCGGCAGAGGTATTTGGCCAGCTGCATGACGAACGAGCTTTTGCCGTTGCCGCTCGCGCCCCAGACGATCCACACGCCGCTCCGGGCCGGCCGCCCGATGGAGGCGAGCCACGGGCCGGTGAACTCGTAGCGCGGTATCTTCATGCCCATCACCTCGCCGGGGCTGTATGCGCGCCGGAGCTTCATGACGCGGCCCTCCTCATTTTCTCGATTTCCGTATAGACCCGCCTGAGGCCGCCGCCCGTGGCGTTCACGATGCGGGCGATGTCAGAGCCTTCGGGCGCGTTCACCTTGGCCACGATGGCGGCCTGCGCGCGCAGGAACTTGTCGCGCTCGCGGGCGTCGTCGGGCGTCACCCGGCTGTACGTGTCGCCGTAGCGCGAGAGCATCTCGGTGTAGCCCACCTTCTTGCCCTCGATGGCGCGGTTGATTTTCTCTTTCAGACCGTCGGCCCCCATCATGTACCAGGCGCAGCAGCGCTCCGTGGCGTTCCACAGGGCTTTCAGCTCCAGGAAGGCTTCATATTGCAGGTCGCCGGCTTCGTCCAGCACGATGAGCGGCGTGTCGATGGTGCGCAGGTAGGCCACGAGGTCGGCATACACGTCCGAGTAGCGCCCGTTCGAGCCCACGCCGAACTCCTTGGCGATGTGGCGCACGAGTTTCAGTTTCGTCTTCACCTGCGAGCAGTCCACGTAGACTGCGTTCCGGTGCTGCTTCACGTAGGCCTTTGCCGTGAAGGTCTTGCCGATGTTCGGCATGTCGCACAGGATGGCGCTCAGGCCGCTGTCTTGGCACGCTTCCAACTGCTTGCTGATGAACACGTAGGTCGGGGTCTTGGCCGCCGTCCACGGCATTTCCGCCCTGAGCTGCACGCCCAGCCTCCGGGCGATGCCCACCCAGCCGGCGTCGCTCACCTGGCGGTCGTAGTTCCCCCGCTTGATGGCGTTGTACACGCTGGCCGATATGCCCAGCGCCGTCGCGTGGCGGTTGTCGCTGGGATAATTCTCACGGTCGGCGGCTATCGCCCCCGCTATCCGCTGTTTCACTTCGTTCGTTATTTCCATCTTGATGCTGTTTTTAATTGTCATGCAAGTGAGTGTCAAAGGGCCCGGCTCGTTTGACCGAGCGCAGCCGACAATCAGCTTGCTAATGTCGTTCTAACGTCCTTAGATTTTGGCCACGGCTTCGGCCTCGTAGTGCGCCACGTCCAGGTAGGCGGAATAGTCGTCGTCCTCGGTGCGGGGCCGCACGTCGGCCGCTTCGGCCTTGATGTCGGCCACGGCGCGGGCCTCCTCTTTCCTCAACATGCCGACGCGGTGTATCTTGCCGTCCCGCATCATCTTGTCGAACCGGGCCACGTATTTGGCCTGTTCGGTGTAGGCTGCGCGGTCGGCCTCGGTCTGCTCGGCGGTGTTCTCGTTGTAGCGCGCCACGGGGCCGCAGGTGGCGATGTAACGGCCTTTCTGGTAGATGTACACCTCCGGGATGTTCCCGTCCGTGTCGGGCAGGTAATAGGCCTCCACGGTGTAGTTCCGCGCTTCCAGCCGGCCGATGACTGAGGGGTCGGGCAGGCGGAACGTCTGGTACTGCACCGTCAGGTAGGCGTTCTGCCGGACGGTGGTCCGCGTGTGCAGGCCGATGTAGCGGTAAAGCAGGGGCTTGTCCCACGGCCTCAGGTCGGGGTTCTGACAGGCGCAGAGCACGTCCCAGCGCGTCATGCCGGGATACTTCTTCTGGTTCGGGTGGGGCTGGTTGTTATACTCTCCGATGGCGCGTATGTCGTCGGCCACCAGCTCGTCGTAGGTGTAGCTCTTCACCTTGTAGGTGTTGTTCTTCTCGTCGTACACTTTCTCTTCCTTGGGGCGGTTGGCTTCCAGCCGGGCCCACCATCGTCCGACGCCGGCCTGCGTGAGCTTTTCCACGCCGTACTTCTTCTGGCGGTTGAAGTGCTCGGCTCGTTTTTCGCGCGAGTTGCCAGGGTTGCACCAGCGTATCAGCGGGAACACCACTCCGGCCTGCATCAGCCCGTCGGCGAAGTCGCTCACAAGGTGGTGCTCCACTTCCAGCTCGGCCGGGATGTACATGCCGTTACGGTCGAGCGTGCGGAACATGTTTCTCATGCAGTCCAGGAACAGGTCGGCGGTCTTCATCCGGTTGTAGGCGTAGCCCACCACGGCGCCGCTCACCACGTCGTAGGCGTAGTAGGCCTTCACGCGGACGCCGTCCTTCATCGGGCGCGGCAGGTCGCGGTCGTCGAGCGAAATCTTGCTCAGCGAGAATTCGCCCACATGGCGCAGGTGGTACGGGCGGTAGGCGTTGTTGAAGTCCCACTGGCTCATGTGCAACTTCGCCCGGAGCGCCTTGTTGACAGGCTTGTTCAGGTAAGCTGCCACCGTGGCGGGGCTCAACACGATGGGGTTGCCGTCCTTGTCCGTGAAATCGGCCGGGTTGAGCACCTCGCCCGTCTCCGGGTCGAACAGTTCCAACTCGCCGCGGACGAACATGCTGTACTGCTCCCACACCGTGGTGTTGAAGGGCTGCTGGGGCTGCCCGTCGATGGCCAGCAGCAGGCGTTCGATGCCGTAGGTCACCTTGCGCCGGTTCTGGTTCATGAACTTCCCGCTGATCAGGCTGGCGTAGCCCTGTGCCTTGAAGTCCCACACGCGCCGCTTGAAGCGGTTCGCGCTCAGCGGGAGCGTGTGCCCGAACTCCGCCCGGTAGTAGCCGATGGCACCGGCCATCTCGCCCCAGTTCACCGGGCCGCCCTTCATCGCCTTGCGCATCAGCACCGTGTCGGCCATCACCGCGAGGACGGCTTCTATCGCCGAGGCGTTCACCGTGTACTCCTGGATGTGTTCCGGCGGCAGAGCGTCACCATTGTCAAAGCGGAACTTCGTGTAGAACTCCCGCGCTTTCGCATCGATGCGGAAGTGACCGCCGAACCAGTTTTTCAGTATGTCCTCTTTCATGTCTCCGTATTTTAGTTTGATTTTCTCTTGAAAGCGCAGGGGCATCGTGGCTATCTCCACCAAGGCGTAGTTGCCTTTCCCTTTTCCTTGCCGGACGATGTGGATTTGCCCCCTTGCCGCCAACTGCTTGTAGTTCGCCTCTGACATGATCGGCGCGAGCACTTCCTCCGAAAGCATCGATGGATGTACGCCGCCCAGTGCCCGGCTCCTGCCGTAATCGGCGATGCCGTCCTTGACGGTGGGCCGGTCGTCATACGTCAGGTCTTCGTGGGATATGCACAGTATCTTTCCATAGTACTCCATCGCTCGTCATCTTACAACGCGGCGGCCATCAGCTGGACCTCGCCTTGCAGCTGCATGAGGTCGGGTACGGTGATGTTCTTGTAGCTGTCCTTAAGTTGTCCGTCCACGTACACCGAAACATCTCCGGTTTCTTTATCCACCACAAGTTTCACTCTTGGCCCGAAAGTTTGGGTCATGGTCTTCTCGACTTCTTCATGCGTAGTTTCGCATTTCGGCACGTAGCCGTCCACCAGCTTGCCGCCGCGTTTCAGGGCCAGCACCCGGATGCGCCGGGCCGTTTCGCTGTCGCGCCGGAAGGTCAGCGCCTGCCACACGAACTGCTGCGTGCAGCCGAAAGCCTTCATCAGGAAGTGTTTCGTTTCCTTGTCTGTCAAAATCTGCTTGCTCATCTGATTACTGTTTTTGATTGATTGTTTCTCTTACGTCATAAATCGCGCATGGCCTTTTCTGCGAGCTTGCTGCAAACCTCCGGTTCATCCTCGCAGAGCCTTTCGTAAAGCCGGGTGCCCTTTTGCAGTTCCTCGTAGAACACCTGCAAGGCCTCCTCGCATACGCACGAAAGGTTCTCGATCACCCGGAGGGCATCGCTGTCGTCGGCCTCCTCCTCCGTCATGAAGCGGCCCGCCATCTCCATCGCCTGGTCGGCCACCACTTGCATGTGCGTCACGCAGCCGATCATCGTCCGCAGTTTGTTCTTGAACTGCGCCTCCTGCTTTTTCCTGTCTGTTGTCTTCGCCATAGTCGTCTGTCTTTAATCCGTTGAACTTCGTGGGGCGCGGGGAGTCGAACCCCAGCGGCTGTCCTACGCTTTCGCTTTTCGCTTATCTCTTTACCAACTTTCCGGCCGCGTCGCCCGGACCGTCCCTTTGCCCGTCTTTCCGGGCCGCCAGTTATCCGGCAATCTCTTTGCCTTGCTATCCTTCAACCTTTGTTTTTACACTGACTTTTCCAAAATCGTCTTGCCTTGACATTCCCCTGATCGTCATGCCCCCGCCCTTGATCGTCCAGTCGCAATCGTAGGGGCAACTTTCCACATACCCCTTTATCAGGTCTCTCACATGCGTCAGCGTGCAGTTCCAGAACTCCCAGCGGCACACTCTGCCGTCCGTGGCCGTAAGCATCACCGCCCACACATCGCCGCCACTCATCTCCCTTTTCATTTTTCCTCCTCCTTGCCTTTGATGCGTGCCAGCAGGTGACTGTACCGCCGCACGGTGTCCTGTTTCACCTCCCGGTCCAGCAGGTGGGCCGTGTTGAACGCCTCGCCCGTGCTGTGTTTCCGTACGTCGCTGTATAGCAGGTCGTCCGTGTAATGCTCCACCGTATGCCGTAGGAACTCCTTTACCTGCCCCAGGTCACCGGTGTTGATTTCGTGACTCAGGATGCGGTATTCTTTCAGCTGTTGCTGCACTTTGTACATGTCCTCCGAGTGCCAGCAGAAGAAATGCGCATAGTCCTCGTTCATGTCCAGCGTGTACCGGTCCGCCTCGTCCACGCAAACGTTTATCCATGCCGACACCTGGCTGGCCACCATGTCCAGAATCTTGCTTTCGTCGTTCATTTCCTTGTCGATTTATTCGTTAGTACTCCGTTATAATGGGCTTCAAACTGCATCCGTAGCAGTTTACCAGCCTTTCCTTCATCCGTTCCACGTAAGACTCAGGGGCGGTGAACACGATGCCGTTTTCTTCCGTGTAGCGAAAGCTCACGCCGTCCATGATTAGCAGCGCGGCTACTTTATGCTTCACACTCTGCGTCTTCCACACTTTAATCTCGTCGTTCATATTCTTTAATTTCAAAAATTCGTTAACCTCGGCCTTTTTCCTTATCTTTGACCGCTGTTTGTTTCTTAAACACGTGGCAAAGATAAACAAGATTTCTCGACTATGCAAGAAAAACAACAAGAAAAATCGCCTATAAAGCAGAATATCTTGCTTTATCTGGCTGAAAAAGGAGTAACGTCGTACGAATTTTACAAGGCTTCGGGCGTTACAAGGGGAATACTACAGCAAAATAATGGCATTAGTGAAGATAATATAGCAAGATTTCTTGCCTATGCGCCAGACGTTAATATCGAATGGCTTATTACAGGAAAAGGGGATATGCTTAGGAACAAAGAGGTCGTTACTCAGAGAAAGGCTGAACCGGCCCTCCCGGTTCTGGAAAACAGTCACGAGGGCATACCGCTCATCCCGCTCAGCGCGATGGCCGGAGCATTCACGGGCGAAACTTCGGTGATGGAATACGAATGCGAACGCTATGTCATCCCGGCATTCAAGGGAGCTGACTTCCTGATTCCGGTGAAAGGTGATTCCATGCAGCCCACATACTATCCCGGTGACCTCGTGGCATGCCAGCGCATCCCTCTCAACGATTTGTTCTTCCAATGGAACAAGACCTACGTCCTCGATACCAAACAGGGACCGCTTATCAAGAGGGTACGGCGCGGATCCGATGACGACCATGTTCTCATCGTGTCCGACAACGCCGAATATGAACCCTTCGAGTTGGAAAAAAGTCAGTTTTACGGTGTGGCACTCGTACGCGGTCTTGTTCGCCTCGAATAACGCACGCAATTATCATTCCATAACCAACAATGGCACGCGCGCACGCTTTTTTTGTGCCTTTTATGTATGAAAACTTTCGGAAATCGCTGTATTTCAGGCGTATTCTCCTATATATAATTAAGGTGTAGGCGTCATTTAAGTGTCGTTTTTCCTCTCCGAAAACGCGGAAAAACGGCACTTGCTTGTAAATTTTGCCAAGTTTCCTATTTCCTGCGAACATTCAAAAAAGCGGTTTTGTAACCCTAAGTGTAACCCTAAACGCTATGAATTTGTAACCCTAAACCGTAACCCTAATTGTAACCCTAAATCAAAATGGACACGAAAAAAGGGGGCATCTCGCCCCCTCATCAGCATTCAAGGAAATAACGTCAGAAAGCCTTTCTAACGACGTTACTTTATCGTTCTAATCTGCGGCCTTTCCGCCGCCTGAAATCAGCGTAGACTGCTTGATTATGGCCTTTTTAGTGCATACCGTACCGTTTCCGGCCAGTCCGGCGTGCAGCAGGTAGTTCTTCGTTGCTCCCACCTGTTCTGCCGTCAAAACCGTATATACGGCCGAAATGGAACTGAAATACCAGTCCTTTCGTTTAGTACCATCTATATTGCGAAACAAATGTACGTGGATAACCTTGGCTATATCGTATGACTTTCAACTGCAAATATACCAAATAATCATTATTTGGAAGAAAATAGAAGTATAAAAGTCATGTATAGCCACAAAAAAACGGCCTTTAAGCCGTCATACATCCATCAGTAAGGAAATGCCCAATCGGTCGCTGATGGAGCCGACACATGCCATAAAAAACGCCTCACAGCCCCCAATAAGGGACATACACACTGCGATGTAAAGAAATGGAGCCCCAATCACCCCCGAAACGTCCTTTTATGTAAAGCCAATGTAAGCCCAATGCAAAGCTGTAAACCGCTTCGAATTATTTCCACCTTCCTGCCATATCCTCGTAACTGCCTATAAACAAACACCTTTCCCCACATTCTCAACCACCATAGAAAAACCGCTTCGTTTTACGCCCCATAGATAAAAAAAACAAGGAAATCTGCCCGGGCGTGACATGGATTTCCGGAAACGTCCGTTTGGGGGTATTCAATTATCAATAAATTCCGTAACAACACAAATTCCTTGCAAAAATCATCGGCCGTACGATAAAATTCCGTAGCTTTATGCTCCGGAAGCATAAAGCCGTTCGTTCGGATGTGGTAAACAGCCATTATGAATCGATTACGTTCGTCGCTATCTTCCGGATAATCAAATAAATATATCGACCTTTAATCGAATCTGTGTCAGAATTGTTACCTATGAAAACAACGTTTCAAACCCTGGCCTGCGTCCTGCTGTTATCTACTTCGGCAGGTTATGCGCGCCCCCAGCATCCGTTTCCCCACAAAAAGGAAATCTATAAAAAAGGATGGATTGACTTCAACAAAAACGGGAAAAAAGACATTTATGAAGACCCCACACAGGACATTGAGAAGCGAATTGACGACCTGCTTTCACAGATGAACCTGGATGAGAAGACTTGCCAGCTGGCCACCTATTACGGTTACAGGAAAGCCCTCAAGGACAGTGTGCCTACCGCTGAGTGGAAAACAAATATCCTGAAAGACGGAATAGCTAATGTAGACGAGCACCTGAACAAGGAAATCGGAGATCCGAACACCTTGGCTACGGCACTGGCCGAGACCCAGCGCTTCTTTGTGGAGTACACCCGATTGGGTATTCCTGCCGACTTTACCAACGAAGGCATCAGAGGCCTGAATGCCCGGAGTGCCACCAGCTTTCCGTCGATGAACGGGCTGGGATGCACCTGGGACAAGGAACTGGCTTACCGGCAAGGTGTCATCGAAGGCCGTGAAGCCCGTGCCATGGGCTATACCAACATTTATGCCCCTATTCTGGATGTGGCAAGAGACCAACGCTGGGGGCGGTGGGAAGGCGCAATCGGCGAAGATCCCTATCTGGTGGCACGTATCGGCGTGGCCATGAGTAAAGGCATACAGAGCCAGCGGGTGGTATCCACGCCCAAGCACTATGTCGGATACGGCGACTGCAAGGCGGCCCGCCAGTGGGATTCGCGAACCGACCCGCATGTCACTCCTTCGGAAATGTACTATATCCATGAGTATCCCTTCCGGAAAGTTTTTCAGGAAGCAGGCGCTTTGGGCGTAATGTGTGCCTATAACGATTACGACGGCGTACCCATGGCCGGCAATTACCATTATCTGACAGAAGTGTTGCGCAAAGAAATGGGCTTTAAGGGGTATGTCGTATCAGACAGTTACGCCATCGGCCGGCTGAACGGCGTACACAAGGTAACCCCCAACTTCAAGGAATCCGGGCGTAAAGCCATAGAGGCCGGTTTGAACGTGCGTACGGAGTTCAACGACCCTACTGAATACATTACAAATATCCGGGAATTGGTGAAGGAAGGCCGGCTTTCCATGAAAAGAGTGGATGAAATGGTCAGAGATGTGCTGTATGTCAAGTTCTGGCTGGGGTTGTTTGACAATCCCTATACCGGATCGACCAGAAAGGCTTCCGACATCGTTTCGTGTGAGGAACACCTGAACACGGCCTTGCGGGCTTCACGCGAATGTCTCGTACTGCTGAAGAATGCCGACAACATGCTCCCCTTCCATACCCGGTATCGCAAAATAGCCGTCATCGGCCCCAATGCCCATTCGAAAGACTACATTCCGGCACATTATGGCCCGATGGGCTTTCAACGCTTCTTTAGTGTAGTTGACGGTCTTAAGAGCGTTTATAAGCATGATGATGTGGAAATCAATTACGTTAAAGGCATTGATATCGTAAGCCCGGGATGGCCCGAAAACGAACTGATGTGCGACACCCTGACGGCCGGCGAGCAGCAATCCATACAGGAAGCCGTAGAGCTGGCGCGCCGCAGCGACGTTGCCGTACTGGTGCTGGGTGACAACCAACGCACCTCAGGCGAGAGCCGTACGCGCAGCAGCCTTGATTTGCCCGGACATCAGGAACAGCTGCTGGAGGCCGTGGTCAGAACCGGAAAACCCGTCGTGCTGGTACTTATCTGGGGGCGTCCCGCCACCATCAACTTTGCCGACCGTTATTGTAAAGGTATTCTGGCAGCCGGATATCCGGGCGCGCAAGGCGGCCTGGCCATTGCCGAGGCTCTGAAGGGCGATTACAACCCGGGAGGAAAACTCACCGGGACCTGGCCCAAAACGGTCGGGCAACTTCCGATGAACATTCCGACCAAACCCAATGCCAACTGGGAACCGATGCAATACCGCTCTGCTGCAAACAAAGGACTGCTGTACTGCTTCGGACATGGGCTGTCCTATACCACATTCCGTTATGACAACCTGAAAATCGACAGTATTCATTCCCAGACGGCCCACGTTAAAGTGACGTGCCGGGTAACCAATACCGGACGTGTAGCCGGCGATGAAGTGGTGCAGCTGTATGTCAACGACGTGGTAAGCTCAACCACTACTTATGAAAAGAATCTCAGGGGATTTGAGCGTATTCATCTGCAACCGGGCGAAAGCCGGGAAGTTAGTTTCAGCATCGTACCCGACGACCTGATTCTCATTAACGAAAAGAAGGAACGGGTAGTGGAACCCGGTGAATTCAGAGTGATGGTAGGAAGTTCATACGACGATATCCGGCTGAAAGACAGTTTCTTCTATCGGTCTGACACCACAGACGGAAATGTCCAGTCGGCCAACAAGGGCAAGATGATTGACGAATCGAATTTCAAGGAAGAAAAAGAATAACACACATATATTATATTTAGCAACAGGTTCTGGATGGTTGTTACCGTCGTTCAGAACCTGTTGCTCATATAAAAGATGAAACATGCTGAATCTGTCCCGATGAGTAAAAATCAATTGTCGTGAAACACGGGAGTAGAAAATATTCGCTAATTTTACGAAGTTGAAACTCGTATGTCAGTCAGATACTGCGTGAAGCAACTTACCTTAAATTAATACTTATATATGAGATTAAAACGAATCTTTGTCACCCTTTGCCTGGTGAGCTTCATCGGACAACTTTTTGCGCAAGAACGCATCCAAATCAAGTATGGTCCCTATCTGCAAAGCACTAAAGAGACTGAAACTACCATTGTATGGGTAGCTAACAAACCTTCTGTCGGTTGGGTGGAACTGGCACCGGACGATGGCACTCATTTCCTTCAAGTGCCCCGTGAGAGATTTTACGATACAAAAAACGGCATCAAGAACACCGCTTCAGTACATAGTGTCCGGCTGACGGGCCTGAAGCCGGGTACTTCCTACCGTTACCGCATTTGCGTGCAGGAGGTGCTGTCACATAAAGGTACCGAAGTGATTTACGGAAAAATAGACGGCACGGATATGTGGTCGCGCGAGCCCTATCGGTTTACGACAAACGACAGACGAAAACCAGCTACGTCATTCGTTATGCTGAATGACATTCATGGCCGTACGGCCGACATACCCCGCCTGCTGGATGCAGCGAAATTCAGGGAGACCGATTTCGTTATTTTTAATGGAGACATGGTGTCACACTCCAGTACGGAGGAGCAGCTGTTTAACAGCTTTATGAATAAAGCCGTAGAGTTGTTTGCCTCAGAAAAAAACATGTATTACGCACGTGGCAATCATGAGACACGCAGCACCTTTGCTACCTTTTTTCAAAATTACTTTTCCGTAAAAGAACCGCACCTGTATTTTACCATGCGCCAGGGCCCTGTATTTTTCATCTTTTTAGACACCGGAGAAGATAAGCCGGATACCGACATCGACTACTGTGGCATTACGGACTACGATAATTACCGGACAGAGCAGGCTCAATGGCTGGAAGCCGTTGTTGCATCGGAAGAGTTCAAGCAAGCTCCTTACAAGGTGGTTGTCGGACATATGCCGCCCGTGCCTTGGGAAGGTACCATGTGGCACGGTCCTTGGGAAATCTTGCAAAAGTTCGTCCCTGTGCTGAACAAGGCTGGAATCGACTTGATGTTGTGCGGGCACTACCACGTTGACAAACCGGGATTCTATTATTATCAACCCACGGAGCAAATGGAGTTTCCCGTGCTGGTCAACGAAAGCGTAACTGTGTTGCGAGGCGATGCCGATGCGGAGAATCTGACCGTAGAAATAAAAGATTCTACCGGTAAGAGCTTGTTTTCCAAATCGATTCCTTGCAGGATGTAATAATAAAAAAACATTTATCTGTCGTTTATCATGAAAGGGAGAATTGTAGTTTTAATAAGTCTTGCGTGGCTGTTTTTCCTGGCAGGGCATGCCCAAGAGCAGGTAAACAGTGAAGTAAAGAAAGTGTATGTCGTGTTCAAGACCCATTTGGATGTAGGATTTACCGACCTGAGTTCGAAAGTGGAATACAACTATGTTCACGAATTCATACCCAAAGCTTTGGATGTGGCAGAAAGATTGAGAAAAGACGGACAGGGCGAACGTTATGTCTGGACAACCGGCTCGTGGTTGATATGGAGGTATCTGCAAACAGCCTCTCCGAAAGAGGTGAAAAGGTTGGAGAAAGCCATTGCCAGGGGTGACATTGTATGGAATGGGGTACCCTATACGGTAGAATCCGAATCCATGAATCTGGATTTGTTTGAAACTTGCCTGTCGCTGACCCGAAAACTGGATAAGAAATACGGCAAGCATACCATTGCCGCAAAGATGACCGACGTGCCGGGACATACCCGTAGCATCATTGCTCCAATGAACCGGGCAGGTATTCAGTTTCTGCACATCGGTGTAAATTCAGCCTGTCCGGTGCCCGACGTTCCGGCTTTTTGCCGTTGGCGTGATCCGGACGGTAACGAACTTATCTTGGCCTATCAGCAGGATTACGGGACAGAAAGCTTGCTCCCGGATGGTCAGACCGCGGTTGCCATAAACTTTACAGGAGACAACCACGGTCCGCACAGCTATGAAAGGGTAAAGGCTATTTATGCAGATTTGCGGAAACGTTATCCGAATGCCAGGCTGATTGCCTGTTCATTCAACGAAATAGCCAAGGATTTGCTTAAATGCAAAGAACAGCTCCCGGTTGTTACTTCCGAAATTGGCGATACATGGATCTACGGTTACGGCAGCGCTCCCATTCGTATGGCAAAATTCCGTGCACTTTCAGCCTTGTATTCCCAGTGGTTAAAGGATGGCAAACTGAAAAGAGGCAGTGATGAGGATTTGAACTTTGCCGTGGAATTGGGACTTATCGGCGAACATACGCAAGGTATGGATATTAAGACCCATTTGCAGAACTGGGACAAATACGACATGGACAAATTTATTCCGGCCCGCCGGACTGCCCCGTTCCTTAAAGTGGAACAGTCATGGAAAGAAATAGATGCTTACATCGACCAGGCCATTGCCCTGCTGCCCGAAACCTTGCAGGCTGAAGCCCGGGCAACTGTAAAGAGAGCTGAAAGTATTGACGTTCCTGCGTTTACTGACGCTGCAAGGAATGGCGATTATGCCAACTGGCAATGTAGCTTGTTGGCGAACGGCCGTTTGAAAATCGGAGGGCTTTCCTATCAGCAGTTGGATGACAGAGACTATGCCAATTTCCTGGATAACTATCTGCGTAACCATTATGACTGGGCGTTGTACGACCTCAGTAAAATCGGACTGAAAGATTCCAAAGCAACCAGTACCTTATTATATGCACAGGTAATTAAACAGGAAGTCAAACAAGAAACGCAGGGAACACGTATGCTTTATGAATTGGCCTTCCCGACTTCTTCTCGGGTTGACGCGCGCTGTTACCCTGAGAAGATTTATGTCAACTGTCTTGACGCCAAGGACGGAACGAGGGCTGAACTTTCCATAACTCTGGTTAACAAACCGGCAGTGCGTCTGCCGGAATCCTACTGGCTCTCGTTTAATACAGCCGACATTGTTTCCCTCGTGGCTGAAAAGCTGGGAGAGCCCGTCGATTTGCTTGATGTGGTAGAAAAAGGCAACCGGCAGATGCATGGCATTGATCGTTATGTGGATATGATTACGACCAAAGGAACTGTCCGTATCTGGAGCAGAGACGCTTTTTTAATTAATGTGGGCGAACCGCGAGGTTTGAATTATTCCACCCAATATCCTGACAAACGAGGCGGTATTCATTTCAATTTGGGTAATAACTTGTGGAATACGAATTTCTGTATGTGGTGGGAAGGATCCATAACCTATCATTTTACTATTGAATGGATTAGACCGTTCTCCAAATAGGTAAGAATGTAAGCAAATTAGGGCTTTTGCAGGCCGTTAGTCTTGCATAAATATTTAACTCACTGATGGATGCTGTCTGTTATGTGAAAATAATATCGAATAGGTAAAAAAAAAGAGACATTTTTTTTTGCTTTCGAAAATAATCATTAATTTTGGAGCGATATAAATTTAATACTAACCAAAAATCCTAATGTTATGAGGAAATTGAGCTACTTATTTTCCTTGCTTGTTCTCTCCATTGTATGTGGCGGAACAGCATGGGCAGATGATGGCAAATACTACTCAGCCGGAACAGTCGTGACCAGCGTTGATCAGATTAAGGAAGGTGTGGATTATGCCCTTAAAGGACCGGGTGTGAGTCCTTGCTCTTCTACGTATCTGAACGTGGTTATGGACGGCAATGGTGGTTCTGCCTCTCTGACCAGTGATTGTATTTATCAGTTTGAAAGTGCTGGTACAGTTGACGGAAAACCTGCTTTCTATCTGAAGCAGAAGTCAAACGGCATGTACTTGCGCAAACCGGGAAAACCCACAGATGCAACTTTCGGTTATCCCAACGAAAGAACTCCTGATGGTTGGGGTGCAGATTACTTGGCCTTGACCAGTGATAAGAACGACGCATGGCAGTTCTGGGCAGGTGTGGCACAGTCTACCGACGAAAACGATCCTTTCTATTATAATAAAGGAACGGAAGGTAAAGAAGTTATGTTCGTATTTACCTGTACTACGGTTCTGACCGGTGATGATGCTGCTGATGGCGCTTACCGCTATCTGTCAAGTTGGGTATCAGGACACAACATCATGCAGTATCCGGATACGAACGTATGGAATCTGTGGACAGACATTTCAGAAATCGTAGGAACGGCCAAGTTGACGTTGTTGCTTTCTAAACTGTTGCCTGCCGGTCCGGAAGGTACATTTACTCCTGGAGAAAATCCTGGTGATGTATCACAGGACGCTTATAATAAGTTGAATGAAGTATACAAAAAATGCCAGGATTTCATTGACGGAGGTGGTACTTCTGACGATGAGGCAAACGCTCTTTGCGTTGAGTTGCAGGCAGCCTATGACAATTGTAAGAATGCTACCGTAATGGTCGAAGCCGGCAAATATTATTTCATTACCGGTAACAAGGGACGCTCTAACACTACAGGTAAAGGTACAATCTATAACGATGGTTCAAACTGGAAGTGGGATTATGCCGCTTCTCCTGTAACTGACCTGAAATATGCCGTTATGTTGGAGAAGGGTTCAACTGACTCTACTTTCTACATCAAGAGCCCGATTAATGGTACTTATATGGAGGCTATCAATGGTAATTCCAATACCATTAAGGCTGTAGCTAAAGGCAAGGCTGCCGATTATATTATCGGTCATAGTAGCGGTTCTTATTTCTATATGACTAATGCCGGAATTTCTCAGGGCGTGCATGCTGCGGAAGCCGGTATGGTATGTGTAGGATGGAACTATACGGCTGATGCTTCTCAGTGGGTATTCCAGACTATTTCTGATGATATGATCGAAAAGATCGATTCTATAGCTGCACAGGTGAAATTGAACTCAAGCTTGAACGAAATCTATGAAGAAGCTTCAACCGCTTACAGCAACAGCCGTGCATATACCAGCGATGCTACTCCTGACAACGATTATACATCACACGGATTGCTGACAGACGCTTCTCAGATCTTCACCAGCAAGTTGGTGGATACTTCAATTGAAGGTTCAGGTCTGGATTGCTTGCTCAATGGTGTTTTGGCTGGTGCATCAGAATACATCCACAGTACTTGGCAGACTACTGACGCTCCTAACCACTATCACTTCTTCGGAGCCGACTTGAAGAAGGCCGTAAGTGCTGTTACCGTGAAGTACAGCCGCCGTATGTCTGTTGACAGTTGGAAGACCGGTCAGCTTTCATATCCGACCAAGATGAGAGTTTATGCCGCTAACGATACGACTACGGCTAATGGCGACTGGACATGGGTTGGCGATATGACCCCGGCATTTGTTGCTGAAGATTCAACCTTGGCTGGCTCTATTGACTTGGGTGGAAATTATCAGTATGTTCGTTTCGATGTTATTGCTACCGGAAACAACGGTTCGGTAAAGAGCAGCACCATTCCGGGTGCCAAGGCATATCCGTTCTTCTATATGAGTGAACTGGGTATATATGAAGCTACCTACGATGCAGCCAACTCTCCGTTCTCTCAGGTACCTGAGGCTGACGGAAAGGCATTGGAAGATGCCTTGAAGGCTGCCCGTCCTGAAATTCTGGAAGAAAAGGCAACCCAGCCGACTATCGACGGCCTCCAGAGCGCATACGACAAGTTCTGCGAAAGCTATGCAGATCCGCAGCTTGCCCGCGATGCTTATGACAAGGCTCAGACCATGCTCGACAGCGCCGTAGTAGGTACTGAACTGGGTCAGGTAAGCCAGGAGGCTTATGACAACTTGAAGAGCGTTATGGCAACTTGCAAAGACAAGATCCAGAACGTGATGACTATGGAAACTCTGACTGAGGTACTGAACAGTCTGGAAGAGGCTTGTGATAAGTTGGTTGCTTCGGCCGTAATGCCTGCCGCAAACAAGTATTACTATATTCTCAGCACTGGTAACGCACTGAAGAATACGGCTATTGCCGCAGCTAACAATAAGGACGGCCAGCGCCTGACGATGGGTGCCCGCACTGCTGATGGAGCTTTCGATGAGGCTACAGCTATGAGTAACTATGAATTTGTATGGTTGCTTGAGCAGGATGAGGATGGCAAACAGTACTTGCGCAACGTTGGAACCGGTTTCTACATGAACGGTAATACAACAGCCAATCCGAGCACTACTGCTGCCAGAACTCCGGTCAAGGTGGTTTATGGAAAGGCCGGCCAGTTTAATATCGTTATTCTGGAGAATGACTCTACTGAAAGCGGTTCAATTTATTTGAACAATAACGCCAGCAATGTGAACAAGTATTTCTTGGACGACAATTGCTACTATGCATTCCAGGAAGTGAACTTCGGAGATGAGCCGTTTACTTACGTAAATGTTTCTGAAGGATGGCAGTTCAAGTGCTTGCCGTTTGCTGTAACCGGATGTTCTAACGGTTCAATGTACAAGGTTTTGGGTATCAACAGCAGCAACCAGCTTGTGCTTCAGATTGCTGATGTTGTAGCTCCAGGCGAACCGTTCGCTTATCGTTTGGATGATGATTCTGAAGCAACCGAGGATGACTTCGGTGTTGATCTTTCTCAGGGCTTGGTAAGCGAGGGTAAAGTTGTTAACGGTGTTGAAGGCCTCTTGAGTGGAATTACCCTTTCAGAAGGTGGATATGGCGTTCTTTCAGGTACTGCTGATACGCTTACCGTAACAACCGGTTCTAAGGTTATTGGTAACAATAGCGCAATCGTAACCAAGAGTGTTCCTGTAATCGACGAAGAAGGTGACTACATGCTCGAAATTGACGGTACTATCACCGGTGTTGAAACAGGTATCGAAGGAATCGTGATTGTTCCGAAGGATGGCAAGATTTATGACTTGCAGGGTCGTCGTGTAACGAAACCGGGCAAGGGTGTTTACATCATTGACGGTAAGAAAGTTTTCTTTAAATAAGTAAGTACTTAGGTTTATAAGAAATACTTGAAAATAGGCAAGCCCTCTCCGCTTCACCCGGAGGGGGCTTGTTGTATATTGTGGGCCGGCTGGTAACAATATTTTTTCAGTTCGTGCAAAAGTCCTTATGGAGAGCGGGTTAACGCAAAATAGAGGGGAATTACTGAGGTTGCAACAGTATCAAACAGCGTCACTCACTTTTATCAGGGCGTTAATTTTGCATTGTCAGCGCTGATAAAAGAACAGGAGGCGCTCCGAAACCTCAAGTAAACGGAGCCTAGTTTAACCATTTAAAAAGAAAGAATTATGTTGAAGTACAATGTAGTGGCACGTAAGAATCCGCAAACCAAGGAATTGTTGTATTATGCCCAGCTGGTGCCGGTTACGGCGGTTGGATTATCGGCTTTGGCCGCAGCCATCAGTAATGAATGTACGGTGACGATACATGATATAAAGGCTGTGTTGTCAGCTTTGGAAGAAAAAGTGATTTCGTATCTGCAGAGTGGCATGTCAGTACGTTTGGGTGATTTGGGCTCTTTTCATCCTACGGTCAATAGTCGTGGTGCAGCAACTCCGGAGGAATTTAGCAGTACCAATCTGCGTGGGGTAAAGGTTGTTTTCAGTAAAAGTAGTGCCATGAGGTATGGCTTTTCGTTGAAAAATCCCAATCTCCAACTGGTGAGAAACGAAAATGGAGTTGAGGAAAGTGAGCAGGCATAAATATTTTGAAGAATACGTACCGTTGAAAAGCAGAAGAAATGACCGAGAAACGTAAGAATATTTGGAATATAGTAGTGCAAGTGTTGTTGTCAGCATTAACGGCTCTTTCGGGGTTGCTGGCAGGTTGTCAGTGGATGCAATAGTTTGGGCAGTATAAGAGTTCCGGCATGCTTGTCTTTGAATTTCGGACAGGCATGCCGGCATGTTTCGGTAGGGGCGAAATGACGCGGTCGGACGCCGACTCGATGCTTTTAAGTCTGCTGATTTGCGGCTTGCTCAGAAGCTTTCCGTGCAGGTGTTTGAGATCGAAGGAGTTGATTTGTTGGCGTATGCGGCTGATGTATTTTTCAACGTGTAGTCCGGGGGTGGCTGGAATGGTAAACGCAACAATTACGCCGGCAATGGTGGCATGTACGCCGCTTTGCATGAAAAGATACCATAGCAGCATGCCCAGCCAGAGGTATAGCCAGCGGCGCCGAATGTTACAGAGGTTGGCTATGATGAGCAGAAGCAGTACGCCCCCGCCAGCCAGCAGCCATGACAAGGAAAGATGGGATGAATAGAATATGGCTATTACAAGTATGCCGCCAATGTCGTCAACAACGGCAAAAGCAGTCAGAAATACTTTCAGGCTCAAGGGAACTCTTTTTCCAAAGAGGCTCAGAACACCCAGCGAAAAAGCTATGTCGGTGGCCATGGGGATAGCCAGTCCTGTTGCTCCGGGGGTATGGCGGGTGAGCAGTGCAAAGAGTGTTACCGGAACAATCATTCCGCCTACGGCAGCAATGATAGGCAAGAGGGCTTGTCGCAAGTTGGACAACTCGCCAACCAGTATTTCACGTTTGATTTCCAGTCCTGCACTAAAAAAGAAGATTGCCATTAGCGCATCGTTGATGAAGCCGGTCAGGGTTAGCGGATGCCCGCCGTGACTGAACAGGTTGAATGAACCTATTTGGAGGGCTATAGGCTGTTGGAAAAACTGAAAATATTGGTCAGCCCAAGGCGAATTGGCTAAAAGCATGGCCACGACAGCTGTAAAAATAAGTAGGATTCCGCCATTTATGTGATAGCGTGTGGCACTCAAAAAGGAAAAGGCAGTGTGGATGATTCTTTCCATGATAAATAAAGAATATGGTTTATGCCACTATGGCATAAGCGTTTGAAATTCGTTCGCAAAAGTACGAATTTTTAAGAATGTTTCCAAACCTGTTTGGAGAAGTCATACAATAAAATCCGTCTGCGTTTGGATGCAAACGGATTTTATGATGATATAGGGTTATGCGTGTGGACCGCCGTGAGGGGGAGGTGGTGGCATGGGATTCCAATGTGCATCGTGGCGATGGCGTTTCTTGGGCTTTTTAGGTTTTTTCGGTTTCTTGTGTGGGATGGGTTTGTAGTGTCCCGGTGGGCCGGGAGGCGGTAATGTCTGGCATGAATTCATGCCCAAACAAAGGCTAAGCGAAAGCAATAAAAGAAGAAGTTTGGTTTTCATGATGATTGCGTATGACTGTTATGATTATTGATGTCTATGTAATATTTTGCATTAAAGATACAAATAAATTAGTGGAAAGTACGGATAATTTGCTGTAAAGTCGGATTATGCAGGTTGTTTTTGTAGAAAATATACGACGGATTTCTTCTTCTTCAGTCAAGAGGTAAGAAATCCGTCGTGTAGTTGGTTAAATATATCAGAAGTTGCTTTTGGGAAATAATACTGTTTTACAGTAGTCGGCGGCTAAGGTATCGTACAGGATACCAAACCGAAAGGAATCCGACTAAGACAACCGTAGCAAATACCAAAAGAATGTCCCATCCGTGTACGCTGACAGGGTATGCGTCAATAATGAAGTTGCCGGAGGAGTTGCCCAGCTTGAGCCAGCCAAAGGTGCGTTGGCCCCAGCATACCGCCAGTCCGAGAACGATGCCGATTGTTGCTCCAAAAAGTGAAATCAGACGACCTTCGAAGAGGAAAATCTGTCGTATCTGATGGTCGTTTGCTCCAAGGTTGCGCAGCGTTTCCACGTCCTTTTTCTTGTCAATAATCAGCATGGAGAGGGAGCCGACTATATTAAAGCAGGCAATGAGGACGATAAAGGTGAGAAACAGATAGGCCATAACCTTTTCTATGTTCATAATCTTGAAGATGTCTTGCTGCTGTTCGTAGCGGTCGAGTACCTTGTAGCTGTTTCCCGTAATTTTTTTCAATTCTTCTTTAGCTTTCCGAATGTCAACGCCGTCTTTCAATTTCAATTCCAGTGAGGTAATCATTCCCTGTCGCTCAAACAGTCGACGGGCAAAATCAATGGAGGTAATCAGGTAGCTGTTGTCGTATTTTTTCTGATTGACGGAAAACACCACACCCGGCGAATATACTGAATCGATGCTGAAACTCTCTATGGGATTCATCATGTTTATCTGTTCGCCATTGCGTGGGGCACAGATGATGAGCGGGTGGCTGTAGGTTACGCCGTCGCCCATTTGGGCCGCCAGCTGAATACCAGGAATTCCGAAAGGCAGGTTGGCCGTTTGCAGGCGATATTCGCCGTCGCCGTACAGAATGTTTTTTATGTCCGACGTGTGTTGGAACTGGTCGTCCACGCCTTTTACGGTAATCATGATCTGGCGGTCGCCGTAGAGGGCCAGGGCATGGTCTTCAACACAGGCCGATGCCGCTTCGATTCCAGGCCATTGCTTGACGCGCTGCAGGATGGGATCGTCGGCAGCCGCCGTTTTTCCGATAGCCGGGACTACTTTGATCTGCGGGTCAAACGAGGTAAAGAGCGAGGCTACCAAATCGCGGAAACCGTTGAATACCGACATGACACAAACCATGGCCATGGCGGCCAGGGCTACGCCGCCGACAGAAATGCCCGAAATGATGTTGATGGCGTTGTGACTCTTTTTTGAGAACAGGTAGCGCCGTGCAATGTAGAATGGAAAAATCATTTCTTCAGCAGTTCGTCAATATGTTCAATGTAGTCTAAAGAGTCGTCTACAAAGAATTTCAGTTCCGGAATAATTCGTAGTTGGAAGCGAAGGCGCTGTCCCAGTTCATAGCGGACGGCTTTCACGTTGTCGTTGATGTTTTTGATGATTTCCTCGCCGCGGTTGGAGGGGAAGATGCTCAGATAGGCCCGGCATACGCTCAGGTCGGGACTGATGCGGACGGCGCTTACCGATACCATGACGCCATGCATGGATTTGGTCTGGAGCAGGAAGATTTCGCTCAGTTCCTTCTGTATCAGTCGTGATATTTTTTGTTGTCTTGTCGTTTCCATATTTTGTTCGTAAATAGTGTATGGTTACAAAGATAGGCTTGTTTTCTGATTTATTCGGCCATACCCGTCGTGAAATTTTCTTCTTTTTTACGGATTAGCGTGAGTCCGTCGCGCAGGGGCAGGATGACGGTTTCTACGCTTTGGTCGTTGGCCACCATGTCATTGAAAGCTCTTATGCCCTGCGTTTGTGCGTCACGATCGTAGGCCGGGTCAATGACGTGTCCGTACCATAGCGTATTGTCAGCCAGGATGAATCCGCCGGGGCGTACCAGCGGAAGCACCAGCCGGTAGTAGTCGGTGTAGTGTCGCTTGTCGGCATCAATGAATACGAGGTCAAAGGCAGCCTGTCCCAGGGTCGGAATCATTTCCTCCGCTTTTCCGATGAGGGGCCTTACCCGTTTCCCGTAGGCCGATTCGGCCAGATTCTCATGTATCAGGTCTTCCAGTTCGTCATTGACTTCGATGGTATATACCGTGTCGTCGTCCGAAGCCAGTCCTTCGGCCATACACAAGGCGGAGTAGCCCGTAAAGGTGCCCAGCTCCAGCACCCGGTGGGGCCGAATCATGCTTACCAGCATTTTGAGCATGCGGCCCTGCAGATGTCCGGACACCATTTGCCCGTTCACCAGCCGCAGGTGGCTGCGGCGGTCAATGAGGCGCAGCGTGTCGCTCTCGGGCGAGATGTGTGCCAGGATGTACGCTTCCAGTTGTTCGTTCAGTTCGGTGGTCACGGGGCGGGTATTCAGGGCTTAAAACGGGAATGTGTCGGGGCTGTCGTTCTCAAACAGGGTTTTTACCGTATTCATTTCCATGAATGACGTGCGCTGTTCCTTGCGTTGACTGCCCAGATAGCAGATGCGGTCCTCGGGTTTGAGCAGGCCGTCGCCCAGCAGTTTGCGCAGGGCGGCCAGCAGGAATTCGTGGCCGTAGCTCTTGATGGGCATATAGATGGCCGAAACGCCGTATGAGAGGGCCAGGTGGCGCACGGTGTGCGGCTGGTAGCAGATGGCCAGGATGGTACATTGTCCGCGGAACGATGACACGTAGCGTGCCGTGCGGCCCGTATAACTGTCCATGATGATGGCGCGCAGCTGCATCTTGTGGGTGGCGTTAACGGCTTCCTTGGCAAAGAATTCGGTCATGTCGCACGAATCCGACAGCGGCAGACTGACGTCATTGTTGTCGGCAAATACGTCCTTTTCGGCCTGCATGGCAATGTCTACCATGGTCTTTACGGCCTCTACCGGATAGCTTCCGTAGGCCGTTTCGCCGCTCAGCATCAGGGCGTCGGCACGCATATACACGGCGTTGGCTATGTCGGTCACCTCCGTACGCGTGGGGCGCGGGTTCTTAATCATGCTTTGCAGCATCTGTGTGGCTACGATTACGGGCTTGTGTGCCTTGATGGCCTTGTCCACAAGGCGGCGCTGGATACCCGGTATGTATTTCTGGTCTACTTCAATGCCCAGGTCGCCTCGGGCCACCATAATGCCGTCGGCCACTTCCAGAATCTCGTCGATGTTGTTCACACCTTCCTGGTTTTCTATCTTGGCAATGATGCGGATGTCGCTCTGGTGCTCATCCAGTATTTTCTTGACTTCAAGTACATCTTCCTTGGAGCGTACAAAAGAGTGGGCGATAAAGGCCACGTCCGCCTCGATGGCAAAGAGGATGTTGTTGCGGTCGCGCGGAGTCAGTGCCGGCAGGTTGATGCGTACGCCCGGCACGTTTACGCTTTTTCTGGCCCCCAGGGTGGCTGCGTTTTCAACCCGGCAAATCAGGGCTTCGTCGGTCTTGTCCTCAACAATCAGGCCCAGGTCGCCGTCGTCAATCAGGATGTGGGCGCCGATGTTGACGTCGGCCACGAAGTCCGGATAACTTACGGCAATGCAGTCGTGGGTGGTTATGCTTTCGGGCGAACCGATGACCTGTACCTGCTCGCCGCGGGCAAAGGGTATGGGCTCCTCACACACGGTGGTGCGCACTTCGGGGCCTTTGGTATCCACCAGAATGGCAATGTGGCTCGACACCTCGCGTACGTTGTTGATGACGCGGGTCATGCCTTCCGGACCCTGGTGGGCGGTATTCAGACGAACAACGTTTACCCCTGCATCATACAGGCGCTGGATAAAGTCAACGCCGCAGCGGGCATCTGAAACGGTGGCTACAATCTTTGTTTTTTTGTACATCTCTATAAAGCTAAAAAACTGTCGTTATTGAAAAGAATCAAGTCGGGCCGGCGGGGAGTCGGCTTACAGGGGCTGTCCGCACAGCGCCTCTACTGCCAGCCGGTAGGAGTCGAGCCCGAAACCGCAGATTACTCCGCGGCAGGCGGCTGAAATCATGGATTGGTGACGGAAGGCTTCACGCTGGTGTACGTTGCTGATGTGTACTTCAATCACGGGGGACGTGATGGAGCGTATGGCGTCGTGCAGGGCCACCGACGTGTGCGTGTAGGCTCCGGCGTTCAGTACGATGCCGTCGTAGCTGAAACCTACCTCCTGAAGTTTGTTGATGAGCTCGCCCTCTATGTTGCTCTGGAAATAGTTTATTTCCACCTCGGGGAAACGGTTGCGCAGAGCGGCCAGACAGTCGTCCATGTTGCGCTGTCCGTAGATGCCGGGCTCTCGGCGTCCTAACAAGTTGAGATTAGGGCCATTGAGAATCAGAATTTGCATGTTTTCTTGGGATTTATGTGGAATTCCGTAACTTTGCCATGAAAGTAGGAGCAAAGATACAAAAAAACAATGGAATAATCCGGCAAACCCCTATCAATTAGCACGGCGCTGCGCCGTGTGCTCTTCCGGTTTTTTTCCGTGCCGGCTGGCGGCATCGGGGAAAGCACCTTGAAAAAACAGGGTCCGACTTAAATCCTGCTGGCCGGCACTTTGTTTTTTCCGGCTGCATGGCTGTGCGGACGGGGGCGGGGAGCCGGGGGGCGTTGCCGCATTCCGAACCATTCAGAAAACTATGTCACGGATTATTTTGGAAACTCAAAGACTTCAGCTGCGCGAAATGACTCTTGCCGACCTGCCGTCGCTGGCGGCTGTCTTGCAGGATGAAAGGGTGATGTACGCTTATGAGGGGGCTTTTAGTGATGCCGAAACGGCTTTGTGGATGCAAAAGCAGCTCCGTCGTTACCGGGAGCATGGATTCGGGCTTTGGGCCGTGGTGCTGAAGGACACCCGTGAAATGATCGGGCAGTGCGGCATTACCCTGCAGGAATACAAAGGGAAACAGGTGCCCGAAATCGGTTATTTGCTGGCACACGGACATTGGCACAGAGGGTATGCCGCCGAGGCGGCCGTGGCTTGCCGGGAATACGGATTCAATACGCTGAATTTCAACGCCCTGTATTCCATTATACGTGACACGAACGTGCCTTCGCAGCAAGTGGCCCTCCGCAACGGCATGACCCTGGTGGACACCATTGTCAAGTTCTATCGCGGGGTCAGGATGCCCCATTGGGTCTATCGTGTTCAGAAGGGCAGATGAGGCTTGCCCGCAGGTGTTGCGTAGCGAGGGGGCGGAAACGGCGTTTTCCGCTTGTCTTTGCCCTTGCCTTTATGTATCTTTCGTATCTTTGCATGGCAGGAACATGATGAGCGTATGAACAAGAGCAAACAGACCCAGGAAAATACCGCCTCAGGCGAGCCTTCGTACATTACCGGATATGTGCGGTATCTGTGGCTTGAGGAGGGGCTTTCAGACAATACGCGCAAAGCCTATCGTGAGGATTTGCAGCGTTTTCTCGACTTTGCCGCCGAGCGGGGCATTGACGTGCTGAAGGCCGATTTGGCCGTGTTCCACGATTTTGTGTATGCCTTGCACTCTATGGGCATTTCCGCCCGTTCCATAGCCCGCATCGTGTCGGGCATCCGTTCTTTCTATCATTTTCTGGAAATCGACGGCTATTTGCCGGCCAATCCGGCCGTTCTGCTCGAGGCGCCGCGCATCGGTCGTCATTTGCCCACCGTGCTGACGCTTGACGAGGTCAACCGCATCGAGGACGCCATTGATCTGGGCGAGCCTGAGGGTGTGCGCAATCTGGCCATCATCGAGCTGCTTTACAGTGCCGGGCTGCGGGTTTCGGAGCTGTGCCAGCTGCGCCTGTCGGCCCTTTATCTGACCGACGGCTATATCCAGGTGCTGGGCAAGGGCCAAAAAGTGCGGCTCGTGCCCCTCTCGCCGGCAGCCATAATGCAGTTGCGCCGGTGGCTTGAGCAGCGGGCCGACATCGAGCCCAAGCCGGGTGAGGAAGATTATGTGTTTCTTTCCCTGCGCCGGCGGTCACATTTGTCCACCATTACCGTGTTCCATATCGTGAAGGTGCTGGCCGAGGCTGCCGGCATACAGAAGAACATCAGTCCTCATACGTTCCGGCATACGTTTGCTACCCATTTGCTTGAGGGCGGCGCCAACCTGCGTGTAATTCAGACCTTGTTGGGGCATGAAAGCATTACGACTACCGAAATCTATACGCATCTCGACCTGAACAACCTGCGCCGCCAGGTGTTGGAGCATTTCCCGCGTAATTTGCCGTCGGGTGACGACGGCGACGAAGCCCCCGCAACCGACTGACCTTCCGCACCACCCCCCTTGTTGTGTCCTGCCGCAGGCAATCTTTTCAAAAAAATCCGTCAGGCACTCCGCAAAAAAGATGTATCTTTGCATCTATTCAAGAAAATCCAGCATAAAAATGAAGATACTTCATACTGCCGATTGGCATTTGGGCAATGTATTCCACCGGCACGGCCGTGAGGAGGAGCATCGCCATTTTTTACAGTGGTTACTTAATGTTTTGACCGACGAGCAGCCCGATGCGCTGTTTATTGCGGGTGACGTGTTTGACCATGCCAACCCTTCGGCAGCTGCCGAACGCCAGCTCTATGATTTTCTGATTCATGCCACGCAGCAGGTTGAAGGGCTGCAGGTGGTGCTGATTGCCGGCAATCATGACGGCGCGGCCCGGCTGGAGGCGCCGTCGTCCATTTTGGGCATGCACCGCGTGTTTGTGCGCGGACTGGTGCATCGCCTGCCTGACGGTCAGATTGACTTCGACCGCCATGTCATTCCGCTTCATTCCCGTTTGCACGACCGCGTGGAGGCCCTTTGTCTGGCCATTCCCTATTTGCGCAGCTGTGATTATCCCGAAGGATTCACGGCTCAGGAAGGCATGCGCAGTTTTCTGCAGGGCGTCAGCCAGGCTGCGGCAAAAAGCCGCTATGCCGGCGTGCCGCTTATGGCCGTGGCCCATTTTTATGCCACCGGGGCTGAAATTAATGATGCGGAGCACAGCGAGCGTCTCGTCGTAGGCGGGCAGGACTGTGTGGACCTTTCCAAACTGGGCGTCGGCAAACTGTCCTACGTGGCGTTGGGCCACATCCATAAGGCCCAGCGTGTGGGTGGGCGTGAAGAGGTGCGTTACAGCGGCAGTGCCCTGCCCATGTCGTTCGGCGAGCGGGGCTATCGTCACGGTGTGGTGTGCGTGGAGCTCGACGAGCAGGGGCAGGCCCAAATCCGTCAGTTGCCTTATGAGCCCTTGCGCGCCCTGTGGGCCGTGCCGGCTTCGGGGTGTGCCGAGCCCGATGAGTTGTTGCGTGAAGTCAGCCGTCTGCCCCGGGTGGGTAAGTCAAATGCCGACGATGCCGCCTGGCCCTATCTGGAGTTGCGCGTGCATCAGAACGTGCCCGACCCCTCGCTGCAAAACCGCCTGTTTGAGGCTCTGGCCGACAAGGCTGTCCATTATTGCCGCACGGTGAGCGTGTCCGACGCGCCGGTGCATGAGGATGAACATTATTCCCTGCAGGGGTTGCAGCAGACGTCGCCTCTGGAACTGGCCGGCCGGTTCTACCGGCAGCGCTACAATGAGGATATGCCCGAATCCTTGCAGCAGTTGTTCCGGCAGGCCCAGCAGGACATGGAGCAGCAGTCCTGACGGCGGCCGGCTGTTTTTTCCCGTTTTTTTCTTCCCCTTCTTCCATGATTTGAACCGATTATGAAAATAGATAAGATAACGCTATGCAATCTGACGTCGCTTGCCGGTGAGCAAGTGGTGGATTTTACGGTGGAGCCTCTTCGCTCGGCCGGGCTTTTTGCCATTACGGGCGACACGGGTGCAGGCAAGTCGACCCTGCTGGATGCCGTATGTCTGGCCCTGTACAACAAGTCGCCGCGTTTTGACGGGGCTGAAAAGCTGAATGCAGACGAACGCGAGGTGCGCCAGACCGACGGTAAGGCTCTGTTGCAGACTGACGACGTGCGCAACCTCATGCGGCGCGGCTGCACCGAGGCTTACTCACGGGTGGAGTTTACGCTTGAGGGCGGGCGGCGCTATGAGGCCGGCTGGCAGATGAGCCTGAACCGCAACGGCAAGCCACGTCCCGTAGTACAGACGCTGCGTCAGCTGGCTCCGCGCCAGGAGGAAGTGCCCTCGGGCGAGGTTCCGGCACGCATCGTAGAACTGATAGGGCTGGATTATACGCAGTTTACACGTACGGTACTGTTGGCGCAAAACAGTTTTGCCAATTTCCTCAAGGCCAAGCGTGTGGACAAGTCGGCGCTTCTGGAAAAACTCACCGGAACGGAAATATACGGCAAGATTTCGCAGAAAATATATGAACACTATACCGAGGCCAACACCCGGATGAACATGCTCTCCAACGACTATCAGACGGCGGCGGCACGTTGTATGGACGAGCCTGACTACCGCAAGATGGAAGAGGAGCAGCAGCTGGTGGATTCGCAACTGAAGAACCATCGTGAGCAGCTCCTTTCGCTGCAGGAGCAGCTGAAGGATTTCGAGGCTTATTTCAAGGCACTTGAGAACGTACGGCAATGCGAACAGCGATATACCGAGGCCAACCGCAACTATGTGTCGGTTCATGCTCAGGAGCTCGAGCTGAAGCGCCACGACCTGGTGCTTGAGGTGCAGCCGGTGTTTCAGGAAATCAAGGTGCGTGAGGCTGACATCAGCGACCTCCGCCGGCAGGAAGAAAAGAACCAGGAACTGCAGGAGCAGAGCCGTGTGCGGGTGGAGCAGTACCGTAATCAGCTGCAGCAGGCCGTGGAGCGCGAAAAGAGTGCACGCGAGTTGCTGCGTCTGCGCCAGCCGGCTTTAAAGAAAGGATATGCCCTGAGCGGCGAAATCAGGCAGGCCGAGGGCCAGTTGGGAAACTTGCGCAATGATTTTCATCAGTCGGAGCTTAAACTGGAGGAGTTGAGGCTGAGTCTGGCCACGCGGCGCCGTGAATATGAGGAAAACAAACGGACGTTGGCCGAGCTGGAACAGATGCTTCAGTCGCTGGCCATCCATCAGCGCATGTTTGACAGCTACGAATTGCTGCTCGACAAGTTCAAGCAGCTTTCTGCCGTTACCGACCGCCAGCAGCAGCGCACCAAGCAGCTGGCCGAGTTGCAGAACCGTAAGGTGGTGTTGCAGGCGTCAACTGAAAGGATGGTTAAACAACGCAATGAATGCGAGTCCCGTTTGCAAACCTTGCGCAACGAATTGAAAATACATCAGCAGGCCAACAGCGGACACGACGGGAAAACGCTTCAGCAAAACGTGGCCAAGCTGCAGGACCAGCTGAACAAGCTGGAAGGCGCCCGCACCTTGTGGAACCGTATTTCCGAGGGGTATGCCGAAATCAGTGAAAAGAGCGCAGCCATTGCCCGCGACAAGATGGATATGGAGCAGACCAACCGTCAGATTGGCGAATGGGAGGTTGAGGTGGAGCGCCTTACCGAGCATTTCAAGGTGCTTGAGCGCTCGCATCTGTTGAGTCAGAGTAAGGATATTGTGCGCCTGCGCAACGAACTCAAGGAGGGAAGTCCTTGCCCGCTTTGCGGAGCTACCCATCATCCGTATCATACGGAGACGGAGCGTGAGCTCGGACAGCTTATCGACAATATTGAACGCGATTACGACGAGGCGCAGCGGAAGTTGCAGCATGCCGTTAAAACGCTGGCCGCACTGCGTGAGCAGCAGTCGGCGGCCCGTTCGCGCTATGATACGGAAAACGAGTATCTGTCCCGCCGTCAGGAGTGGGTCAGGGCCGATGTCGAATCGTGGGGCACGTATGCCCATCTTGCTCCCTCGTTTGCCGATTGCTCGCCCACGGTCAATCAGGACGCCCGGCGTATTATGATAGAGCAGTTGCTCGAAAACACCGTGACTTCGCTTGAAGCAGCCGGAGAGGAGTTGGAGGTGTACAACCGGCATCAGACGGAAATCAACCGTATCAATGCTCAGATGGCCGATATTGACCTGGCCTTGAGCGAAAGCCACGACCAGCTGAATTCCATCAATACCTCAATCAAGGTATGTCAGTCGCAGGCTGAAACGCTGCAGCGGCAGTTGCAGGACGACGAACGCCAGGCCGGCGAGGTGTATGAGCGGATTGATGCCCTGTCGACCCTGTCGGCATGGTTCTCCGACTGGAAGAATAACCGCGATGCCTTCCGCTTGAAGCTGACCAACCTGTATGAAGCCTGGAAGAGTGTGAATACCCGTCTGACTTCGGCCCGCGAGAAAAATGTGGAATTGGAGCATACCATTAAGGAACTGGCGGCTATTGAGGATACTACATCCGTACAGAGTACGCAACTTCGTGACAAATGTGCCCATTTGAGCGAGGTGCTCCACGACAAGCAGAAGGAACTGGAACTGCTCTTCGGCAAAAAGTCGCCTGAGGCAGAGGCTGAACGTATGGAAAAGGATATCAGCCGGGCACAGGAACTGACCCAGGAATCGCAGGCCTGTTTTGAAAAGGAAAACGAGAATTATCAGAATCTTAAGGGAACGGGGCATAACCTGTTCGAAAACCGTCTGAAGCGCCAGCAGGAAATGAGTGAGCGCCGGTCGGCACTGGACTACTGGATTCTGAAATTCAATGCGTCGAACGCTCCGTTGCAGTTTGCCGAGCTGGAACGCATATTCAGCGATCCGCGTGACTGGGCCGCCCTGCGTCGCGACATCGACCAGCGCATCAAGCAGGTGACCATTGCCGAGAACGAGTTGCAGAGTGCGCGCCGCACCCTGCTCGAAACGCAGAATACCACCGGCGGCAGTTATGGTGAGAATACCGAAGTACGCAACGAATTGCAGCGGCGTACGGTTGAGCTGGATGGACAAATCAGCCAGCTTCAGCAGCGGGCCGTTGAAATTTCGAATCGTCTGTATGCCCACAAACTGGGCATGGCCGAGGCCATGAAGGTGAAGCAGCAACTGGAGGAGGCTACCCACTTGCGTGACGAGTGGTGGAAGTTGAATACGCTTCTGGGCAGTGCCGACGGTAAGCGTTTCCGTGAACTGGCGCAGAGCTATACCTTCCAACTCTTGGTAGAGCAGGCCAATTTGCAGTTGCGTCACCTCTCGCCGCGCTATCAGCTCTATTCGCCCAAGGGCTCGCTTACGCTGGAGATTATTGACCGCGACATGTGTGACGAACACCGTTTTGTCAGCTCGCTTTCGGGGGGCGAGACTTTTGTCGTCAGTCTGGCACTTGCGCTTGGCCTCTCGTCCATGTCAAGCCGTAATCTGGCTATCGGCAGCCTGTTTATTGACGAGGGCTTCGGCAATCTTGACCATGAGTCGCTCGACCTGGTTATGAACGCGTTGGGCAACCTTGAAAATGCGCAGGGCCGTAAGGTGGGTGTCATCAGCCATACCGACCAGATACGCTCGCAAATCAGTCCGCAGATACGGCTGGTCAAGACCCCTCGCGGCGGTCAGAGCCGCATTGAAGTGGGGTAATGAAAACTTGTTTGTTCAATCTTAAAAATACCGATTGCTTATGTTCATGAATCAGTTTTATCTGACCATTACGTCAGAGCATCTGGAGAAAGTGCTCCAAAAACTCATTGACATGGGGCTTGCTGCCGGCAAGAATATCCTGCTGGCCATTGTTGTGTATATAGCCGGACGTTTTATTATCAAGCTTATTAACCGGCTGATGTTGCGTACGTTTGCGCAGCGAAAGGTTGAATTGTCGGTACAAACTTTTCTCAAGAGTTTTATTAATATCCTGTTGACCATCATTCTGATTGTTTCGGTAATCAGTGTGCTGGGCATCAATACAACATCCATTGCAGCCTTGCTGGCATCGGCCGGTGTGGCTGTGGGTATGGCCTTGTCGGGCAATTTGCAGAATCTGGCCGGCGGTCTGATTATCTTGGTATTCAAACCTTATAAGGTAGGTGATTATATTGAGGCACAGGGCACGCAGGGCACAGTGCGCGAAATACAGATATTCCATACCATCGTAACGCGTCCCGACAGTACGTTGGCCTATGTGCCCAACGGGGCCATGAGCAGCGGCCTGATTACCAACTATTCCCGCAACGAGTTGCGCCGTCTTGATTTTGTGGTGGGAGTGGATTATGGAGTCGACGTCAGTCGCGTGGAGGAGATTACCCGCCGTATTGTTGACAACAATCCGCTCGTCCTGTCGGATCCGGCACCGTTTATAGCTGTTGACGCTTTGGCTGAGAGCAGTGTGAATGTTTTGATTCGCGTGTGGAGTAAAACGACCGACTATTGGAAGCTCTACTACGATTTGCGGCGTGAGATTTACGACACGTATAACCGTGAAGGCATTGATTTCCCGTTCCCGCAGCAGACGGTGCATATAGCCAAGTCGTAGGCTGCATGCGGGTTCTGCCCGCGCCGGTTGAAATAAAAAAGGAGCAGCGGCAAGCTACATTACGGATGGCTTGCCGCTGCTCCTTTTTATTTAGGGAAAGCAAGATGATTGGCTTTATTGTTTGGCAGAACGCTGCCCGTTTATCTCTACCACTTCATAAACCAGCAGTACGGATTCATATTCTGCAGCAAAACCGTCGTCCCACTTTCCGTCGTCAGTTACTTTCAGGGTTGCCCGAACGGACTTGCCGTTTTTCTTTCCACCCGTCAGACGGTCATATTGGGTTTCCAGTTGCCCTCCGGTACGGTCGGCCACCCAATATTCGGTAGAACTGCCGTCCGGCGTAAAGCTTCTTACTTCGTGACCGATGCGTAGTGTGCCTTGCAGCGTTTGCAGGGTGGTGTGTTTGTCGTCGGTTGCCGTGGTGGCTGTGATGCTGCTCTCGTCAAACAAAGGGGCATCCTGTCCGATTTCAACAAACAGCGCCTTGCCCGGAGCCGAATCAAACAGCTCAAAATAGCGCATGCCGCTGTTTCCTACACCCCAGCCGCTGCAGGTGATGGGTATGGGGTAGTGTGACATGCTGTCCTGTATTCTTTTGGCATATTCTCCGTCCGGTTTTAAAACGTAGCGTTCTACTCCGGGCCTTCCGGCGTCGGTCTTTTCCAGACGTGCTGTCTGACGGGCGTCCCATCCGGGCTGTCGGGCCAGGGCCTTGAGCAAAGCGTCGGGACCTGCACCTTCCATCTTAATCCATTGCATAAGACGGTGGGGACGAGCGTCGTTATTGCGTACCATTACGGCACCTTCGGCGTCAGCCAGCACCGTAATATTTTTGCTGTGCTGGGCCCAGAACGTAAGTCCGCCTCCTGTTACTTTTCTCCATTCAAAGCCTTCGTAGGGCGCACGTTGTGGCGCTTTTTCAGATGTTTTTTCAGTAGGAGCGGGTGTGGATGAACCGTTTCCCTTTGGAGGCTGGCAGGCTATGGTCAGTCCCATAAACAAGATGGGGAGAAAGTATGATTTCATGGCGTGTAGAAAAATTAAAGTTTGAAGTAGTATGGATTAAATCCCCAGTCGTTTTTTCAGTTCCATGAGGATTTGAATATCTTTGTCGCGCATTTTCCCGTTGGTGCCCGGCGGACAGTTGAGAATGAGGATGTTGTCGTTCTTGGTGCATTGGCGATACAGCTTCTCCAACTCGTCTACCGTTTTGTATTTCAGGTCTTTTGAATTGTAGAACCAGCATTGGCTGATGCATACGGTTGATTCCCAGGGCATGTAATACTGCTGGCCGTTGTAGGTAAACAGCTTGGGGTCGTTGTCGGTGGGCAGGTAGGGGTCGCCCAGTCTGAAGTCGCTCGGGAAGTAGCGTATGGGGTAACCTTCCTTTTGCTGGTCGGGCAATATGGGGTGGGTATCGGTATTCTGAGGCGAACCGATGCTCCAGTTCACGCCAATCTGGCAGTTGGGTTCGCGGCTCTTGATGGCCTGGTAGATTTGCAGTATCGGCCACCGGTAGTTCTGCTTGGTCCATCCGCCGTCGAGCCAGAATTCAACCAGCGGAACGCGTTGCGCGCGTACTTTCTGCAGCAGTTCGTCAATCTGTTTGAGCATGTATGCGTTGTAGGCAGCGTCTTTCGACGGGTCGTTGACCTCGGGGTTTACTTTCCGGTCCCATAGCGAATAGTAGAGTCCCAGTCCGATACCGTATTTCTTGCATGCTTTGGCCACGGCCGTCACCACGTCGGTCGTATTGCCCGACGACGCCACGTCGTATTCGGTATAGCGGCTGTCCCACAGGCAGAATCCGTCGTGATGTTTGGTGATGAGAATGACGTATTTCATACCGGCGTCTTTGGCCGTTTTTATCCATTGCTCGGCGTCAATTACGGGCGGCGCGTACGAGGAGGCAGGTTTGGAGCCGTCGGTCCATTCTTCGTCATGAAAGGTGTTGATGCCGAAGTGGATAAACATGCCGTACTGCCGTTTGATTTGTTGCTGTTGGGCCTTGCTGGGAGAGGTTGAAGGTTCGGGCAGGATGTAGCGGTGGTCTGCCAGGGCCGGTTGGGCCAGCAGCATCAGGCTGAGGCCTGAAAGCACGAAAGCTTTTTTCAGTTTGTTTTTCATGATAAGTAGATTTGAGTGATGAATAATATGTGTAAACATAAAACGGAAAAGTGTCTCCATTTCTCTAAAAGCGTGGAGAAGACACCTTTCCGTTTTTTTTGATGGATGTGTATTGAAATATTTCAGTCTGCCGGGAGCGTGCCGCATGCGCCATACGGGGTGTTCCCGTATCTCCCCGGACAGTTTTTCCTATTTCACTTCGCTGCCCGGCTTCACTTCGCGGTCAACGGTCATGACGCTCAGACTTCCGTCAAAGTTCTCGGCTGAGAGAATCATGCCCTGGCTTTCAATGCCGCGCAGCTTGCGGGGGGGCAGGTTGGCGATAAAGCATACCTGCTTGCCTACCAGTTCTTCGGGTTCATAGTAATCGTGGATACCGCTCAGGATCACACGGTCTGTGCCGCTGCCGTCATCCAGCACGAATTTCAGCAGTTTTTTGCTCTTAGGCACTGCTTCACATGCTTTTACTTTTACGGCTCTGAAGTCGGATTTGCTGAATGTTTCAAAGTCTACGAATTCTTCAAACAAAGGTTCAACTTTTACTTTGGAGAAGTCGATTTTTTCTGCAACGGGAGCAGAAGTTTTGGATTCTGCTTTCTTAGGCATGTCCAAGGGTTTCATTGTGGGGACCTTTTTTGTGGTTCTTTCATACTCGACCAAGCTGGTGTTAATACTATTAAATTCTCCATATTCCAATTATCCCCCATACTTCATATTTTTGCTCTACTTTGAGTCACTTTGCGGGCAAATGATGTAAAATATGATGTAAATGATGTAGGGCGATAGTAGTATATGCAAGAGCATATTCATATACAAGAAATTATAACTTCTCTTATTTACAATGTCAATCCACATCAAAGTAACGCTTCCTTATCTTTTCCTGCTTCAGAACAAGAAAAAAGAACACACAACACTCTGTATGTTCTCTTTCTGTATGTGAAGTCCAATATTATACTTTGAAGTAGCTATCCAATCCTTTGAACTCTTCCGCTTTGATATTCCTGGTCTTTATCGTTATCGTTCGACATATTACTCCTTCCATTTCATCCATAATAGAATACTATTTTCTTCTATAAATCAGAACTGAGTAATATGTGGAAGATTTTGGACATATTAGCGTGATTTTTTCCAGATAAAACCAGACACCCAACACATATCAATATTTTTTACTATTTGTACCAAGGACAGATTATGGGGATATTTTCCTATATTCTGTACCTTTTCTGTATGTTATTACTACATTGCTCTTTTCCGCTGTCGTAATGCTTCCATATCTGTAGAGTATCTGCTGGCTTTTTCCTGATCATGTTCCTTTCCACGGCAGTTCTCAAATATCTTCATATAAATTTCATCCACCACCCCTACGATTTCTTTCTTGCATCTCACACATGTAATCTCAACACTGCAATTTCCCGCCACCTTAAACAACTGCTTTCCGCAGGACGGGCAGCTCACATATCTCATCTTAACTCTCTCAGTCATCATCAAAGTCCTCCTGACATTGTACAATTTGTGTACCATTCAACGGATAAGGGAAATGAAAACCATTGATGATTGTATACTCTGGATAAATGAGTTCCGATGTGCCGAAGTCCGCACCATTCATCCTGTGACCTTCTTGCTGATCTTTTCGACTAGTATAACACCATTAAAAAACTATCTCTCCTCCATAAACCACATATTGTTGTCCTCATAGAAAAGATGGCTCTCTTTTCCGTCAACAATACAGGTATAACGTATTCCGGATCCGCCTGCTTTCAGGCTTGCCGCTCTTCTTACATCTGTTACTTTCTGAATCTCATATACATGGCCATCCTTCCAGATAAAGCTCCTTGGCAGAAGCCTTCCGTCATTTGTAAATTCAGCCATGACATTTACATATACCTTGCTGCTTTCCATAATAGTTCAATCCCTCCTGTCTATCCAAAGTACCCATGCGGATGTACCGTATGATCAGACTTTGCATCACATGCTGACAGTATTCTGTCACGGTACATAAGCCCTCTCTGGACACTGTAAAATCCAAATCTTTTGCGGATAATATCAACCGTCTCATCCATTTTCATCTGTTTTTCTCTTGCCTGAGGATCCATGAACATGTCCAGCTGCTCCCAGAAATAATCTGTCACAAGATCCGTTCCACGTATTCCTATGCTCCGCAGTGGCTTTTGAAAGAACTCTGGCCGGCTGCTTTTCAGTTCCTTATCATCTGCCGGCAGTCTGTAGTTGTCTTTGTATAGCCTGTATCCAGCCTCTGCAATCTCTTTGGTGATATTGCTCGCATTCTGTAACTTTACCTGTTTTGAAAAATGGAACAGTTCTTTGTCACGGACACTGATCTCAACAGTCCGGCACCGGAAACCATTCTCCCGGAGTCTTGCCGCTACACTTTCTGCCAGAATGTATAACACAATCTTGACATCTTCATCTGTTTCCATATCCCTGGGCGTTGTTGTACTGTTGCCTACGGACTTGACCGGAGCTGATGTGTTTTCCAGCTTTACCGGAGATTCATCATATCCATTAGCAAAAGCCCACAGAATACTTCCCATCTTGCCAAGTTTTCTGACTAGCAGGGTTTCATCAGATTTTGCCAGATCTCCGATAGTCCGGATTCCCATGCTATATAACTTTTTATTCGTTGCATTTCCCACATATAACAGATCAGAAACTGGAAGACACCAGGCTTTTCTCTGAAACTCATCCTCATACATAGTAGTAATGGCATCCGGTTTCTTGTAATCCGAACCAAGTTTTGCAAAAATCTTGTTGAACGACACACCCACGCTCACCGTAATGCCAAGTTCTTTTTTCATCCTGCTGCTGATTTCCTGTGCAATATGAAATCCGTCTCCCTTGAGAGTTGCGCTGTCTGTCACATCCAGCCAGGACTCATCAATTCCGTATGGCTCTCTCTTATCTGTATAGTCAGCATAAATTTCCTGTGCCATTCTGGAAAATCTGAGATACAGATCCATTCTTGGGGGAAGAAATGTTATGTCCGGGCATACCTGTTTTGCCTGCCATAATGCCATTCCGGTTTTTACACCATATCTCTTGGCCGTATAATCAGCGGTCAGCACAATTCCATGTCTCGCCTCAGGATCACCTCCTACTGCTACAGGCTTTCCCCGAAGCTCCGGATGATGCAGAAGCTCTACTGATGCATAAAAACAGTTACAATCACTATGCAGTATTGTCCGGTTCACTGAATCACCTTCTTTCCTACTGCCGGATGATATGACATCCGTCTACATGGCATAATATAATACTTTTTATATTGCTATTCAATGGTAATTTATTGCATATTATCAATGTAGTTGATATTGTGTATTGATTTTTAGGGATTCTTATGCTAATCTTGATATATCCCAATAGGGAGATCATACCTGATATGATTACTTAGAAAGGCATAATACTATGAAAGATTTAGGAAAGACCATTGCTAAATACAGAAAAGAACATAAGCTGAACCAGAGCCAGCTTGCAAAAGAACTGGAAAACTATGACATCTATGTAAAGCAGAATTCAATCAGCGCCTGGGAGCTTGGCACAGCAACACCAAATGCCAGACAATTTCTCGCCTTATGTGAAATTCTTGAAATATACGATATCTATACGGATTTTATTGGTCAAAGTCCCCTTAACCCATTCCGAAACCTGAATGAAACGGGAATGAACAAGGTGCTTGAATATATCAGAGATCTGGAAAGCACCGGCAACTATAAACCGGCAGATATCATTCCTATTCACGTGATCCGGGAAAGAAAAGTATTTTACAATACAGTTTCTGCCGGTACCGGCTCTTTCCTCGACAGCGATGAATATGAGATGATTTCCTCTCCTGATATTCCGGAAGCCGCAACCTTCGGTGTATATGTAGATGGTGACAGTATGGAGCCTAGATATCATAATAAGGATCTCATCTGGATTGAACAGACAGCATGCCTTGATGATGGCGAAATAGGTATTTTCTATCTTGATGGAAACGCATATGTGAAGAAATTTCAGAATAACAGACTCGGAATCTACCTCATATCACTGAATAAAAAATATGATCCGATTCCGGTTACAGAGAACAGTTCCTTCAAAATATTCGGCCGTGTTCTTTCATAAGTCCTTTTTTTGGGACACTTAAAACTGTAGGATTATTATAGCGGAACAGACCTGAACAATTCTGAATTTGGAGGTGCATATATATGAATACTGATATGGATATAGACATAAACACCATGACAGACACAATTACTTGCAGACTTGTTGAAGCGAGGGCAGATCTTGGCATTACCCAGAAAGAACTTGCATCAGCAACCGGCATCAGCCTGAAAACTATTGCCAATATCGAGTCAAAACAGCATATTCCTTCTCTGCTATACGCCATGAGAATTGCAGATTTTTTTCACAAACCGGTAACAAGCCTGTTCTGCTATCATCCTGATGTTCAGCAGACTCCCTCTAAAGGAGATGATCTGAATGAATAATAAAAAAATGTTAGATTTCCAGACAATCGCTGTTGATTTTGATGGCACTCTCTGCTACAGCAAATGGCCGGAGCTTGGTCAGCCAAACCAGGCACTGATCGAATATCTCCAGGAATGGGGCTATGCCTTTGTGCTTATTCTGGCATTCATTTTTAGTTAGTGCGGGTTATTTGCCTAATACAGTTTTTCTCATAATAAAAATCTGTTGGTTAAACTTTTTCAAATTTTGCTACTTCATCCGATAAATCTTCCGAAAGGTTCTTATTTTCGTCCGCCTGCACTGTAATTGCTGAAATTGCTGTTACAAGTTGTGATATCTCTTGTGCTACGTTTGTAACACCTTTTGCAGATTCTTCAATCGCTATAGAAATGTTATTGATACCTTCATTCATATCATTCATTGTACCTAAGCTATCTTTTGACTTAACTGCAAACCCGTTAAATGTATTACTTGCCTGTTCAGAATCAGCATCATAATTTCCAATAATTTTTACAAAGTTGTCATAATCAAGTGCTACCTTTTCATCTACAAAACGAATCATTTCTGTTGCATTTCCAGACAGATTGTTTACTGCCTCAATAACTTTTCCACTGATTTCCTGAATATTGTTTGCTGTCTCACGTGAACTATCTGCAAGCTGTCTGATTTCATCTGCAACAACGGCAAAGCCCCTGCCTGCTTCCCCTGCTCTTGCTGCTTCAATCGATGCATTAAGTGCTAGAAGATTTGTCTGTGCTGCGATATTTAAGATATTTTCTGTAAGTTTTGCAATTTCATTTACAGACTTAGATGCTTCTACTGCCTCCGCGACATCCTTTTGAATGCCATCAAATGTTTCTACTGTTTTTTCTTTTGATGCAATCGCTTCTTTATAGCTATTTTCTGCAGTAAGCTTCACTTCATGCATCTTCATTGCAGAGTTCTTAGCATCCTCATTCATGCCTTCCATTTTCTTTAGCAGATTATTACATCCTTGGGCTAAATCATATAGAGAAGCAGATACCTCTTCCATGGATGCTGCAAGTTCTTCCGATGTTGCACTCACATTGGATGCACTCATATTTGAAGATTCCGCCTCATTTTGTACAAGATAGGAAGATTCTTTCATATCTTTTGATACACTCTAAATCTTTACCATAAGATTTTGTAATGTTTCAATAAAATGGTTGACACCATTTGCAAGCTGACCAATTTCATCACTGGTTTCATCAAATACTCTTAACGTAAGATTACCCTGTCCTGATTCTATACCTAAAATGATATCATCCAAATCATTCTTTGCTCTTTTTGCTGGACGAACAATGGACTTATTAATAACAATCGAAAGAAGTACGATTACAATAATATCAGCTACCACAAGTGCAAGATCAAAAATGATGCTTCCATTTATTCTGTAGTTGATATGTCTGATGGCTTCTGCCACTTCTCCTTTTGCTGTTTCAAAAACCGCGGTATCATTATTTTCCACTGCTTCTTCATATTGTTCAAACTGTTCTATAAGCACATCATTCTTTCCTCGAATAGCTTGTAATGCCATTAAATTCAAGGCTGTAATCAAAACTGCAAAAAAGCCTACAGACACTAACATTGTTACTAACTTTTTTCCCAAGTTCTTTCTCTTTTTCATGTTTATTTTTCTTCTTTCTGCGAAAAGCACCAATGCGTTATGTTTTGGAATTTTTTACCATCATTCTACCCCACCCCACAAAATTTTGTCAATACTTTATTCTCTTGATAGAAAATTTTAATCTTTACTCTGATGAGGATGGCGTGAAACACATCCGTATCAAAGCCAGACCTAATAAATGGCATGAGAATGACTGCCCTTTCTGTCACAAGTCATGTCCTGCTTATGACAAACATTCCAGCAGACCAACCACTTGGAGGGGACTGGACTGGGGTGGTATTCTGGTCGAAGTTGAATACCAGACGCATCGTATCATCTGCCTTGAACATGGGGTTATATGTTGCCGAAGTTCCATGGGCATATCCAGGTAGTAGATTTACCAAGGATTTCGACCTTACCGTTGCATGGTTTGCATCCTATCTTCCAAGAAGTACCACATCATACTTCATGAGAGTGGACTGGGAAACTGTAGGCCGCTGTGTCAATCGTGCTCTTCACGATTTAGAACCAGAGCACTCAAGAAGACTTGATAGTCTGGTTAATATCGGCATTGACGAAACCAGTTACAAAAAGGGTCACAAGTACATTACAGTAATCGTTAATCACGATACCAACACAGTGGTATGGGCATCGGAAGACCATGGCAAATCCGTTCTTGAAAAGTTTTATAAACAGCTTACTCCAGAGCAGCTATCCAGCATCAAGGTTGTTACAGGTGATGGTGCCAAATGGATCACAGAGTGTGTAAATGAATACACTCCTGACTGCGCCCATTGTGTTGATTCCTTTCACGTAATCGAGTGGGCTATGACAGCTCTCGATGAAGTCAGAAAAGATATCTGGCATGATGCCTACAGCGAATATAAGCAGGTCAAAAAAGATAATCCATGTAGCAAGGGTCGTCCTAAAAAGGATGATCCTGAACTTGCTATTGTGAAAGCAGCTAAAGCTAAAGCAGATGAGATAAAAGGCTCTGCATACATGATAAAGGTTCTCTGTTTCCTTTTTGATACCAAATATCATATGCATTATATAATATCTTTCTAAACTCTTCCATGTTTCTATTATTGATAGTATTAAAATCTCCTATGAGAATATACTCTTCGTTAGAATGTTTCTGTAAAAATGAATACAATTCATTCCAAAATTGTTCATCATATTTGGGTGGAATTGGTTATCTAATTAACTACATTATTTTCTGTCTAAAATATCCATAAATTCGTCACCTGTAATTGTTTCCTTCTCATACAGGTACATAGCCAGTTCGTCCAGTTTTTCCCTGTTTTCAGCAAGGATTTTTCTTGCTTTTTCATGCTCTGCTTTTACGAGCTGCACGACTTTTTCATCAATTTCCTTCTGGGTATCTGCGGAACAGGAAAGAGACGTATCGCCGCCAAGATACTGGTTGGTCACGTTTTCCATTGCCACCATGTCGAATTCATCTGTCATGCCATAGCGGGTGATCATCGCTCTTGCAATTTTTGTTGCCTGTTCGATATCATTGGAGGCTCCGGTCGTGATCTCACCAAATACGATCTCCTCTGCCGCACGTCCGCCTGTAAATGTAGCAATCTTATTCTCAAGTTCTTTTTTCGTCATCAGATATTTATCACCCTGCTCAACCTGCATAGTGTAGCCGAGTGCACCTGAGGTACGCGGGATGATCGTAATCTTCTGGACCGGAGCTGAATGACTCTGCAATGCAGCTACCAGAGCGTGTCCGATCTCATGATATGCAACAACCTTCTTCTCTTGATCTGAAAGAACCGCATTCTTCTTCTGATATCCTGCAATAACCACTTCTATACTTTCTTCGAGATCAGATTCATTTACAACGGTCCTTCCACTACGGACAGCACGTAATGCTGCTTCATTTATAATATTGGCAAGCTCCGCACCTGATGCACCGGATGCCATACGTGCAATCGTATGCAGGTCAACATCATCAGATGCTTTTATCTTCTTTGCATGAACCTTTAAAATTGCTTCACGGCCTGCAAGATCCGGCAGTTCAACCGGCACACGCCTGTCAAAACGTCCCGGACGTGTAAGTGCCGGATCTAACGACTCCGGACGGTTCGTTGCAGCAAGAATGATGACACCATTATTTCCTTCAAATCCATCCATCTCTGTAAGAAGCTGGTTTAAGGTCTGCTCCCTCTCATCATTTCCGCCCATTTGTCCGTCACGCTTTTTACCAATGGCATCAATTTCATCAATAAACACGATACATGGTGCCTTTTCCTTTGCCTGTCTGAAAAGATCTCGAACCTTGGAAGCTCCCATACCGACAAACATCTCAACGAATTCTGAACCGGACATTGAGAAAAATGGTACATTTGATTCACCCGCCACTGCTTTTGCAAGCATTGTTTTGCCGGTTCCCGGAGGTCCTACAAGAAGGACACCTTTTGGCATAGACGCACCTACATCGGTATACTTCTTCGGATTGTGAAGATAATCAACGATCTCTGAAAGGTTTTCTTTCGCCTCATCTTCTCCTGCAACGTCTGAAAAACGGATTCCCTCACTGGATTGCACATAAATCTTCGCATTGCTTTTTCCCATTCCAAAAGCCATCGAATTTTTTCCTCCGGCATGCTCCATCAGTTTCTTCGCCATATAATTTCCCAGTGCGATAAAAAGGATCAATGGCAAAATCCCGGTCAGCAGGAAGCTGATGATCGGTGACATCTGTTTATCGATATCTTTTGCGAATACTGCTCCACATTCATATAGCCTGTCCGTCAGGTTCGGATCGTTCATCAGACCTGTTTTATAAATATTTTTTTGATCTTTATCTGTAAAGATGATCTGATTGTCCTTAACTTCTACTTCACCGATATTCTTCTTCTCGATCATGCTCATAAAAGTTCCATAATCCGTTTCCTTTACCTGATGCTTCATAAGGATTGGTGTGACAACCAGATTAAATACTATCAGCACTATTAACACAATCCCATAATAATATGCCAGTGGTTTTTTCGGTGTTTTAACTTCTTTCATTTTCTTTCCTCCTGTTGTTCTGCGTTATGCTTTCTCCGTGCATTTTCGTATTATTTATTCT